>OLNH01001120.1_pt1 | contig 15964 bp, 9 predicted proteins | sample 1643101 | NCBI WGS metagenome assembly OLNH01 (sample SAMEA3136758, study PRJEB25190) | human gut metagenome | biome: human gut; feature: human-associated habitat; material: faeces | place: Austria | collected 2013
TACATTACATCCAACTGCAAAAATGTAGAACTTGCAGAAGATTTCCTTGCAAGTACATTTGGTTCCAGCACAGACTTCTATGATGCAATCCTTCCGGCATCAGGTGCAATCTCCTGTTATCTGCCGGCTGGTGAATCTGAAGTTTACAATGAGCCAAACGAATTCTTCAACGGACAGCCAATCTTCTCCACAATCGTAGAATACTCTTCTCATATTCCGGAGTTCACAAAAACACCGTATCACTATGAAGCAAGAGAATGTGTCAACACAGCAGTTGTTAATATCGTAAATGGTACATCTGTAGAAGACGCTCTTCAGGAAGCACAGGATACACTGGCATTCAAGATGACTGAATAGTCCTCTGGATATTAAGTGAAACTGAAATAAGAAAATTTACGTGAGCGCGGGGGACTGCTTGCAGTCCCCTGTCTTATGTTAAGAGTTACAGTTGCCGGAAACGGCAGCAAGTTTTGAAAGGGGGAGTTCATATGAATTCCAGGAAAAAAGGTATGACTCTGGTTGCAAAACAGAGAACTGCAGGATGGCTTTTCCTTGCACCTGCATCCATTATGATCGCAGTCATGAGTTTTTATCCAATGATCCGTGCATTCATCATTTCTCTGCAGACCGGAGCTGGCGCAAACATGAGATTTGCAGATCCGATCTTCAGTAACTACAAGCGTATTCTCGCAGATAAAGTATTCCAGCAGTCTATTGTAAATACGTTTCTTTATCTGATCATTCAGGTGCCGATCATGCTGATACTGGCAATTCTTCTGGCACAGCTTTTAAATAACAAAGACCTGAAATTCAGAGGATTTTTCCGTACATGTGTATTTCTTCCATGTGCAACATCCCTGGTTTCCTACTCGCTGATTTTCCGTTCCATGTTTGCTACAGATGGTCTGATCAACAGTATCCTGATCAAACTTGGAATCTTATCAACCGGCTACAATTTCCTGGGAAATTCCACCAGTGCCAAAATTGTAATCATTCTGGCTCTGATCTGGAGATGGACAGGTTACAACATGGTATTCTATCTTGCAGGCCTTCAGAACATTGAGTATTCTGTATATGAAGCAGCAAAGATTGACGGTGCCAACGGCTGGAAGACCTTCTGGAAGATCACTGTTCCGCTTCTGAAACCGACAATTATCATGACCTTTATCATGTCAATCAATGGTACACTGCAGTTGTTCGATGAGTCTGTCAACCTGACAAAAGGTGGCCCGGCAAACTCCACAATTACAATGTCCCACTATATTTACAACACATGCTTTATTAACGTACCGAACTTTGGATATGCATCAGCGATGTCATTTATCATATTCATCATGGTAGCTGTGCTTGCATTTATCAACTTGAAAGTAGGTGATACACGTGACTAAGAAAAACAAATCAGCAATTCAGAGAAGATTGATTCCTACTTATATTTTTCTGATCATCGTGTCATTTATTTCTGTATTCCCGTTATACTGGATGATCTCAGCTGCGACAAATACATCAACAGATGTATCCCGTGGACGTATCCTTCCGGGAAGTCATTTTATGGAAAACTTCCACAATCTGACAGCTCAGCAGCCACTGTGGAGAGCACTTGGAAACTCATTTTTCTATGCAATCCTTACCACAGTGATCTGTCTTCTGATCTGCTCTATCGCAGGATATGGATTTGAAGTTTATCATGACAAAGGAAAAGACAGACTGTTCTCCGTGCTGCTTCTTGCAATGATGGTTCCGCAGGTTGCAACCATGGTTCCGTTGTTCAAAATGTTCTCCAAAGCAGGACTTCTGAATACAGCAGTTGGTTTTATCCTTCCAATCATTTCTACACCATTTATGATCATGATGTTCCGTCAGAACGCAAGATCATTCCCGGTAGATATTATCGAAGCAGCTCGTATTGATGGACTGAGCGAAGTAAGGATCTTCTTCCAGATGTTCATTCCTACAATGAAATCTACATATGCAGCTGCAGCTGTTATTACCTTCATGAACGCATGGAACTCTTACCTGTGGCCGAAGGTAATCATGACAGATAATAAGGCAATGACAATGCCAATGTTGATCGCCAACCTGATCACAGGTTATGTAACAGACTATGGTATGCTGATGTGCGGCGTATTGTTCTGTTCCATCCCGACTATGATTGTATTCTTCGTACTGCAGAAACAGTTCGCAGAAGGTATTACTGGTGCTGTCAAGTAAACAATGAATTTAATAAAAGGATGCTGCTTGGGCCTGTGGGTATATTGCGTAATATGTCCCAGACAGATTATGCGGCATCCTTTTTTGCTTAAAAATAAAAACGCAGGAGGATAATGATGAAAACTTTTGATTATTCTTTAGTAAAGGATCCACAGTATTTTAAGGACAGAAGAATGGATGCGCATTCTGACCATACATATTACAGAGATGGAGAGGAAGCGCAGGAAAAAGCAACGTCTTTCCGTTACGATCTCAATGGAATCTGGAAATTCCACTATGCTCGCAACTACGGAAGTGCAATCCCGGGATTTGAAAAAGCAGACTATTGCTGCAAGGACTGGGATGATATCCGCGTGCCGGCACATATCCAGATGGAAGGATATGATGCACCTCAGTATGCCAACGTACAGTATCCGTGGGAAGGTCACGAAGACATTCATCCGGGTGAGATTCCGGAGCACTTTAACCCGGTTGCAAGCTATGTGAAATACTTCGAAGTGCCGGAAGAAATGCGGGGAAAACGTCTCTTTATTTCTTTTCAGGGAGCAGAGAGCGGCATTGCATTATGGCTCAACGGACAGTTTGTAGGATATAGTGAAGACTCCTTTACACCGTCAGAATTTGAACTGACCGAGTATGTAAAAGAAGGTGAAAACAAACTCGCAGCACAGGTATTCAAATGGACAGCAAGCAGCTGGTGCGAGGACCAGGATTTCTATCGTTTCTCTGGAATCTACAGAGATGTTTATCTTTATACCGTGCCGGAGGTTCATGTTTATGACCTTCAGATCCGTGCAATCCCGGACGAAACTTTAAGTACAGCGGCACTTGAGATCGGAACAGATACCTGGGGCAAAGGTACAGTAAAGATCACTCTTTCCAAAAATGGAGAGACCGTGATCGAAGATAAAAAAGCACTCGACGGAGAGGAAATTTATTCCTGGAAAGTAGAAGATCCGGTACTCTGGAGTGCAGAAGATCCGCAGCTTTATGACCTTGTTTTAGAGGTTTATAACGAGGCAGGAGAACTTCAGGAAGTAGTTCCGCAGAAGGTTGGATTCCGTCGTTTTGAGATGAAAGACGGTATCATGACACTGAACGGAAAACGTATCGTATTCAAGGGCGTAAACCGTCATGAATTCAGCTCTGTGAGTGGAAGACACGTGTCCGAAGAAGAGCTTCGCAAAGACCTTAAGATCATGAAACAGAACAACATCAATGCAATCCGTACCTGCCATTATCCGGATGCATCCCTGATCTATCAGCTCTGCGATGAATACGGAATCTATATGATCGATGAGACAAACCTTGAATCTCATGGTTCCTGGGATGTTGCTGAATTTACGAAGGATTACACCTATGTTGTGCCGCATGACAAACCGGAATGGCTGGATATGATGCTTGATCGTGCAAATTCCATGTACCAGAGAGACAAGAACCACGCTGCGATCCTGATCTGGTCCTGCGGAAATGAGTCCTTCGGAGGCAAGGATATTTTTGAAATGTCACAGTTCTTCCACAAAGAAGATCCGACCCGTCTGGTTCACTATGAAGGTCTTTGCCACGACCGCAGATATAACGATACCAGCGACATGGAAAGCCAGATGTATCCGTCTGTAGAAGCAATCAAGGAGTTCCTTGCAAAAGACAGTTCCAAGCCGTTTATCTGCTGTGAATATACCCACGCAATGGGAAATTCCTGCGGTGCCATGCACAAATATACAGATCTGACAGACACAGAACCGAAGTATCAGGGTGGATTTATCTGGGATTATATTGACCAGTCTATCTACAAAAAAGACCGCTACGGAAAAGAATTCCAGGCATATGGCGGTGACTTCGGAGAACGCCCGACAGATTACAACTTCAGTGGAAATGGTATCGCATACGGCGGAAACAGAGATGCTTCTCCAAAGATGCAGGAAGTCAAATTCAATTACCAGAACATCACTGCAGAAGTCGGTGCAGACAGCGTAAAAGTCATCAACAAAAACCTGTTTGTAAGCACAGATATTTTTGATTGCAAAGTAACTGTTGCAAAGAATGGCAAAGTGATCCACAAGGCTTCTCTTGCAACTGCAGTTGCTCCATTAAGCGAAGAAACTTATGTACTTCCGCTTGCAAAAGAAGAGAAACCAGGCGAATATACGGTGACTGTTTCCTTCCATTTGAAAGAAGATAAAGCATGGGCAGAAGCAGGACATGAGGTAGCTTTTGGACAGTATGTATACCAGGTTGAAGAACCGAAAAAGACCTGCCCGGAAGGTGTAAAAGTGATCCGCAGCACACACAATATCGGTGTCAGAGGTGCACACTTTGAAGTACTTTTCTCTGTATTAAACGGAGGTCTGGTATCTTATAAATATGCCGGAAAAGAGATGATCGAGGCAATTCCGAAGCCAAATTTCTGGCGTGCACCAACCGACAATGACTGTGGAAATCTTATGGGAATGCGCTACGGACAGTGGAAGCTTGCCAGCATGTACTTGAGTCACAAAGACTTTAGACAGGGAGCATATGGCCCGGCAAATATGCCAGAAGTAGAAGTGAATGAGAAGTCTGTAAAGGTATCTTACACCTATATTATGCCGACTACACCGACCAGTGAATGTAAACTTTCTTATGAAGTTTTTGGTAATGGAAGAGTGAAAACAACTCTTACGTATGATCCGGTTAAAGAGCTTGGTGATATGCCGGAATTCGGTGTGATCTTTAAATTCAACGCAGATTATGACCGTGTGGAATGGTATGGACTTGGCGAGGTAGAGACCTATTCTGATCGTAAAAAAGGTGCAAAACTTGGTATTTATGCAAATATGGTTGCAGATAATATTGCAAGATATATGGTACCGCAGGAATGTGGCGCAAAAGAAGAAGTTCGCTGGGCAAAAGTAACCGACCGCAAGGGAAGAGGAATGCTCTTTGAGATGGACGAAAACAATGGCCCAATGATGTTCTCTGCACTTCCATACACTCCACATGAGATGGAAAACGCAATGCATCCATACGAACTTCCGGAGGTTCATTATACCGTTGTACGTGTTGCAAAAGACCAGATGGGAATCGGTGGTGATGACAGCTGGGGGGCTCGCACACACGAAGAATATTTACTCAAAACTGACAAAAAGATGGAATTTTCCTTTGTATTTAAAGGACTTTAAGAGGCGAAAAAATGGCAAAAAAGATGGAATACGGAAATTATCTTCATGGCGGAGATTACAATCCAGAACAGTGGCTTGACCGCCCGGATATTCTTCAAAAAGACATTGAATATTTCAAAAAAGCACACATCAATACTGTATCTGTAGGGATTTTTTCCTGGGCAGTTCTTGAACCAGAAGAGGGAAAATATAACTTTGACTGGTTAGAGGAAATTATCAATAATCTCTACAAAGAGGGCATCCATACTATTCTTGCAACTCCGTCAGGAGCAAGACCAAAATGGATGGCAGACAAGTACGAAGAAGTTCTTCGTATGGATCCAGACAGAACAAGAAGATTCTTCGGAGGCAGACATAATCACTGCTTTACCTCTCCGGTATACAGAGAAAAAGTACATGCGATTGATAAGAAATTAGCTGAAAGATTTGGCAAACATCCGGCAGTTATGCTGTGGCATATCTCCAACGAGTTTGGAGGAGAATGCCACTGCCCGCTCTGCCAGGCAAAGTTCCGTGAATGGCTGAAAGAAAAATACGGCACGATCGAGAACCTTAATAAACGCTGGTGTACTACTTTCTGGAGCCATAGATATAATAGCTTTGACCAGATTGAAAGTCCGTCAACTAAAGGCGAAAATGAACTTCATGCACTGAAGCTTGACTGGAAGAGATTTGTGACATACCAGACGATCGACTTCATTAAAAATGAGGTTGATGCGATCCGCGAGGGTGGTTCTGAACTGCCTGTAACAGCAAATCTGATGTATGATTATGACGGTCTGGATTACAAAAAATTCAAGGATGTTCTGGACGTGGTATCTTGGGATAATTATCCAAGCTGGCACAAAAAAGAAGAATATCTTACTGCAGTTGATGCGGAAATGCAGCATGATCTGATGCGCAGTATCAGGAAGGAACCATTCCTTCTTATGGAATCCTGTCCGTCTGCAACAAACTGGAAACCGATCAACAAACTTAAAAAACCGGGAATGCATCTGGCTGCATCTCTCCAGGCTGTAGCACATGGTTCTGACAGCGTTCTGTACTTCCAGCTTCGCCAGAGCCAGGGAGCTTCGGAGAAGTTCCATGGTGCAGTGATCGATCATTATGGCGGAGATGATACCCGCGTTTTCCGCGAAGTAACAGAGGTTGGCGAGGCTCTTGAGCAGATCCAGGAGACGGTTGGAACCAGCATGAGATCGCAGGCGGCTGTTCTCTATGACCGTGAGAACGACTGGGCGATCGCTGATGTGCAGGGACCACGAAATGTAGATATGCACTACCGCGAAGCAGTCCCAAAAAACTACCGTGCTCTGAGAGAACAGGGGCTGAATGTGGATGTGATCGCAATGGAACATGACCTTGCAGACTACAAAGTTCTGGCGGCTCCGATGGCATATATGTTCAAAGATGGATACGAAGAAAAGCTTCGCACTTATGTGGAAAACGGCGGAACTCTGGTGCTTTCCTACTGGTCGGGACTGGTTGACGGCACCGACAGATGCTTCCTTGGCGGAACTCCGTATGGGCTTATGGATGTGGCAGGACTCCGCAGCACAGAGACAGATGCGCTTTATGACTGGGAAGAAAACTATGCGATCCCGGAGGCAGGAAGCCATCTTGGAATCAGCAATGTATATACTTGCAAAAACCTTTGTGAACTGGTCAAGGTTTCGGATGCAGAAGTGCTGATGCGTTATGGCGAAGACTTCTATCAGGGATACCCGGTGCTGACACACAAAGCATTCGGTAAAGGGCGTGTATATTATGTATGCGCGGACATGGAGCTTGGATTCTACCAGGATTTCTATGGCAGAGTAGCAGCAGAAGCAGGTCTGAAATCTCCAATAGAGATTATTCCGGAAGGAGTTTCTGTAACAGTAAGAGAAAACGAGGATACCGAATATCTCTTCATCCAGAACTATGCGCGTAAGCCACAGGCTGTTCCGGTTCCGGCAGAGTATGAATTGCTTTATGGAACAGAAAGTGAAGTCATGGCTCCGCTGCAGACAAGGATTCTGAAGAAACACAAATAGAACAGAGATAATGTCTTCAATACTGTTTTGAAGCTAATAACAAAGTGTTTTAAAGGAAATGGTGCAGTCTCAGAGATGGGACGCACCTTTTTTGATATTTTCACATATAGAAAAATTCTATTAAATTGACGAAAATGCCTAATTAATGATAAAATAGTAACTAGATAATGCAAGGAGTATGCTGACAGAAAAATTGAAATAACAAAAAGAGTGACTGGACAAGGAATTGTTCCTGAAGGAGAGATATCATGAACTCTAATACAGAATTGATTATTTACACAACTGACGACGGAGTTACAAAAGTTGAGGCAACTTTTGATGGCGATACTGTCTGGCTGTCACAGGAACAGATGGGAGAATTGTTCCAGAGGGATAAATCTACGATTTCCCGACATATCAGAAACATTTTTACAGAAGGAGAATTAGATGAGAAAGTGGTTGTTGCAGAAATTGCAACAACCAGTCCTCATGGTGCAATGAAGGGGAAAACTCAGAATAATATTACAAGAGTTTATAATCTTGATGTTATTATTTCTGTTGGGTATCGTGTAAAATCTCTTCGTGGTACGCAGTTTAGAATTTGGGCTACAGGAATTTTAAAAGAATATATGCAAAAAGGATTTGCCCTCGATGATGAGCGTTTAAAAGGAAATGGTGGTGGTTCTTACTGGAAAGAATTGCTTGACCGTATCAGGGATATTCGTTCTTCTGAAAAAGTTCTTTATAGACAGGTTCTTGATTTATATGCAACAAGTATCGATTATAATCCGAAGGCACCGGAATCAGTCAGGCTTTTTAAGATTGTTCAAAATAAATTGCATTTTGCAGCTCACGGACATACAGCTGCAGAAGTTATATATGAGCGTGCTGATGCAGAAAAACCGTTTATGGGATTGAAATCATTTGCAGGTGAAATACCGGCACTTAAAGATATTGGTATTGCTAAGAATTATTTGACTGAAACAGAACTTAAAGTTCTTAATAATCTTGTTTCCGGATATTTCGATTTTGCTGAAATCAGCGCTCTTGAGCGTAGACCTATGTATATGAAGGACTACATAAATCAACTTGATACAATTTTGTCTTCGAGTAACAGAAAACTTCTGCAAAATAGTGGGACGATTAGTCATACGCAGGCACTTGAAAAAGCAAAACAAGAATATCGAAAATATCAAGAGAAAACAATTGCGCCTGTCGAGCAAGCGTATTTAGATACCATTCATGATCTTGAAAAAGAGGCAAAAAAACAAATCAGAAATAGAAAATAGTTTGCATTAAAGCACAACCAATGAAATTTTATTCAAAGGTTGTGCTTTAAGTTTAATTCTTTAAGCAAATTTTCCTGAGAAACAGATGGCTGATAATCAGGAGAGCCATTTTTATAGGTGTTCATAATTGCCTGTTCGTCGGGTGCAGGCAGATCATCGAGATGTTATGATGTATACAGAAGAGATGCCGTGTTACGGAAAACAGTAACATGGCTGATGGAGGAATATGTTTATGAAATTTTTTCATTTATCGGACTTGCATATAGGATTAAAACTCATGAACCATGACATGAGAGAAGATCAGGAATATATTTTGTCGGAAGTTATCGAGGTGGCAGGTCGGGAAAAGCCGGATGCCATTGTGATCGCAGGGGATATTTACGATAAAGCAGTTCCATCGGCAGAGGCAGTGGAGGTATTTGACTGTTTTCTGGAAAAATTGACAGAGGCTGCTCCAGAGGCGGTAATCATGATGATCAGTGGAAATCACGACAGCGCTCCAAGGATTGACTGTTTTCGAAAGGTTTTGTCTCACCAGAAAGTATATATGGTTGGTCAGCCACCGAGAACAGAAGAAGAATACATTGAAAAAGTTATCCTGGAAGATAAGGATGGAGAGGTGAATTTTTACCTCCTTCCGTTTGTGAAACCATCCATGGTAAAACAGATCACAGGTACGGATAAAAACGGAAATAATCTTTCTTATAATGAGACATTGCATCGGCTTATCGATCGTGAAACCATCAATCAGAACAAGAGAAATGTGCTGGTTAGTCATCAGTTTTATCTCCCGACGGGTAAAAAGGCAGAAGAAATTGAACGTATGGATTCTGAGATGCGCACCGTCGGAAATATTGATGAGGTATCTGCGGATGTGCTGGGAAATTTTGATTATGCAGCACTCGGACACATCCACAAACCAATGAAAGTCGGGAGTGAATTATACCGTTATTGCGGAACTCCGCTTGCCTGCTCTGTGAGTGAAGCACAGCAGCAAAAAGGCATTATTATGGTAGAAATGGGTGTAAAAGGAGAGGTAAAAACAACAATTTTACCGCTTGAACCGTTGCGACAGGTGAAGGTTGTAAAAGGAACTCTGGAGGAGGTTTTGAAAGAATCCTGTAAGGATTATGTGACTGTGATCCTGACAGATAAGGTGGATCTGGATGTGATCGATATGCAGGAACGTATCCGTCTGGCATTTCCGAATCTGCTGGAGATCCGGAGGGAAAATCAACGAAAAGCAGATTACAGCAGAAGCATTCAGGAAAAAGAATTACTGGATCCGTATGAGCTGTGCTGCTCTTTCCTGAAAGATCTGGACGAAGAGGAAAAGATGATTTTGCAGGATGTACTACATACGGTTCAGGGGGTGAAATAAATGAAACCTTTACGTTTAAAAATGCAGGCATTTGGCTCATATGGTAAAGAAACTACAATTGATTTTGAGAAAGTAAATCAGAATCTTTTTCTTATAACCGGGGATACCGGAGCGGGAAAAACGACGATCTTTGATGCAATCGTTTTTGCTTTATATGGAGAAGCCAGCTCTTCTTTAAACAAAAAAGAAGGCGTAGTTCTGCAGAGCCAGTATGTGGATTTTGATTCAGAACCGTATGTCGAACTTGTCTTTTCGGAAGGCCGTGATGAAAAACGGGAAATCTATACAGTGCGCCGTGTTCCGAGACATCTCAAAACGATTACAAGAGGTGCAAACAAGGGTAAACCAAAAGAAAATACAGGTTCGGTAAGTCTGATCATGCCGGATGGAATGGAATATCCATCAAAAGAAACGGATCGTAAACTGCAGGAGATCGTAGGCCTGACAAAGAGTCAGTTTATGCAGGTTGCTATGATTGCGCAGGGAGAATTTATGGATCTCCTCCGTGCAAAATCAGATGACAAAAAAGTGATTTTTCGAAAGCTTTTTAATACAGAAATGTATCAGGATATTGTGACAGAACTGGGGAATCGAAAGCGTGCAAAAGAGAAAGAAATCGCAGTTTTGAAAACACAATGTCAGGGAGAAGTGAGCAGGATCCGTATACCTGAAACATATGAATCAGAAACTCTGAAACAGTTGAAAAAACAACTGGAAGAGGGCGAGATGACACGCCTTACTGATCTTCTGGAAGAAGTGGAAAAACTGTGTGACTGGCTGGAAAAATATACTGATCTGGCAGAAAAAGATTATCGGAAATCGGTTGAAAACAGAGACAAAAAAAGAGAACTATATACCAAGGCAGAAGCACTTTTAAAATGGTTTGGTCAGTTGGAAACTGCGGAACAGAAACTGCAGGAATGTGCTGGTGATGAAGCAAAAACAGTGAAAACAACAGCCCTGATCAGCCGTATCAGAAATGCGTATGAGATCAGAGAGACCGGTGTTCTCTTAAATGATGCGGAGAGACGACTGACAGAATTGGAACAATCATTAAAGACTCAGGAAAAACAGTTGCCAATATTGGAAGAAACGCGGAAAACAGCGGAAAAAGCAGAGGAGCAGAAAAAGCTGATTCGTGATCAGGAATTGCAGAGTTACAGCAAAATTGCAGAAAAAGTGAAGAAGGCACTGGTGCTTTTGAATCAGATAAAGAGCCTGCGTGTGCAGGCAGAAGTAGACAGGAAAAACTGTGCTCTGGCAACAGAAAACACAAAGAAAGTGCGAAAGCAGCAGGAGGCTCTGGAAGAGCAGGAAACACAGTGGAAAAAACAGAGTGAAGAGCTGGCTGAAGTAGATAAGAAGCTGGTACTCGCAGAGAATAAAAAGCAGGAAGCAGATGCGGTTTCAAAGGAGATCGTGGATGTTCAGAACTTGAGAAATCAGGCAGAACAGTGCCGCAAAAAAGCAATTAAAACACGAGAAACTTATGCAAATATAACGAAAAAATATAATGATGCAAACACAGAATACGAAGAAGTAAGACTACATTTTTTGAATGCGCAGGCTGGTTTTCTTGCTGCAGAATTAGAATCAGGAAAACCCTGCCCGGTGTGCGGTTCTACAGAACATCCACATCCTGCGAAAAAAGGTGTGGAATCTGTGGATATCTCTGAGGAAAAACTGCAAAATATGCAGACAAATGTGGATAAACTGCGTAAAGATCAGGAAAAAGCTGCTGGGGATGCAGCGGCGGCCAGATCAGAATACGATACACGAAAAGATACCTATATTGCCAGTGTACAAAAGCTCCAGGAACGTTTGCATAGAAGTGTTTCTTCTATAACAGAGCAGTCAAGTGTGACGGAAATGAGCAATGCTCTGGAAAACTGGAAGCAGCAGCTGGCAGAAGAACTGAACAACTTACAGAGGAGTGCACGCCTTCTGGTAAAAATCCGTGAAGCACTTCAAAATATGGAAAAGCAGAAAAAACAGTTGCAGGACACTTATGATGAGTGTACAGAGAAAGAAAAAGCTGCTGTTGAAAAACTGGCAGGAAGTGAAGCCGCGCTGGAAAATGTAAAAGGGTCCGTTGAATTTAAGACCGAAGAAGAGGCAAGGGCGGCACTGATTCAGGCTGAAAGCAGTAAAAACCAGGCAGAAGAAGTGTATCAGAAAGTTCTGTCAGAAGCGAAGAAAGCCGCAAATGCGCAGAAACAGGCAGAAACCCTGATCAGCCGTTACCAGCAGGAGATTCCGGAACAGAAGAAGTGTGTGGAAGATCGAAAAACTTCTTATACAGAAGTAATGGAAATAAAGCAGATGACAGAATCTGAATGGAAAGAGCTTGTGGAGACGTACAGCCGTGAAGCGGCAGAAGAGTTTCAGAAAACGGTTAATGCTTATTATGAAAAGAAGTCAGCAGCGCAGGCACAGAAAGATTCTGCAGAGAGCGCGATTGGAGAAGAGCAGAAACCTGTTCTGGAAGAAATTCAGAAAGAGAGAGAAGCTGCAGAGACAGAATATCAGGAAAAAGAAAAGATTTATAACCAATTGCGAATGGATAACAGGGATGACAGAGAGGTCTTTGACGCACTTTCCGGAAGGCTGGAAGAGAGAAAAACAATCGTGGAAGAACATGCGCGGATCGATACACTGTATCGGATGACTTCCGGAAACGTTAGTGGCTCACGTATGGATCTGGAAACTTATGTACAGCGGTATTATCTGGAACATATTTTATACGCGGCGAATCGACGATTTCAGGAAATGTCTGCCGGACAGTTTGAACTTCGTATGTATGATCTGGAAAAAGCTGGTGAAGGAAAGAACAGAGGACTTGATCTGATGGTGTATTCTACTGTAACAGGGAAGGAGCGAGAGGTTCGTACACTTTCAGGTGGAGAATCCTTCATGGCAGCGTTGTCCCTGGCACTTGGAATGGCGGATCAGATTCAGCAGAGCTCAGCAGTAATCAATCTGGACATGATGTTTATTGATGAGGGATTTGGCTCTCTCGATGAGCATTCCAGAAACCAGGCAGTCCGTGTATTGCAGGAAATGGCAGAAGGCTCGAGGCTGATCGGAATCATTTCTCATGTGTCGGAGTTGAAACAGGAGATTGAAGATCAGTTGCTCGTAAACAAAGATGAGAATGGAAGCCATGTGAAATGGCAGATCAGCTGATTTTCGGTAAAAATATAAAAGCAGGGAATAGAAGTATTAGAGAATGTTAGGAGAAAAATGACAGAAGAAACTTTGGAAAAACTGGCACAGTTGCTGGAACAGGATCAATTTGAACTGCTCATTCCGGAGAAGATGCGGACAGAATCGGGAAGAATATCGGATAAGGCATCAGCCAGCATGGATATTCCATTGGTATATCTGATGAATGATGCGGTCGAGAGCTTTCTGGTTTTTCGAAATGTTCGTATGACGGGGGAATATCACAGCGATTATCAGGGAGAACTGCAGGCATCCATGACCAGGCAGGATGGCAGATTTGTGCTTGTCATAAAACAGGATGATACAGTGCTGACATTGTTTTTTGAGGATCTGGATCTTGAGGTGCATCTGTATGAGTATGCATATACTGGTCATTTCTGGGTAAAAGACTATGAATATTTGCGACAATTGGAGTATCGCCTTGCGATTCTCAGGGATAAATATGATTATCTTGGTGAGGCATATTGCACGAAAGAAGAAATAAAACTGGCGGCACTTGTAGAATTTCCACCATTAAATTATTGCTGCTATCCGGCAGTACCGGAGAAATATATCGTGCCCAGAGAAAATCCCTGGATACCTTCTGAAAAAGCAATTGTTTATATGAAAGAACTGGCAGCGGAATGTGAGGATACTTCTTTACTGAAAATGTTAGAATTCTATAGAAAGCATCCTGCGAAATTCTGGGCGAAGAGACTTGCGGTTATGCTGCATCAGACGAAGCACAGCAGAATTGTAGATCTGTTGTCAGAGAGATTGCAGCAGGCAACGGCAGATTATCCAAGAAGATTTTTTGGAGATGATGTGGAACGGAGGTATCAGCAAGCATTAGAAAGAGCAAAGCAGCGCCAGAGGGAGTTGAAGAGCCAGGGAATTCGTGCAGATCTTCTGAGAGAAGAACCTTTTACGATTGCGCGTGATTCTCTGAATTATAAACTGTATCTTATGATATGGAAAGAACAGAAGGGGAATCGAGTAACAGAAATAGAAGAATATATCTGTGAATAATAGATTCTTAAAGCCAAAAGCTGTATTAGCAGGAGAAAACCTGAAATACAGCTTTTGTTGTTCTTTTGAAATATGGAAAGTTATGCTTTTTTCATTTTGCCAAGTTCTCTGCGGGCAAAAACAACTGCCAGGATAAAAGCTGCAGTATCTGCAATCGGGCCGGCATACATTATGCCGTCAATTCCCATGAATATTGGGAAGATGACAACCAGTGGTAACAGAAAGATTACCTGTCGTGTCAATGACATGATGATACCAAGACCTGCTTTTCCTATAGAAGTAAAAAATCCGGCGGACATCGGCTGGATGCCGTTGGCGAAGGTCAGAAGCATAAAAATCCGCAGGTAGTTTTCAGCAAATTTAAAGTACAGATCACTTTCGCCGCCAAACATGCTGATAATCTGATGTGGAAAGATCTGGAAGCACAGGAAAAAGAATGTGGCAATGATCGTACATGCTGTTGCAGAATAACGATATGCCTGACGAACACGGTCGTATTTTTTTGCTCCATAGTTAAAGCCCCAGATAGGCTGTGCACCCTGGGCAATTCCAATGCAGATCGCAAGAAAAACCATATTTACTTTTGACACAATCCCAACGCATGCAATCGGGATATCACTTCCATAAACAGAAGACGCTCCGTAATAACGAAGAGTGTTATTCATTACAATCTGGACAGCACCAATTGCAATCTGGTTGATGCACGAAGAAAGTCCAAGCGAAGAGATTGCTTTGAGGTGGATCAGCTGAGGCTTAAACATATTTCTTTCCAGATGCATATGGCGAAATTTTGCAAAATAAAGTACAACCAGCATGGCAGAAATAAACTGGCCGATGACAGTAGCCCATGCACCGCCCTTGATTCCCCATTTGAAACCAAAGATAAACAGTGGGTCAAGAATCGTATTGATGATCGCACCGGTCAGGGTACACATCATAGAATAAGTAGGACTGCGGTCGGCACGGATCAGGTGGTTACCGCCGACGGATAAGGTGAAAAATGGAAGTCCGATGGCGATAATGCCTACATAATCAATTGCATAAGGCATTACGGTATCCGTCGCTCCAAAGAAGATGAGCAGCGGTTTCAGAAAGATCAAAATCACCGCGGCAATGGCTATACCTGTTATAACAAGTGATGATAAGGCACTTCCTGCAATCTCGCTTGCTTTTCGTTCTCTTCCAGCACCCATTTCAAGATTGTAGTTGGATGCACCGCCGATTCCGAGGAGCAGTGCAGCGGCAGTTGAAATGGTTGTGACTGGAAATGCGATGTTTGTGGCAGCATTTCCGAGCATGCCGACACCCTGACCGATAAAAATCTGGTCTACGATATTATAGAGGGCATTGACCAGCATACTGATGATTGCCGGAATGGCAAATTTTGCAAGGAGGCGGCCGGTTGGAGCTATGCCTAATGGGTTGTCTGTATTTGCATTGGCGGTTGAAAGATTAGATTGAGATTTCAAGATAAATGACCTCTTTCTTCTATAGTATAAGATGTTTTTTATAAAGCCTGATTCAGGGCTGTTTATTAAGTATAACACAAAAAATAAAAAAAGTTCAAAAAAATTGTTGACAGATTCTTTTTATAGTGGTATTCTAACTAAGCTGTCGCAAGGAATTGTTTCTTCTGATTGAACAATTTGAAAAGTTTTGAAAAAAACAAAAATAATT
>OLNH01001122.1_pt1 | contig 15949 bp, 12 predicted proteins | sample 1643101 | NCBI WGS metagenome assembly OLNH01 (sample SAMEA3136758, study PRJEB25190) | human gut metagenome | biome: human gut; feature: human-associated habitat; material: faeces | place: Austria | collected 2013
CTAGAGAGCTGGCAAGAACTCTCCATGCAGGTGATCAGGTATTATTAACAGGTACAATCTATACATCCCGTGATGCAGGACATAAGAGAATGTGCGAAGCCCTTGCAAAAGGTGAGAAAATTCCGTTTGATCCAACAGATGCAACGATTTACTATGTAGGACCTACTCCTGCAAAACCAGGCAAAGTTATCGGTTCCGCAGGCCCTACAACCAGCGGACGTATGGATGCTTATGCACCGACGATGATGTCAGTTGGAGCAAGAGGAATGATCGGTAAAGGTGCCCGTCTTCCGGAAGTAGTAGAAGCCATGAAGAAATATGACGGTGTATACTTCGGAGCAATCGGCGGTGCAGGCGCACTTCTTGCAAAATGTATCAAGAAAGCTGAACTCATCGCATACGAAGATCTGGGAGCAGAAGCACTTCGTAAATTATATGTAGAGGATATGCCGCTTGTAGTTATCATTGACAGTGAAGGTAATAACCTTTATGAAGAAGGAAAAGCTGAATATCTCAAAGAACATGGAGATAAATAAATTAGCTGATATATAAAAAATAACTTCCATATGCTGTAGTGATATACAGTGTATGGAAGTTGCTTTATATAGTGAAAATAAACCGGATCAGAAAGCAGCAGCCTTTGTCTGCATCATATCCATCTGTTCTGGTGAATATTGGATTATATATATTGTATCCAATATATAAAAATCATATAGACCATAATATGAATTATATCTTTTACATTTGACCTATAAACGTATAACATAAATAGACGGTAAAAAAATAAATGCAGTTATCCCTACAGGTAATAACTGCAAATAAACTTGAACGGGGAAATCATGAAAGATCATAATCAACACGAGATACAGATGTCGGAAGCTTTCTTAAACAGTGCATTCCTGGCACTGTCAGGAGGTTTTCAGGACGCCTATACCTATAATGCAAGAAACGAAGTATTCTGTAATGCCCAGACAGGAAACGTTGTGCTTATGAGCCAGCATTTCATGGCAGGGGAGCTGATGGCAGGACTGAGCTATTTCTTTCCTATAGTCTTCTTTGCATTTGGTGTATGGGTCGCAGAAAAAGTCCAGGCGAATTTCAAATATGCAAGGAAACTGCACTGGAGGCAGAGTATCCTTCTTGCAGAGATCCTGATACTGTTTGCAGTAGGCTTCATACCGACAGAATACAATATGCTGGCAAATGCCATGGCCTCTTTTGCCTGTGCAATGCAGGTACAGTCTTTCCGTAAAGTAAACGGCTATTCCTATGCAAGCACCATGTGTATCGGAAATCTACGCAGCGGTACCGCAGCTATATCAGGATATTTCCGTGAAAAGAAGCCGAAACAGCTGGAACAGGCGATGTATTATTTTGGAATCATCTTCATGTTTGCAGTAGGTGCAGGTATTGGCGGAAACTTATCCATTCACTTCGGAATCCGGATGATCTGGGTTTCCTGTGGATTCCTTACAATCAGTTTTCTGTTGATGTTCGTAGAAAAGTACAAACATTTTCATGAGGAACATGGACATAAAGAGCCACATCATTCCTGATTAATATTACAAAAAATAAAATGATAAATAAGAAATAAGAAAGCTGCCCGTAAAAAATATCAGTTTACGGACAGCTTTCTTATGTTTCATATTAGTTTAATTCAATCTCTTCCAGTTCTTTGGACGGAAGTTTCTCTGTAGAAGAAGCCAGATAACCTTTCAATGCTTTGGCTGCTTTTGCATACGGAGCATTGGTTCCGGCACCGCCCATACATCCGCCAGGGCAGGCCATACCTTCGATCATACAGCCATTTAACTTGCCGACTTTTGCCAGGGTCAGCATTTTTTTACATTCTGCAAGACTCTCTGCATGTTCAATATGCACCGGTACATCCGGATAATATTCTTTCAGACATGCCTCGATCGCACCGGCAACGCCGCCTGCGACCGCATATCCACGTCCGGCAGCAGTTGCATCATGCAGACTGCTGGAAGCCTCTACAGCAGCAGGATCAATTTCCTTTGCATCAAAAAGTCCCCATAATTCTTCAAATGTAATAACGAAATCAACATCACTTCTGACAGAACTGCGCATAGCTTCCAGTTTCTTGGCAGCACATGGTCCGATGAATACCACTTTAGCATTCGGATGTTCTTTCTTAATACTTCTTGCAGTGGCAACCATCGGGGTCAGTTCTCTGGAAATATTGTCGATCATTGCCGGGAACTGCTTCTTTGCAAGCATAGACCAGGAAGGACAGCAGGATGTAAGAAGGAACGGAAGATTACCGGTAGCAACTTCCTTCGCATAATGGTGTGCTTCACTGATGGCACCGATATCCGCACCAAGGGCAACCTCATACACATTGGTAAATCCAAGCGCTGTCAGTGCAGCATGGAATTTACCCGGAGTGACCGCATCCCCGAACTGACTGATATAAGCAGGTGCAACTTCTGCAATGATCTCATTTCCTTCACGAAGTGCATGCGCCAGCTGGAAAATCTGAGATTTATCAGAAATCGCTCCGAACGGACAGCTCACCATACACATACCACAGGAAACACACTTCTTATCATCAATCTGTGCACGTCCCTGCTCATCACTTCCGATTGCTTTTACACCACAGGCACGTTCGCATGGACGTTCTTTATGGGCGATAGCATCATATGGACAGACAGATTTGCACTTTCCGCATTTCACGCACTTTGTCTGATCGATATGAGATTTGCCGTCTACCATAGAGATTGCGCCCTTTGGACAGGCCTGCATACATGGATGAGCGACACATCCTCTGCACATGTTGCTGACCTCGTACATATTGGAAGGACAGGCAGAACATGCAGATGGAATGACCTGCATAAGCGGCGGCTCATAATATTTCTCATCAATATTGGAAGCCTCAACTCCTGCAGTCAGATGAACCGCTTTGTTCTCCGGACGGAGAGAAAGGCCCATAGCCAGTCGTACACGTTCGCTTGCAACTGCACGTTCACGGTAAATGCTCTCACGGTACTGTGCACGCTCCTGAACAATATTGTAAGGAACTGCTTCAATGTCGTGAATCAGGGAGTCATCTGTAGACTCAAAGCCAAGCTTTGCCACCTCTCCAAAAATTTTGCGCCGGATCTGCTTTACGGGTGTATCAAGAGTTCTCATATTCTTTTGTTTTCTCCTATAATTTTATTTCCGCGCTCTTTAACGATAAAACTATATCAAAAACAAAGAGAATTGTCATGTTTTTTATTTAACACACTTGTTAAAGAAATTGCATTTCATTTGGAGACATTTACAAAAATTATAGATTTATAAAAGAAAACAATAAATAATTTTCAGAAAAATATAAAAATGATATTGTGAAAAATAACCATATATTGTATAATATCAACAGCACATATATTAATAATAACTAAAGTTGCGTGGAGATCAAAAAACATATTTAAGGAGGGAACCGAATGTTAGATCAGTCTTATTACAGAAAAGCGGATGAGATCATCGAATACTACGGACGAAAAGCGGCATCTCTGATCCCGATCATGCAGGACATTCAGGCAGAGTACCGTTATCTTCCGGGAGAACTGCTCACCTATGTAGCAAAGGAGATCGGAGTAAAAGAAGCCAAGGCATACAGTGTTGCCACATTCTATGAGAACTTTTCCTTTGAACCGAAAGGAAAATATGTCATCAAAGTATGTGACGGAACGGCTTGTCATGTAAGAAAGTCCATGCCTGTAAAAGAAGCTCTGATGAAAGAACTTGGGTTAAGCCATAAGAAGCATACAACGGACGATATGCTCTTTACAGTAGAGACTGTTTCCTGTCTTGGTGCATGCGGACTTGCGCCGACACTGACTGTAAATGATGAAGTACACCCGAAGATGACTCCTGAGAAAGCTGTCGAACTTTTGAATGAATTGAGAGGTGAGTGCGTATGAGTATTAATAGCAGGGACGACCTGTTAAATAAACAGGCAGAGGTAAATGAACAGATCAAATCTTACACCTGTCGCGTTCTTGTCTGTTCAGGTACTGGATGTATCGCATCCGGAGCACAGAAGATTTATGATGAGATGGCAACACTCTGTGAGAGAATTGACGGTGTAACAGTGGAAATGCAGAAAGACGTGCCTCATGTAGGCGTAGTCAAAACAGGATGCCAGGGCTTATGCGAACTTGGACCTCTGATGAGAATTGAGCCATACGATTATCAGTATGTGCATGTACAGCCGGAAGACTGTAAAGAGATCGTAGAGAAAACTATTCTGGAAGGAAAACCGGTAGAGAGACTGTTTTATAAGGATCATGACACTGTCTGTCCACATCCGGACGATATTCCGTTCCTGAATCAGCAGACCCGTATCGTTCTGGAGAACTGCGGTAAGATTGACGCAGAATCTATTGATGAATATATCGCAGTAGGCGGCTATCAGGCTCTTGCAAAAGTACTGGGAGGAATGACTTCTCAGGAAGTAATTGATGAAGTGACCAAGTCCGGTCTCCGCGGCCGTGGCGGTGCAGGTTTCCCTGCAGGCAAGAAATGGTCTCAGGTTGCACGTCAGGCAGAGAAGACCCGTTATGTAGTATGTAACGGTGATGAAGGTGACCCTGGTGCATTTATGGATGGTTCCGTAATGGAAGGTGATCCATATAAGATGATCGAAGGTATGACCATCGCAGCTTACGCAGTAGGCGCAGAAGACGGTTATATTTATGTTCGTGCAGAGTATCCTCTTTCTGTAAAGAGACTTAGAATGGCAATCGAACAGGCAGAGAAATATGGTCTGTTAGGTGATAATATTTTAAATTCCGGTGTAAACTTCCACTTACATATCAACAGAGGTGCCGGAGCTTTCGTATGTGGTGAAGGTTCTGCCCTTACCGCATCCATCGAAGGTAACAGAGGTATGCCTCGTGTAAAACCGCCTCGTACCGTAGAGAAAGGTCTGTGGGGCAAACCTACTGTTCTTAATAACGTAGAAACTTATGCAAACGTACCGAAGATCATTCTTCAGGGTGCTGACTGGTTCCGCACCATCGGTACAGAGGGAAGCCCGGGAACAAAGACCTTCTCACTGACCGGTTCTATCGAGAATACAGGTCTGATCGAAGTTCCTATGGGAACCACACTCCGCCACATTATCTATGATATTGGCGGCGGCTTAAAGAGTGGTGCAGCATTTAAGGGTGTTCAGATCGGTGGTCCGTCCGGCGGATGTCTGATCCTTGACCAGTTAGATGCACCTCTTGACTTTGATTCTGTTAAGAAATTAGACGCGATCATGGGATCCGGCGGTCTGGTAGTTATGGACGAGAATACCTGTATGGTAGAAGTTGCCAGATTCTTCATGAACTTTACTCAGCGTGAGAGCTGTGGTAAATGTGTTCCGTGTCGTGAGGGTACCAAGCGTATGCTGGAGATCCTGGAGAGAATTGTAGCCGGAAAGGGCGAAATGTCCGATCTGGATGAACTGGAAGAACTTGCAAACATGGTTCAGAACATGGCTCTGTGCGGACTTGGCAAGAGTGCGCCTCTTCCTGTAATCAGTACTCTCAAACGCTTCCGTGATGAATATGAGGAACATATCCGTGATAAGAAATGCCGTGCAAAAGTATGTACAGCACTTCGTCAGTTCCACATTAACCCTGAATTCTGTATCGGCTGCGGCAAATGCGCGAAGAACTGCCCGGCAGGTGCAATATCAGGTAAGATCAAACATCCACATCACATTAACAACGATATCTGTATCAAATGCGGTGCCTGCAAAGACAACTGTAATTTTGATGCTGTATACGTGGAAGCATAGAAGGGAGGATACACTATGGGCCATATGATAATTGACGGTAGAAAGGTAGAATTTACCGATGAAAAAAATGTCCTGTCTGTCATCCGTAAGGCAGGGATCAATATTCCGACACTGTGCTACCACTCAGAGGTATCCACTTTCGGTGCCTGTCGTTTATGTACAGTAGAGGACGACAGAGGCAAGACTTTTGCTTCCTGTTCCGAAGAACCAAGAGACGGAATGGTGATCTACACTAACTCCGGACGTATTAAGAAATACAGAAAACTGATCGTCGAGCTGCTTCTGGCAGCACATTGCCGCGACTGTACAACCTGTGTAAAGAGCGGCGAATGTATTTTGCAGGAACTGGCACACCGCCTTGGTGTTCAGAATATCCGTTTCGAGAATACCAGAGAACTTCATGAACTGGACACAAGTTCCCCGTCTCTGGTACGTGATCCGAATAAATGTATTCTTTGCGGTGATTGTGTACGTGCCTGCGAGGAACTTCAGGGAATCGGTGCGTTAGGCTTTGCGTTCCGTGGAACAGAAGCTATGGTAATGCCGGCATTTAACAAGAAGATCGCAGAGACAGAGTGCGTAAACTGCGGTCAGTGCCGTGTATACTGCCCTACAGGTGCGATTTCCATTAAGACTCATATGGATGAGGCATGGGAAGCACTTGCAGATCCGAATATCCGTGTTGTTGCACAGGTTGCTCCTGCAGTACGTGTTGCAGTCGGTGATCATTATGGACTGACCAAAGGTAAGAGTGTTATGGGCAAGATCGTCAATGCACTTCACAGAATGGGCTTTGACGAAGTTTATGACACTTCCTTCAGTGCCGACCTTACCATTATGGAAGAGAGTGCAGAGTTCCTTGACAGAGTTAAGAAAGGTGAGAAACTTCCGCTCCTTACTTCCTGCTGTCCTGCATGGGTAAAATTTATCACAGACCAGTATAAAGATTATATTCCGAATCTTTCCACCTGCCGTTCTCCACAGGGAATGCTCTCAGCAGTTATCAAAGAGTACTTCCGTGATCCGGAACATGCAGCAGGCAAGAAGACAGTTATGATCTCTATCATGCCATGTACAGCCAAGAAAGCAGAAGCAGTCCGTCCGAACAGCTTCACAGACGGCGAACAGGATACAGATATTGTTATCACAACTACAGAGCTGCTCCGCATGATCGACAACTTCGGTCTTGACTTCGCAACTCTGGATCCGGAAGCATGTGATATGCCGTTCGGCTTCGGTTCCGGCGGTGGTGTTATCTTTGGTGTTACCGGTGGTGTTACAGAGGCAGTTCTCCGCCGCCTGACTCCGGACCACAGCAAAGAAACCATGCACGAGATTGCAGAATGCGGTGTCCGTGGAGATGAAGGAATCAAGGAATTTACCGTTCCTTATGAAGGAATGAACCTGAATATCTGCGTTGCCAGCGGCCTTGCAAATGCCAGAACCGTTATGGAGCAGGTAAAGAATGGTGAGAAAGAGTATCATCTGATCGAGATCATGGCATGTCGTCGTGGATGTATCATGGGTGGCGGACAGCCGACAAGATCCGGCGACAGAACCAAAGCACTGAGAGCTAAGGGACTGTACAATGCAGATAACACAACTATCATCAAGAAATCCGATGAGAACCCGTTAGTTCTGGAACTTTATAACGGACTTCTGAAAGGTAAAGAGCATCATCTGCTTCATAACGAGTCTTATTAAAAATATCTGTTATATCTGACAGTTAAAAATATGTCCAAACGATAAATGAAGAACAGGTCTTATGATGTATGTTTGCATTGTAAGACCTGTTTTTGGTGTTGATTTTACAAAATTTTAGTTGCGGCAGGAATAATCTGGCTTCTCCGGACATATTTTATAACAATACATGAAGGTTGTGTAAATATGCAAGGGGGCTATTTTTATGGAAAATTTTCAGATATACCGTGATATTCAGGCCCGCACAGGGGGCGATATATACATAGGGGTCGTAGGACCTGTCCGCACAGGAAAATCCACATTTATACGCAGGTTTATGGAGATTGTGGCACTTCCTCAGATGTCCGAAACCAAACAGACAGAGATCAGAGACCAGTTACCTTTGAGTGGGTCCGGCAAGATGATCACTACTGCCGAAACCAAATTTATCCCCAAAGAAGCAATTCCGGTAACTCTTGGCACAGACCAGAAAGTAAAGATCCGCCTGATCGATAGTGTAGGTTTTCTGGTAAAAGATGCAGCCGGACATATGGAAGACGGAAAAGAACGAATGGTAAAAACTCCCTGGTTTGAACAGGCAATCCCATTTCGCGAAGCAGCCCGCATCGGAACACAGAAAGTGATCGAGGAGCATTCAACCATCGGAATCGTGATCACATCCGATGGCAGTTTCGGTGAACTGCCAAGAGCAAATTTTCTGGAAGCGGAAGAGAAAACGATCCAGGAGCTGAAGAAACAGCAGAAACCATTTATCGTTCTTGTCAACTCCCAGATGCCGTACAAGGACGAAGCACTGAAAACAGCCGAAGAAATCCAGCAAAAATATCAGATAACTGCCCTGACTGTAAACTGCGACCAGTTAAGAAAAGAAGATATTGCCCGTATTCTGGAAAAAGTTTTGTATGAATTTCCTGTCAGTCAGATTCAGTTCTATATTCCACGCTGGGTAGAAATGCTGCCAATGGATCATGAATTAAAACAGCAGATACTCTCTCAGATCCGTGATAAAATGAAAGAAATGCATCACATCCGTGACATCACAAAAGAATCTGTAAACCTGTCCGGTCCATATGTGCAGGATTCGCTTCTGGAAGATGTCGGCATGTCCGATGGAACAGTAAAAGTGAGAATACGGGTAAAAGATGAATACTATTATCAGATGCTCAGTCAGATGAGCGGAATCGAAATGGAGAGTGAATACGAACTGATCCATACCATGCGGGAACTGGTACATATGAAAGAAGAGTATGTAAAAGTACAGGCCGCACTGGAAGCCGTGCGCGGAACCGGTTACGGAGTAGTCGTACCGAATCTGGAGGAGATAGAGATCGCACAGCCGGAAGTGATCCGTCAGGGAAATAAATATGGAGTTAAGATTAAATCCAAGAGCCCATCTATCCATATGATCAAAGCAAACATAGAAACAGAAATTGCTCCGATCGTAGGAACGGAGCAACAGGCAAAAGATCTGATAGAATATATTGACGAAGGAAGTCAGAGAGGTGAAAGCATCTGGGAGACAAATATTTTTGGTAAATCTATTGAGCAGCTTGTACAGGACGGTATTCGAAGTAAGATTGCAGCCATCAGCGAAGAAAGCCAGGTAAAACTTCAGGATACCATGCAGAAGATTGTCAATGACAGCAAGGGAGGTCTCGTTTGCATTATCATATAGCAGGTACCTGCTATATGATGCTGCCTGGCAAATAGAACATTATCGGTGGAGATGAAGTTTCAGGATTGCAGATTTTTTTGAAATCTGATAACAGGATCAGGTAACTGCATCAATAGAGATTTCATCTGTGCCATCAGATTCCGTGCTCTTTTCACCCTCAATAACGACTTTATTAGGGAGGCATACGATCGTGCCTCCTTTTTCATCGATTGCTTTCTGTTTCATGCACAGATGATCCGGACATTCAGCAGAGATCATGCGCGCCTGACCGTCTTTAATTTCACAAATATTCGTATCATTGATCTTGATAGTTTGATTCTTTGCCAGAGAATAGGTACCATATTCTTCGCCGTCTACGGTAATACGGATAAAACCATGACTGCCCTTATTTACAAAAGATATTCCGGCCCACATCGCAAGCGCAAGAACAAGGATACTTCCTATAAAAATGAGTTCTTTTTTCTTCAAAGCATTATTCCATCTTTCTATAATTTCGTATGTCTGCATCATAACATGAACAAAAAAGAATAGCAACCTGTGGATGTTTGTGGTATGGTTAAATTAATAGAGAATGTGAGACAGAACTAAGGAGGGCTTTTACATGGGAAAATATATTATGGCGCTGGATGCAGGGACAACCAGTAACCGATGCATTTTATTTAATGAAAAGGGAGAACGCTGCAGTGTAGCGCAGAGAGAATTTACCCAGTATTTCCCGAAACCGGGCTGGGTAGAGCATGATGCAGATGAAATATGGGCAAGCATGCTAGGTGTAGCGGTAGAAGCAATGACAAAGATCGGGGCAGATGCTTCCCAGATTGCGGCTATCGGCATCACTAATCAGAGAGAAACCGCAATCGTATGGGACAAGACTACAGGTGTACCTGTTTATCATGCAATTGTATGGCAGTGCCGCAGAACTTCAGAATATTGCGATTCATTGAAAGCCAAAGGTCTGACTGAGAAATTCCGTGAAAAAACAGGTCTTGTGATCGATGCTTATTTTTCAGCAACCAAGATCAAATGGATCCTGGATCATGTAGAGGGTGCCAGAGAAAAAGCAGAAAAAGGGCAGCTTCTGTTCGGAACAGTAGAAACATGGCTGATCTGGAAACTGACAAAGGGAAGAGTTCATGTTACAGATTATTCCAATGCATCCAGAACCATGCTGTTTAATATCAATACTCTGCAATGGGATCAGGAAATTCTCGATGAACTCGGCATCCCGAAATCTATGCTTCCGAAACCAATGCCGTCCAGCTGTGTTTATGGAAAGGCAGATCCGGCAGTTCTTGGCGGAGCAATCCCTATTGCCGGTGCAGCAGGAGATCAGCAGGCAGCATTGTTTGGTCAGACTTGTTTCAGTGCAGGAGAAGCAAAGAATACTTATGGAACTGGCTGCTTCCTGTTAATGAACACCGGAGACAAGCCGGTATTTTCAAAGAATGGTCTGGTTACTACGATCGCATGGGGACTGGATGGAAAAGTAACTTACGCGCTGGAAGGCTCTATCTTTGTTGCAGGTGCTGCAATTCAGTGGTTGAGGGATGAACTAAAAGTAATCGATTCCTCCGAAGATTCAGAATACATGGCAAATAAAGTTTCCGACACACATGGCTGCTATGTGGTACCTGCTTTTACAGGTCTGGGAGCACCTCACTGGGATCAGTATGCGAGAGGCACGATTGTAGGAATTACCCGCGGTGTAAATAAATATCACATTATCCGTGCAACTCTGGAATCCATTGCCTACCAGGTAAATGATGTATTAAATGCTATGAAAGCAGATTCCGGAATTAATCTGGCTGCACTAAAGGTAGACGGCGGAGCCAGTGCGAATAACTTCCTGATGCAGACTCAGGCGGATATTATCAATGCACCAGTCAATCGTCCATGCTGCGTAGAAACAACTGCAATGGGAGCTGCCTATCTGGCAGGTCTTGCAGTAGGATACTGGAGCAGTAAAGAAGAAGTGCGCCACAACTGGTCCATTGACCAGAAATTCTATCCATCTATTACAGAAGAAGCCAGACATGAGAAGATCAAAGGCTGGAATAAAGCAGTGAAATATTCTTATGGGTGGGCGAAAGAAGATTAGAGAATTTTCCAGACATAGTTATCAGATTTATGTTTGTTAAAAAAACAGCAAATTCTCGTGATTGCTTACATTTTATCAGCAAAGCTAAATAAAATTCAGTGTATTGACAAGCGGACAAGGATGGTGGTACGGTAATACAGTAATTCCGGCAGATACCGGAAAAACATTCCGATCAATGTCTGTACAGACACAGATCCAGAAGTTTTAACAAATTACATAAGAATATTGAGGTGCGAAAAAATGCAGGAAATGAAACCAATCAAAGAAGGTAAAGTACGTGAGATTTATGACAACGGAGACAGCCTGATCATGGTAGCAACAGACCGCATCAGCTGCTTTGATGTTATCCTGAACAACCAGGTAACCAAGAAAGGAACTGTACTGACTCAGATGTCCAAATTCTGGTTTGATATGACACAGGACATTCTGCCGAACCACATGATTTCTGTAGATGTAAAAGACATGCCTGAATTCTTCCAGCAGGAGAAATTTGATGGAAACAGTATGATGTGCCGCAAGCTTGAGATGCTGCCGATCGAATGTATTGTACGTGGTTACATTACAGGAAGCGGATGGGCAAGCTACAAAGAGACTGGTAAAGTCTGTGGAATCACATTACCGGAAGGACTGAAAGAATCTGACAAACTTCCTGAGCCGATCTATACTCCGTCCACAAAGGCTGAGATTGGTGATCATGACGAGAACATCTCCTATGAGCAGAGTATTGCTCATCTTGAGAAATATTTCCCGGGCAGAGGAGAAGAATTAGCTGCAAAACTTCGTGATAATACAATTGCACTTTATAAGAAATGTGCAGAATATGCATTAAGCAAGGGAATCATTATCGCAGATACCAAATTTGAGTTTGGTCTGGATGAAAATGGAAACATGGTGATCGGTGATGAGATGCTCACACCGGACAGCTCCCGTTTCTGGCCTGCAGAAGGCTATGAACCAGGACATGGTCAGCCATCCTTTGACAAACAGTTTGCCCGTGACTGGCTCAAAGCAAATCCGGACAATGACTGGACGCTTCCACAGGAGATCGTGGACAAGACAATCGAGAAATACCTTCAGAGCTATGAAATGCTGACAGGTAAGAAATTAGACTAAGATTCATACGATATAGTAGAATACTGCTGTTCAGGATATATAAAATATCCCGGATAGCAGTATTTTTTTTGTGAAAATCTTCTGAAAATATAGCATTTTGGTAAAAATTTTGGTACACTTGTCTAGAGAATGTTTGAAAAAACGGATATACAGGATTGCTATAATATGGCAGTCAAAATCATTTCTGCGGAAACAGTTTATTCTAAAATATAACAGAAGAGGTAACATATGACATTATCAGAACTGGAAATACTTAACCATATTCAAAAGACACAAAATATCACAAAAGAAGAACTGAAAGTACTTTTATATACAAATGATTCTATAGTTACAGAAGAACTTCAAAAAAAAGCGCAGCAGACGGCGCAGCAGATTTACGGAAACAAGATTTATATCCGTGGTCTGATTGAATTTACGAATTACTGTAAGAATAACTGCTATTATTGTGGAATACGCTGTGCCAATACAAAGGCAGACAGATACCGTCTTTCCTTAGAACAGATATTGTCCTGCTGTGAAACCGGATGGAATCTGGGATTTCGTACTTTTGTTCTGCAGGGAGGAGAGGATCCGTATTTTACAGATGAAAAAGTCTGTCAGATTGTCCGGGAGATTAAAGAGCGGTATCCGGACTGTGCAGTGACTCTTTCCATCGGAGAGAAATCTGAAGAAAGTTATCAGGCATATTTTGATGCGGGAGCAGACAGATATCTACTGAGACATGAAACTGCGGATGAGGCACATTACAGAAAACTTCATCCGGAACAGATGTCCCTTTCGCATAGAAAGAATTGTCTGAAAATATTGAAGAAAATCGGATATCAGACAGGATGCGGCTTTATGGTTGGCTCCCCAGGACAGACAATAGATACTCTTTACGAAGATCTGATGTTTATTAAAGAACTGAATCCGGAAATGGTTGGAATCGGACCATTCATCCCGCATCAGGATACACCTTTTGCAAACGAGCCGGCAGGAACCCTGGATATGACTTTGAGATTACTGGCCATCATCCGTCTTATTCATCCACATGTTCTACTGCCTGCCACAACTGCATTGGGAACCATTGATCCCAAAGGCAGGGAAAAGGGAGTTCAGGCAGGGGGCAATGTGGTAATGCCCAATCTGTCTCCTGTAAATGTAAGGGACAAATATAAACTCTATGATAATAAAATCTGTACTGGTGATGAAGCGGCAGAATGTAAGAATTGTATGTCAGCACGGATGAAAAGTATTGGTTATGAAGTTGTGACAGACCGAGGAGATTATAAAGCCTGACTATTCGTTCTAGTAAACTGCTGAATATAGCAAAACTAATTGAGAAGAAGTTCTGTAAGAAAACTTCTGACCAAAAAGAAAAAAGAAAGGATATGAAAATATGGCAGTAACATTAAACGAAACACCATCCGGAAACCGTTTGCATATAGGAATTTTTGGCAAGACCAATAGCGGAAAATCTTCATTTATCAATGCATTTTCCGGTCAGAAAGTATCTATTGTTGCAGATGTTGCCGGAACTACGACAGACCCTGTATATAAAGCTATGGAAATCTACCCTCTTGGTCCCTGTGTTCTGATTGATACAGCGGGATTTGATGATAAGGGAGAACTGGGGGCTCTGCGAATAGAGAAAACAGAACTGGCAGCACAGAAAACAGAACTGGCAATTATTCTTTTCTGTGAAGAAGAAATGAAACAGGAAATGAAATGGTACCATTACTTTAAAGAGAAAAATACTCCGGTGATACCGATACTTAGTAAAACGGACTTGTATATGCCGGAACAGAGAGAGCATCTTATCGAACTTATTCGAAAGACTACAGGAGAGAATGTCTGTCCTGTCAGTGCAGCCACAGGAGAGGGAATCAGGGAATTAAAAGAACTGCTGGCAAGAAAACTTCCGGAGGGTTACGGAAACCGAATGATCACAGGTGATCTGATTTCGGCAGATGATCTGGTAATGCTTGTAATGCCGCAGGATATCCAGGCACCGAAAGGCAGACTGATCCTTCCACAGGTACAGACATTAAGAGAGCTCCTGGATAAGAAATGTCTGGTAATGAGCGTAACCACAGATCAGTATTTGGCAGCACTGAAAGTTCTTTCGAAACCTCCAAAGCTGATCATTACAGACTCTCAGGTATTTTCATATGTATATGAACATAAACCGCAGAAGAGTATGCTGACCTCTTTTTCTGTATTATTTGCAGCGTATAAGGGCGATTTGCCTTATTATATAGAGGGTGCGAAAGCGATTGATTCCCTGACGGCAGATTCCCGTGTCCTGATTGCAGAATGCTGTACTCATGCACCGCTTAAAGAGGATATCGGCAGAGTGAAAATTCCACGAATGCTGAAGAAGCGTTTTGGCAAAACTCTGAAAGTAGACCTGGTAAGCGGAACAGACTATCCGGAGGACCTGACACCATATGATCTGATCATTCAGTGTGGGGCATGTATGTTTAACCGGAAATATGTAATGTATCGTATTGACAGGGCGAAAAAGCAGCAGATTCCCATGACTAATTATGGCATAACGATTGCCCACCTTACAGGAATTCTGGAGCATGTTTCATTACCATGATCTTGGAATATAGATATAACTGAAAATACAACTGATAACACAGGTTATTGCAAGATAGAGACCATTGTATAGATAAAAATGTACAATGGTCTTTTTACATATAGATGAGAACGCCGTGCCACTGGCAGGTGGTTAGCCCGTGTTTGAAAAAATCAAATATCATAGTATTTTGATATACTTTATTATAAATGCGTAAAATTTTGGTAGAGGTATTGACAAGAAATGAGTGTTAGTTTATACTAACTTACAGTTAGAGATAAATAACTCTCATATAACTATAACGCATTATAAATGCAGGAAACTTATTTACATCATGCACAGAGATAATCTGAGGCATAGCTGTAATGTAACTATCATAAAAATACACGGGAGCAAAAGGAGGCCAAAATATGAGCATCGTAATCGTAGGCGGACATGACCGCATGGTAGCACAGTACAAGAAAATCTGTAAATCTTATAAATGTAAATGTAAGGTTTTCACACAGATGGAGGCTGACTTCAGCAAAAAGATCGGATGTCCTGATCTTCTTGTACTTTTCACAAATACTGTATCTCACAAAATGGTAAAATGTGCATTAGACGAAGTCGGATCTTCTACAGATATCGTTCGCTGCCATACAAGCAGTGGTAATGCACTGAATGGTATCCTGGAGGCTCGCTGCTAATAACTGATAGTCAGGCAAATACCTATATTTCTTTGCAGGAGTCTGATTTGGCTAAATGCTATTGTTTTTCAGTAAAGTAATATTGAATCAACATCTGAAAGGATGCACAAAAAACCTTTCAGACAATGATAAATAATTGAAAAACTTTATTAATGTATGCAATTGAAAAACTTTTTCAATAAAAATTTCAATAAAGTTATTGACATCTAACCAAAATTAGAATACACTAACCCCATGATAAAGATAATGTTTATCACTTATTAAATGCAAAGGAAGGGATGAAGAAATGCCGTTATCAATGGTAAATGCCGGTGAA
>OLNH01001133.1_pt1 | contig 15824 bp, 19 predicted proteins | sample 1643101 | NCBI WGS metagenome assembly OLNH01 (sample SAMEA3136758, study PRJEB25190) | human gut metagenome | biome: human gut; feature: human-associated habitat; material: faeces | place: Austria | collected 2013
CAGGTGTTCACTTTGGACATCAGACAAGAAGATGGAACCCTAAGATGGCTCCTTACATCTACACAGAGAGAAATGGTATCTATATCATCGACTTACAGAAATCTGTAGGAAAAGTTGATGAGGCTTACTATGCAGTATCTGATATTGCAGCACAGGGCGGAACAATCCTTTTCGTAGGAACAAAGAAACAGGCTCAGGATGCAATCAAAGTAGAAGCAGAGCGCTGCGGAATGTATTATGTAAATGAGAGATGGCTTGGAGGAATGCTTACAAACTTCAAGACAATCAAGAGCAGAATTGCCCGTCTCAAAGAGATTGAGAGAATGTCTGAGGATGGAACATTTGATGTACTGCCTAAGAAAGAAGTTATCCAGATCAAAAAAGAGTGGGAGAAACTTGAGAAGAACCTTGGCGGAATCAAAGAGATGAAGAAAATCCCGGATGCTATCTTCGTAGTAGATCCTAAGAAAGAGAGAATCTGTGTTCAGGAGGCTCACACACTTGGAATTCCACTTATCGGTATCGCTGATACAAACTGTGATCCAGAAGAGCTTGACTATGTTATCCCAGGAAATGACGATGCAATCCGTGCAGTAAAATTGATCGTTTCTAAGATGGCAGATGCTGTTATCGAAGCTAATCAGGGCGAGGCTGGCGCTGACGTATACGAGGAGGCTGAAGCAGCTGAAGAAGTAGCAGAGGCAACAGAAGAGTAAGAACCAGATAATATTGATTAATTACATTAATTAATTGGAGGACAAAAAAGATGGCAGTTACAGCTAGTATGGTAAAAGAATTAAGAGAGATGACCGGAGCAGGAATGATGGACTGCAAAAAGGCACTTTCTGCAACAGATGGTGATTTTGACAAAGCTATTGAATTCCTTCGTGAGAAGGGACTTGCTACTGCTGAGAAGAAAGCAGGAAGAATTGCCGCTGAAGGACTTGTAGCAACAACTATCAAAGATGGTGATAAAGTTGCAGCAATCGTAGAAGTTAATGCTGAGACAGACTTCGTAGCAAAGAATGAAGTATTCCAGACATTTGTTAAAGAAGTTGTTGAGCAGGCAGCAGACACAGATGCAGCTGATATCGATGCATTCAAGGCTGAGAAATGGGCACTTGATACATCTATGACAGTAGATGAGAAACTTGCAGCTATGATCGCTAAGATTGGTGAGAACATGAACATCAGAAGATTTGAGAAAATCGTATCTGAGGATGGAATCGTTGTATCTTACATCCACGCAGCAGGAAAGATCGGTGTTTTAGTAGAAGCTAAGACAGAGAGCGATGACGAGAGAGTTAAAGAGGCTCTTAAGAACGTTGCTATGCAGGTAGCAGCTCTGAATCCGAAGTATGTATCTACTGATGATGTACCGGAAGAGTACAAAGAGCACGAGAAAGAGATTCTTATCGCTCAGGCTAAGAATGATCCTAAGAATGCTAACAAGCCAGAGAACATCATCGAGAAGATGATTACTGGACGTCTTGCAAAAGAGCTCAAAGAGATCTGCCTGTTAGAGCAGGAGTATGTAAAAGCTGAGAACAAAGAGACAGTTGCTAAGTATCTTGAGATGGTATCCAAAGAAGTTGGAACACCTGTAGAGCTTAAGAGATTCGTTCGTTTCGAGACTGGTGAAGGTCTTGAGAAAAAGAATGAGGACTTTGCAGCAGAAGTTGCAGCTCAGATGAACGCATAATCTTACAGTTCGCATAAGAATTTGAACCGTATGATTATCATGTAAATCAACGAAAAACCTTGAATTTCCTATGAAAATGGGATGATTCAAGGTTTTTTTGCGTATTGGGGAATAAATTTTGACTTATCGTAAATTATCGCTATTTATGCATGGAATTGGGTAAAAGTTGGGGAGTAGTGTAATTACCCAATATTTCCCCAACTTTTGATGTATGATAGCGTAGGATTCCCCAACTTTTCATAAGCTATCGTGGAAAATAATAAATTGAAATATTAAAAAAGAGAGATTATAATGAGGACACAGATTTTCGATTATTTGCATAAAGAACCATCTAGTAGTAAAAAGGGGAATAGAATTGATTTTATATCATGTAACATTATTTAATAAGCCAACACAGGAAATACTGATTCCACGAATACCAGGAGATACTTCTATAGGGGAAGAAGTTAAAACAAATAGAATATGTTTGGCACCAAGTATTATTCAATGTTTGCGTGCATTGGAGATATATAAGTATTTTCAAGAAGATACGCTAGATGTTAAAGTTTATAAGATAGTCGTTGATGAAAATGATGAACGGTTAATTTCATGGGAACAGTTATATTTAAATGGTTTGGTTGATGATGCTGCACTTACACGCACATGAATATTGGTATAAAAGTAAGCTTATTCCAGTAGAATATAATGAATATAGAATTAGTGAATGTGTAAAAAAGAGGTATATTATTATTCCCTCAAAAGAGAAAATGCGGATAAAAGAAATCATAGAAACAATGGGAGTATGTTTTGATAGACTGGAGAAATATAATGCATTTCAAATTATGAATGAATGGCTTCCACGACAATCAGAAACATTTCAAGAGCAAGTAAAAAGAAATTAACACATAAAGTTGAAGAATATACAGAAGGGTCTGCTGAAATTTATAAGACAATATTTGGAAATATTCCAGAACGTTTTCGTGAAGAAAAAGATTTTCGAGAAATTGAATATCTTGAAAAATGTAAAATAGAATATATTACATAGCCGATTGATTCAAATTGAAAATCAGTCGGCTTTTTTCATGCTCATTTTTATACATAGCCCGTCCCGTAAAAAGGATTGGCTATTAAATTTTTCGAGGAAGGAGGAAGCCATATGACTAAGTGTAAAGTAATTGCCCTTGTTGGACGATGGAGAAGGAGTGGAGATAGAACCGGAACAAAAGAAAAAAGAGCGTGAGCGGTAGAAAGGATTCAGTCTGCCAGAGAGTTTCTGGCAGATTGAATGTGAAAATCGCACAGTCGTTTTCTCCTGAGAAACTTGTTATAGTTAGCAAAAAGAACAGGAGGAATATCAGACTTTTTGTGCAAAGAGAAAAGAATTACTGAATCGGTATCCAACCTATCCGAGAACGGACAGCCAGTATTTGACGAAGGGCATGCAGGCAACTGCCGCTTCCATAATCCTGTGGCTGCGTGACAATATGCCCTTCGAAAAAGGCTGTGCCGGCGAGCCGGATATTGACCGGGTAACAGACGACAGCAAAGTGACCGACCACCATGCCATCATCCCAACTGTGGAGATTGCACGGACAGACCTGTCAGAGCTTCCTTCCAGGGAGAGGGACGTGCTTACCCTGCTTGCCGTCAGACTGCTTTGTGCCACAACGCAGGCAAATCGGTTTGAAGCGGTCACCGCTATGTTGGACTGCCAGGGATATACTTTTACAGCAAGAGGAAAGACCATCTTACAGTCCGGCTGGAAAGAGGTGGAACGGATTCACCGTATGAGTATCAGGCAGAGTGAAACGGAACATAGAGAAAACGAAGATGCCGCTCTCCCTGTGCTGAAGGAAGGACAGACTTTTGAAACTGTGTCAGCAAGTCTCCGTGAATGGAAAACTTCACCGCCGAAACACTATCCGGAGGACTTATATTGTAAAGGGTAGTTAAGAAAAAAGCACAAGAAAGGACAAAAAATGAGAACAAAAAAAGCAGAAAATGAAAAGATTACTGCCCTCTACGAAAGACTTTCTCGTGATGATGAAATGGTAGGGGACAGTAACAGTATCGTCAACCAGAAGAAGATGCTTGAGGATTATGCAAAACAGAATGGCTATACTAACATAGAGCATTTCACAGATGACGGTTATTCCAGCGGTTCATTTGACAGACCGGACTGGAAAAGAATGATAGCAGGAATTGAGGACGGAAGCATTGGCACAGTTATTGTAAAGGATATGAGCCGGATAGGGCGTGACTATCTGCAGGTGGGCTTTTATACGGAGGTCATGTTCAAGGAAAAGGAAGTCCACTTTATTGCGATTGCAAACGGAGTTGATAATCAGAAAAGAGAGAGCAGTGAGTTCGCCCCGTTTCTAAACATCATGAATGAGTGGTACATTCATGACTCCAGCCGGAAAGTGACTACGGTGCTTCGTGCAAGGGGAATGAAGGGAAAACACACCACCAATAATGCCATTTACGGTTACCAGAAAAGTGAGGAAGATAAAAACCAGTGGATAATTGATGAAGAAGCTGCCGAGGTGGTACGCAGGATATACCGGATGTCTCTGGAGGGGAAAGGACCCTATGAGATTGCAAGGATACTTTCGGAGGAACAAATCGAGTGTCCATCCTATTATCTTGCCAAGCGGGGACTTGGAACCTGCCGTTCCAACAATAATACTGCAACCCCTTATGTGTGGCGTGGGGCAACGGTGAGGGATATTCTTTCCAAGCCGGAGTATATGGGACATACCGTAAATTTCCGCTCTTAGAAAGAGTCCTACAAGGATAAGAGGGCAAAAAAGACACCAAAAGAGGACTGGGTTATTTTCAAGAATACACAGGAAGCAATCGTTTCTGAAGAAATGTGGAATAAGGTGCAGGAACTGAGAAAGACCGTCCGCAGGACGGATACAGTCGGCGAAGCCAATCCGTTTACGGAGCTTTTGTATTGTGCTGATTGCGGTGCTAAAATGTACAACCATCGTGGCGGAGCAGGAAGGGCAAGAAATTGGAAAGGGGAATTAAACGGAAAACGCAGACCGGATCGTGATGAGTATAACTGCTCCACCTATAACTTAAGCAGACAGAGTTATGACAAACAGTGCAGCCAGCATTATATCCGGACAGAGGTTGTAAGAAAGCTGGTGCTGGAAACCATCAAAGCGGTCAGTGATTATGTGATTACCAATGAGGAGGAATTTATCAACAGGATATATTCCTCTTCGAGAGACAAGCAGAAAGAGAGCATAAGGTCTTTAAAGCGAAAAATTGCACAGGACACCATTGAAATATCTATGGAAAATGCCAAAGCCGAGATTGAAAAATATGAGAGTGATACAGTCCGGGCAGACAAATTTATAGAACTTGTGAAACGCTATACGGATTTCAGTGAATTAACTACCCCCATGCTGAATGAATTTGTGGAAAAGATACTTGTCCATGAAGCGGATTATTCCAGCGGAGAAAGGGTACAGGAAGTGGAGATTTACCTGAACTTTATCGGGAAGTTTGAACTGCCTGTAAAAGAACCGACTGCGGAAGAAATTGCAGAGCATGAAAAGCTGAAAGTACGCAGGGCAAAAAAAGCAGAATATAACCGCAGATACATGGAAAAGCGGAGAAAGCGTATCGCAGGGGAAGAACAGAAATCAAAGGAAGTCACAGTAAACGGTTAAGGGTATGGAGGATAGAGAGCTTATGAAACAGGAAGAAATCAGAAAGTGTACAAAGGTTGTGGAACTGTTCCGCAGTATGATGGATGAATTGGGAGATATGTGTGTGGTATATGATGTTAGGTTCGGCTTTATTGTACTGGAGTATTACATGGATGGATATTTTGAGAATAATTCCAACTACGACAATGCAGAGGACTTGTATCATCACTTGTTGGATAAATGGAAATTCTGCTGGATTGTGGATAAGGCTTTAGCACATTTTGAAGCAGCATTCCGGCAGATACAGACGGAATAAGAAAGTGTCACAACATCTGAGGGGGCAATCGGTTTGAACACTGATTGCCTTTCCTGACAGGAAATTGACGATTTAAGGCGTTCCTGATGAAGTGACAGGGAAATATGCCTTGCATATCTTTTGATACGATTAAAGGGCATAAAAAACGAAAAAAGGCTACATAATTTGAACATTTTGAAGGAGGGTATCGCAGTGTCTAGGATGGGCAAAAAAGAAAAAATGAGGAATCTTTTAATCATTTTAAGTGCATAACCCGTTATTATATATATACAGATATTCAATGGAAAGGAGTCTGATGCGTGTTGAGTGATGACGAATTAGTGGAACAGATTCTACTTGGAAATGAAAATGCAGCGGAAGAATTGATAAAACGCTATTATACATCTATTTTACGTTACTGTAGGTGGCATTGCTCTAATCTGGAAAAAGCAGAAGACCTGACTCAGGAAACATTTTTGAAGTTGTTTAAGAATTTATCCGGATATAAAGGGAAAAAGAAATTTAAGGCTTATCTATACACGATTGCAAATCATTTATGTATTGATGAAAGTAGGAAAGTTGAGTTTTATCCATTAGAAGATGAAGAAAATATAGTGCATGAGTATAACGACATAGTTCGGCTAGAGGATAGGGCAGAGATAAGCTATTTTTTGAATTTTTTATCATCAGAACAAAGGGAAGCAGTCATTCTACGCTTTGGAGAACAACTTAGTTTTGGAGAGATTGCAAAAGTGATGGGATGCAATATGCGAACAGCACAAAGCAGGGTTCGTAATGCTTTAAAAATTATGAGAAAGGAGCAGGAAAATGAAAGATAAAAATTTGAAGGGCTATTTAAAGCAATCTTTAGGAGAGGAAGTACAGCCTAAAAGATTAGAGGAAACGATTAAGCTTTGCACTGAAATTGTACGAGAACAGGAAGTGACTAGGGCAGAACCAAGGACAGGTTTCTTTCACTATCTTTCAGATGTATTTCGCTTTGAAGGTATTCCAATATTTGGTTTGCAGGCAGTAACGTTATTTATAGTTTGTTTAACAATTGCCAGCATTGCAGACGTGCCAAAGAATATACCAATTTTTATGCCGCTGTTTGTATTGGCTATCATACCAGCAATTTTTAAAAGCCAGTATTATGGAATGAGCGAGATTGAAGCGGTAACAAGAGCTTCTGGTACCCAAATCACGTTAGCAAAGCTGGTTCTGGCTGGGGCAGCTAATTTGGTGTGTATAACAATTCTTTTGTGTATGGAAGTTTATTTGCAAAATTCTTATAAAGAGATTGGACAGATGGTCCTATACTGCCTGGTTCCGTACTTAGTGTGTATGGTTGCGTTGCTACGTTTGATCCGTTTGCAAAAGAAACAGAGTTTACAGATATGTGCGATTGTAATGCTGGGTTCCTGCATTTGTTGGGGTATGTCAGCAAGAATATTGCCATGGTTATATGAAACATCAGCAGTGGGGGTGTGGATTGTTACATTTTTGATTTTTGCTATGTTCTTTATAAATGAAATTCATTATATTGCAGAGATGAGAAAGGAAGGAAAAATGTATGGAATTGTCGCTTGATCGTTTAACAAAACAGTATGGCAGGAAAATAGCGGTAGATTGTGTTAGTGCAACCTTAAAGCCGGGAGTATATGGTCTTTTGGGGGCTAACGGTGCAGGTAAAACAACATTGATGCGTATGCTATGTGCTATTTTGGAGTCAACCTCAGGGGAGGTATTGCTGGATGGAAAAGAAGTAACTTCGATGGGGGCAGATTACCGGAATGTGTTGGGTTATTTACCACAGGATTTTGGATATTATCCAAATTATACTGCGGTGGAGTTCTTAATGTATATTGCAGCACTGAAAGGGATACCGAAGAAGGTTGCAAAAAAACGTGTGACTGAATTGTTGGAAGTAGTTGATTTAAGCCATGTGGCAAACAAAAAAGTAAAAACTTTTTCCGGTGGTATGAAACAAAGAGTAGGAATTGCACAGGCGTTACTTAATAATCCGAAAATTTTGATTTTGGATGAGCCGACTGCAGGACTTGATCCGAAAGAGCGTGTCCGTTTTCGTAATCTGCTCTCAGAGTATGCAGGTGATAAAATTGTGATTCTTTCCACACATATTGTATCGGATATAGAAGCAATAGCAGATGAAGTGCTATTGATGAAAAAAGGAAAATTTATATTGCAGGGTACGGTTCCAGAGTTGATTCACAAGGCAAATGGTAAGGTTTGGGAACTTTCTGTTTCTCCACAAGAAGCTAGACAATGGCAGACAAAAACAACGGTTGCTAATTTACGGCATGAAGGAAAAGAAATTATATTGCGTATTATTTCAGACAATATGCCTAGTGAGCGAGCGGTTCCTTGTGAAGCTACATTGGAAGATCTTTATTTATTTTATTTTCCTACAGAGGAAGGAGTGAAATAGAATGGAGCTATTTTGGTTAGAGCATAAAAAGTTATGGCGAAAGAAAATCGTTAAAATATGTGTGTTGTTGTGTTTTGTTTATTGTGTAATTTTTGGCAGCATACTTTCGTTTCAATGGTTCGGTTTTGGCAGCTCAGATGACTATACAAGCGCTTTTGGCAATAATTTTGATGGATATACAGTAATAAAGGATAGTCAGGAATATGCACTTTCATTTGGTGGAGAATTGACGGATGAAACCTTGCAGCAAATAGTAAGTGATTATCAGCAAATGGAAGCTGACGGTATGGAGAAAGAACTGGAAAAGACAGACTGGCAGATAGTTAATAGTTGGCTCGGAACATTGTATCCGGAGCTTCGAGATACCAGTAATTATAAAACGATGATAAGCTATGTTGATCCGGATAAGTTAACAGGCTTCTATGAAAGAAGACAGCAGGTGCTTGATGAGTTTTTGGAGGTCAGTGGTCAGGTAGGAGCTGAAAAAGAGTTTTTACATCAGATAGAGAGAAAGGTAGAAAAACCATTTCATTATGAGTGGGTAGAAGGATGGTCAACGCTTCTTGGTAGTACGGTTGCGGATCTGGGAGTTGTGATGGCTTTGTTTCTCGGTATTGTTTTATCCTCTTTATTTGCTGGCGAATGGCATGATAATACAAGCGCATTAGTATTGACGACTCGAAATGGTTGGGGGAAAATCGCTCTTGCCAAAATTCTTACTGGTTTAGCGTTTACAGTGGAGTTATTTGTATTACTTGCTGTTTCAAGTGTTATATCACAGTTGTTTTTTATGGGAACTGCCGGATGGGATATGCCGATTCAGAATATCAAGCTGATTGCTGTTGCACCTATGAATATGCTGCAGGCAGAAATTTATGAATATGCTTTTGTACTGCTTGGAGCAATAGGTTTTGCCGGAATTGTTATGTTTATATCAGCGGCTGTAAAAAATAATGTACTTACCTTACTGCTTAGTCTGGCTATTGTATATGGACCAATGATGATTGCAGAATATCTTTCTTATGAAATGCAAAAAGCATTGGATTTAATACCATTGGTAGGAAGTTCAACAGATATTTTCAGAACTAATACTTTTCGTATTTTTGGGAAGCTTATCTGGTCACCATATCTACTTATTACTATTCCTGTCTTGATTGGTATTCTATGTATGCCATTCGCTATAAAGAGCTGGTCAAGAAGGATGAAGGCATAAATAACAATATGGCAAAGAAAAGAGATAAAAAAATAAGTTGCGAGGGAAATGGTTGAGAGGAATTATCATAGTTTACTTGCTTTTGATACTATGTAATCTATTTCACGAATTTCCTTCTCGATTAGGGAATTTACATAGTATTCCAGTTTCGGAGGAGTGGTATTTAATTGTAGTAAACCGTTGGAATGAAATACTGTCGAGCGACACATTGTAAGAGCTACTAACGACACTTTATAATCGTCAACTTTTACAGAAAAAAAGCACAATCGCATCTCAACGACACAATCATGCCTCTTTTCTTGCACTTTATCAGCTCAATGTCTGGTTGTTGATTGCTGCGGTATCTATGATGTCTTTCCTTCCTCCGGCTGCTCGAATCTTCTTTCTGATATAATCTGGTACTTCCTGATCTGTCAATCCATGAAAATTATAATGTACTACAATTCTCTGACGCAGTGCTTCATTTACCTGCTTCTCTAAAATGTGATTCAGATAAGGCTCACCACAAAGAATCAATGAAAAGCAGTTTACAGAATCATATTTCTGGTTCATTAACATTTTTAAGTCTCTTAAGATGTTACTGTTTAAATACTGCGCTTCATCCAGAATGCAGATAAATGGCTGCCTTTTTTCTTTATACAGATAATACAGTCTCTCCTGAATCGACCGGAACATCTGGCTTTTTCCAAACCCTGATTCTAATCCCAAAGCCTCGCATAACTGTCTGTAGAATTCCTGCACACTTACTGTTGACAGGCATAGATATGCACATTGGTATAGGTTGGGATTCAGCCCTTTCGCAAAACATCTCAGGGCAAATGTTTTCCCCATCCCTGGACTAGCTGTAAAAACTCCGATTCCCCGGATTTCTTTCAAGTACTCTAATCGCGCTGTCATTTCACGGAAATCTTCCGACTCAAATGCATCTTTTTCTTTTACCATCTGTTTATCAAAAGGATTAAAACTTAAGCCATAAAAATCAGTGTACATTCTTTCCACATCCAAGGACTGTGCTATAATCAATCGCTACTGGATTCTCACGTTTTGTTTTTCCATTTTCAATTCGATTTGTCAGACGAGCCTGATATCTTTTCCCTTCTGAGAATACCCATATTTTTTCTGGATCATCCGGCAGATAACGTACTTCTACTTTCTGTCCAATCAACTGCATTGGGGCATCATAACACCTGCAGTCTAATTCCAATGTTGCATCTCTGGATATCCTACGGGTTGTACGATTCAAAAAGCATTCATCCAGCCATTCCGGGGATTTTGGCTTTCTGATCGGATGCACACTGTGGAGATAACGTGAAAGAGGCGTTTCTCCTGTAGCAGAATGTATGGTTGTGTTATGTTTCCGAATATATGCTGCGAGAAGTTCATTAAATTCATCCAGTGACTGAATCTGTTTCAGGTCAAGTCCATAAAGCCAGCGCTCTTTCAATGTTCTAAAATTCCGCTCCACTTTCCCCTTTTTATGACAATCTTTACATAACCCTTGCTGGCTCCATCTCTGACCGGCGTATGCAAAAGTACTGTCCCTACAGATGCACAGATCATATCCAACTGATGATTCTTATACGGTGCACCAGAGTCAACATACAGTTTATTAGGGATTCCATAGGTCGCAATCGCATCTTTCAGGACTTTCTGAAAGTTATAGGCATTCTCCTGATAAAAAAGACGGCCGCCTACAATCATTCTGGAATAATCATCCAAAATCATGATCAGATACGTTCTGTGCTTCTTTCCATTCTCTTCCAGATAAGGAAGATAACAGGTATCTGCCTGGTACATTCCCCCGAAGTATGCTTCCTCAAAAGCTTTCCTGTCTCTTCCGCTTAATGCAGCATCAGTACTTTTTAATCCGTTTCGTTTGATAAACCTCTGGACTGTTGCTACAGACACTGTCGCAGGAATCAGATTTTTCTGCACCAGACGGGCATGGATCTGCGTGGCATTCAGTCTGGGAAACATCTTTTTTATCTGATAGATTTCTTCAATTGCATCTTCCGTCAGTACCCTTGTGTTTCCAAGATCAGAACGTCTCTTTGGTGCCAGGGCATCAATCCCTCCATTCCGATACAGAGAAACCCATTTCCCGATTGTTTTTGGCTTATAGTGAACAGTACGTCCATCTGGGAGCTGCATTGGAACCTTTGATACCCTCCGACAGTACGCCATAATAGATTCATCCGGATACGTTTCCTGAATCACCGGTGCGATCATCCCAAACCGGAGCCTTGCAATTTCCATTAATTCGTCTATTCCCTCTTTGTTATTGTGTTGTTCCATTTCTATCGCCTCCGATTAGAGCGTATTCCTAATCCGTGTTTTTGTACATGTCGAGATTATGGGAAGTTTCAGAGGTGTTTTTTCTCGGAAACTATAAGTGATGAAAATCTGATGCATGGTCTGCCTGCAGAAAAGAACAAATCCCGAAAAGCATAAAGCGTAGAGTGCACAATCTGATACATTTCACAAATTTTTTCCACGGTATGTGTACGCAAAAAATAGTCTTTTAATACCGTCAGAATGAAACGGATACTATAAGAAGTGTATGGAATCAAAACCTCCGGCAAAACTGCGTGGGTATGTCCACAGGAAGCGCACTTTACCCTTGGAATCTGTAATATTTCGGTTTTTATGTGATTGGCTTTTAAGGTGATCATGTAACGCGAATAACTATCATGAAGAATCATTTGCCCTTTGGAATCACAGTATGGACAGACTTGTTCAGAAAGATTTAATTTTGCGATTGCCCGATCAAACCATTCTTGATCAGAAAGTTTTATATTTTTTAGCTTGCAAAATAGATTAAAAATACGTATCATAACATTTGGATACTTCCTTTGGGATGTATTTTAGAAAGAGGGAACCGGTTCTTGCCAGGAAGGGGTTCCTTCTTTTTTATTATAAACCTTTTGTAAAGAGAAAAAAGCATGCAGTAAATCACTACACACTCTCATCATTCATCCCACTTATCTATTCTTATTATCTGTTGTTTTCCTTTTGTCTCAATCACTTATAAAAAGTTGCTCTACAGTCCAGCAGTCCGCCCATGTCATTGATTGCCAAGTCCAGACGCTTAAAGATACCCCCATAGTCCATGCAACGGCTCAGGAAGTGATACCAGCCTGTTTTCCTTGCCTGTAAGACATGTTCCAAGTGCCGACAGCCCATGCCCTTTAATTCCAGTAAAACGCCCATAGAAGCATACACCTTGTATTTTGTGCTTCCGATATGCTGTTTTCACCCTGTCGGGTAGAAATGACAGGGTGTGAAGTACAGTAAGTCCTTATAACTTCGTACATCGTTTCATATCGGGACTTTTGTATGTGTTTTGGCTTTTGTTTTTTATAATAGTACCCCCCTGTTAGATAACGGGGGCTTGATAAGGCTCGCTACGCTCGCCAGCAAGCTGGCGTGGCGCTATGTCTTACGACCGCCACCGCTGGCGGATCACTCTGTCGGTTCGTTAAATTTGTAGCCTGTTTGTATATAACATTAACCTCTATCTAACTAAAATGGAATGGAACTAACAAATTGAGTATAACAGCAATCACAACAGCGCTTAATATCATATACGCTGTCTCCTTAATGGTATTACGTTTTAGAGCCACTAAGCCACAGCAAAAGACTATCACTTCTAAAATTGAATATATATCAAAATAAATCCAGCCATAAATAAATGTAAAATTGAATAAAATAGCAATTATTATTACCGAAAGCATAAAAGATATTTTGCTTTCTCCCTTAGCGTACCAACAAATAAATGCTAAGAATGGAGAAATAGCTGTAAAGCCAACCCAAATCATTGCATAACTTTTCGGAAGAAAGCCTGCGACATAGTTGGAATATATATAATAACTGGAAACCATTCCAACAAAAAATACAAATACATTTAACGACGCTCTAAGTGAAGAACGACTATAAATTGCTATACATAAGGCAATAAGTAACCATACAGCAAAACGACCAAGAAAATTTCTAACATCTAAATATTCAAATATAAACGGCAAAGCATTGCTTGCTGTATTATCTAAAAATTTTGAAAAAGTTCCTAGAACTATTCCAAGACACAGTATAAGTATTGTATTTCTGATTTTTCTGCTAACTGGTATTTCATTTTCTGTACTTCTTGTATTATTCAAAAACTTGTTCATAATACACCTCTAAACTCAATTTTCCCTATTAAAGGTTAAAAATCTTGTGCCTTGAAACGTCAGCTTTCCTTTATCTCCTTCTGCAAGTGTTCCGTACTCTGAGCCAGATACCGACATCTCCATTCTGTCGCCACTTTCTACTTGAAAAGTGACATAATAAGTAGTGCTGATTGTTGTATGATAGCCATGTGCTCCTGACATATCTCCTGCATTCGGCTGATTGTGATGTGTGGTATTCTGGCGTTTTGCCACTATTTTTGCCGATACGGTTAAGCGAGGAGAATTGTTATTTTTATGCCAAGTAGCAATTCCTTTTATAAAAATGAATATAATCATTATAAAGATTAGTATGAATATTACTGGAAATAGCATTTCTATTATATTAAACATTTTTTCCCTTTCTTACTATAATTTTTAATTTTTCATTTGCCGTACAAATTAAACTTCAAGACTGCTTTTTCGTTTACACCAACTCCGATTGTTTCCTTAACAATTATCGAAGATATTTTACTATGCCGTTGTACTCGTCGCCACTCATCTGATAAATACCATTATAAGGTTGCTCTAAATAATACAGAGAATTATCTTCATAGATATAAATAACGGCTATACTATCTTTCTTATTATCTGATTTTAACTCTACTTTGATAGGTTCTTTTATTCCAACAGGATAATCATTTATACTTTCTTTTTTAGTAGTTCTCCCGTCTCCGTCCAATACATAGATAATATCTTCTATTTCTTGCAAATCGGTAATTTCTTTTTGCACCGTTCCCTTACTCAGCAATATACTTTTTAAACCATCTGTTTTAGAAATATTGAATGTGTAAAGATTTTCCGCTGTAAGCATTTTTTTAACAATATAGAAAACTCCACCTAAAACTAATGCAACGATTGCTATGATTAAAATTTTTCGTTTCATTTAATTTCACCTCCAACTTAATCAGTACACTAATTTTATTCAGCTAACTATAATTTAACAGAAAAATATAAATTTTTCTATTATAAAAAGCATCACGTTTCGGTTTTGTCCGCGCGTCAGCCAGATAAAAGCAAGGTCTCTTTCACACAGATCAACAATACGGTCAACAGAACGTATTCCACGCATATTTGCATAGGTAACTACAGCATACATCATAATTGGGTTGTACCCGGTTCTTCCCTTATCTGAACAATTGGCTAACAAGCCAGAAAAATCTAATTCCTCCATCACTTTTTTAGGGTATAAACTGGATCGTCGTCAGGTAAACTCAATTTGAAGAAACTAAAGTTAATTTTCTGTTGCCCTAATTCAAAAAAATTATTATAATAATTATTAGTTATCTGAATCCTATAATATAAGTAGGTTGAAAAACGCTATCATTTATGTTTTCTGGAGGTGTTTGTATGATTAGTTTTATTATTTGTTTAGCGTTACTTATTGGCGGATATTTTGTTTATGGAAAGGTAGTTGAGAACACATTCGCACCTGACGACAGAGAAACTCCTGCTGTCAGAATCAATGACGGAGTAGATTATGTCGTTATGCCGCAATGGAAGTTATTCCTTGTGCAATTACTTAACATTGCCGGTCTTGGACCTATTTTTGGTGCCATGCAGGGTGCTTTATGGGGACCGGTCGTATTCCTTTGGATTACATTCGGTACAATTTTTGCCGGAGGTGTGCATGATTATTTCTCCGGTATGCTTTCTGAACGAAATGACGGAGCATCGATTTCTGAGGTATGTGGAATCTATCTTGGAAATGTTATGAAAAATGTTATGCGTGTATTCAGTGTAGTACTTCTTGTCATGGTTGGTACTGTATTTGCAGTAGGTCCTGCCGGCTTGATCGTCACTTTGCTTGGGAACAAAGGTATCACCGGACTTCTTGCAAATCCTGAATTCTGGCTTTGGATTATTTTGTTATATTATTTTATCGCGACCTTTATTTCTATTGATAAGATTATCGGACGCATCTACCCGCTTTTTGGTATCTGTCTGATCATCATGGCTCTTGGTGTTATCATCGGTATCTTCACAAATCCGAATTATACAATTCCGGAAATCTGGAGCCACTTTACAAATATGCATCCTGACGGAAAACCAATCTGGAGCTTCATGTTTATCACCGTAGCATGTGGAGCTATTTCTGGTTTCCATTCTACACAGTCCCCTCTGATGGCTCGTTGTATGAAATCTGAGAAACAGGGACATTTCGTATTCTACGGCGCAATGGTAGCAGAAGGTGTGATTGCACTGATCTGGGCAGCCGCAGGATGTGCACTTTACAAAGTGACAGGTGGTCTCAACACAGGTTTAAGCGAAGTTCTTGCTAACGGTCAGTCAGCCGCTATCTACGATGTGTGTATTAAG
>OLNH01001140.1_pt1 | contig 15635 bp, 21 predicted proteins | sample 1643101 | NCBI WGS metagenome assembly OLNH01 (sample SAMEA3136758, study PRJEB25190) | human gut metagenome | biome: human gut; feature: human-associated habitat; material: faeces | place: Austria | collected 2013
TACTTTATAGAATCTTTTACATAACAATCTATTGAATATCCCTCATTAGTTTCCATTATTTCAATAAAATCGTTGTCTTCAAGTGATGTTAAGATGTCAATTAGTTTCATTTTTATTACCTCTCTTTATATAACAATTATAACATGAAGATATGTTATTGTCAATATATTTCTACTGTTAATTTTAAAGATTTTAGTAATCTTTCCGTATAAATATATTGTAAATCATTTACACACATTCTAACACTGCAATTTTCAAGATTTTCTATTGACATAAACACATAACATTTTAGCCAAGGAATTTTTGCATTTTTTAATTCGCCATCTATATTGCTTTGGCTATCAACATACCACGAGTATTCTAATTCGTGATTTACAAATAATTCTCTTGTTATTTTCTTTAATTTTGCGTAAATTTCATTTTCATTCATCTCTAAATCCTCCAATTATTTTCAGTAAAAGCTATTACTACTATAGCCATAATAGCAACACAACACACTATTGTCAAGCACATAATATCCATTATTTTTCCTCCTAAAGATAATCTTTGCACACCTGTTCACATAAGGTTTATTGTTGTATTAGTGTGCTTGCAAAGTTAGTTTTAAAGCAACCGCATCCGCCACTTCTTATGGTTTTCTTTACAATGTCATAATAGTCTTCAAATTGAACATAATAACAGGCGTCACTTTTTACCCACTCATGCTTAGCGCAAATTTTTAAAAATTCAAAAAACGTTTTTCTTGTTACAACTTCGCCGTTAATGTAATAGTTTCTTTTTAATTTCATTTTCATTCTCCTTTTCAACTTCTAAAATCTTTAGCACGCGCATCAGTCTGTTCAACTCATCTATGCGAATTAGTATGTTGTTGCGCATTGGGCTGTCTTTTTCACACATATTAAGCATTGTTTCCAAAATATCAATTCTATCTCTTATCGCGTACTTAATACTGTAATATGTTTCCATTGTATCATCCTCTTTCTATCTCCACCACAAAGCTAGAAACAACACTATTAATGCTGTTTCGACTATAAACATTAACATGTATTTTAGTATTTTCATTTATCATAATCTTCTTCCGTATATCGCATTATATCTTGTAAAATATCACTAATTATTATCCTTATAATTCTTATAATACTCATTTTATTACCTCACTCCAGAAAGTATGTTCATAGTTGAAATTACTTCCGTTTCTTATTTCAGTTTTGACATAACCATAATAATCTTCAAAACACCACCATCCACTATTTTTGTTTCTCCACTGATTGTATACCTCAACTTCCAGATATTTGAAAAATGTGTATCTCGAAACTTCTTCACCGTCTATGAAATATTCTCTTTTCATTATAATATCCCTCTTTCATCAATATCAACATCTACTATAATTAAATCTTCTCCAGAATGATTGATTTTCTTTGTATCCTTTACGAATATATTAGGTGTAGCACTGTCAAATATTTCTTGTGGTGTTCCGGTAAGAATGTTAATACCATAATAAAATACTAATACGATAGTATTATATTCTTCCGTAGGAAGTTTAAATACGTATTCCTTAAGTGTAGTATGTTTCATTTTTCTTTCTCCTTTAAGGGGTTACCTTATCTTCACTTATAGTATACATTAAAAATGCTAAAATGTCAACTATTTTTTAGCCTTAATTTCAAATTTATCGTTTAGTAAAACCACCCCTCCTTTTACTTGGTGACCTATTAACTTTTGGTCAGATTTAAATCCAACTCTGAACGCGTCATAAGTTAATATATCTTTTATTTTATCCGGCATTCCAGCACACTTAACTTCTAAAAGATACATACATCCCCTTTCATAACCAAAGTGAGGCGGTTTTTTCGTTACAAAATCTTTCCATGGCATACCGCTTTCTTTATGCTCTTTTTCATATTCTTTTACTTTTGATAGCCATTTATTTTTTTGTTTGGTAGTTTTGCAAATAACTTTATCAATATAAGTTTTTTGGCGTAAATATTTTGCTCCTATATTGTATGTTTCTACTTTCCAGTAATCTAGGTGCGTATCATGAATTTTTATGCTTTTAGGTATATGCCATCCAATCATATGAACGCTGTCAGTGTCAACATATATAAATCTATCTTTATCAGATTTATAATTTATATATAAATCGTTAACTTTGTCTATTGTACTGATTATGTCATATCTCGACCATGCAGTAATAAATATTGCCAGCGGTAAATATATGGGGTCTTTTATTGTTACATCCTCTATTTCAATTATCTCTCCGTCCTCTTTAAATTCTGGATGTGTTGGAGTTCGGAATTTTAGTACATCATTAAGCAAATAAGGTTCTTTTTCTTTTACTTCTGGATTCGTTCCGAATTTTCCGTACAAAGCAGTCATGCGTAGCTTAGCCATAAGCCTTTTCACACCCTCACTTGTTTCCTTTATTTTCATCAGCGAATTTATATAATCGTTAAAAAATTGCCCTTTTGCTGTTTTAAAATAAAAACCATCCAAGTATTCAATAGCATATACGTTGTAATGTTTAAAGAATATTTCTAGGTCTGGCGATGGTAACCACAGTTCCACTTGTTCGTCGATATATTCATCAATTTTACTATGCTCAAGGTATTCTGTATCACAGTAACGCACAGTTTTCTTTATTTGTATTGTTGGTATATATCTATCTTTTATATCAAAACGACATAAGAAATGTTGAATATAACATTTACTTTCTCCATTATATTTTCCCTCAAAATAATTAGGAAGTCCGTAAGGCATTTCCTTAGTACACATCATAGACGGGTGCATACTATTTTTATCTATATTACAGCATATACCAATTTGTCCCCTTTCTGAAATTTTGGCGTATTTTTTGTTAACATATACATAACCTCCAGCATATGATTTACGTAGCATTTTATCAGTTTCATGGTCTAAAACTGGAAAGTATTTTGTAAATTGTTTTTCACCACCTATATTTTCTTTAAAGTTTGATAATGTATCGCTTCCAGTTGTCATCTTTTTGAAACCTTCTTCAAACAACATTTTTAATGCCTTAGCAAGTATAACAACATCATGTCTTAAATATTCTTTGTCTGTTTCACTTAATACTCCATTTTCTTCACGGTAACTATTATAATCTATTTCTAACTTTTGCATGTCTGAATCAAACCCAAAACTTTTGGCAATAGCGGAAATGCTATAAGGCATTTTCTTCAAACTGTCTTGTATAATTGTTTCATGCTTGTTTCTCCCTTTGATATCCCATACAATGCTTATTTGATACCAAACACCTTGCTTATTTATCATTGTATCGAATGTTTTAGGTTCTTTTTCCTTTGACCACTTATAACCGTTTTTAAGTAACCACCATACAATGAACGAACCATCAAACTTTAAGTTATGAAAAAATAATACAGGCTTATGAAGCGTTTTAACATATTCCATAAACGAATCAATAGAAGTTCCGCTTACCATGTCATAATTATCATTATCGTATACTTTGCAACATCCCCATGCCCATACATACGTTCTCATACCCTCTTCTATTTGTTCTTTCGTTAAAACTAATGTTTCAAAATCACATGCGTATGAATTTTTAATATTTGTTTTCATTTATTACTCTTTTTCCTGTATTTTTTATTGTAAAAATCTGTTACAGTATCTTTAAATAAAATGTAATTATCTTCTGATTCTGGGTTTCCATAAACAAAATCTATATTTAATACTTCTGTTGTATACGCAAATTCAGCTAATTCTTTTGCCCTCATTCTTTTTATCTTTTTTATTACTTCTTTTATTTCTTTTTCATCACCAACATTTCCAAACTTTGTTTCTATAGATTTAATTAAATTATTTTTATATAATGTGTTCATTTTTTCAGCATATTTTTTAGTTTTCATGCGTTGCCAAGCTTTTACTTTACTTTCTAACATGCTGTTAGATTGTAATGTTTCTGGGTTAAATCTAACACTATTTAATTCCGGAAAAGCTGTTTCCCCTAGATATTTTGTTGCCCTCTGTCCGTGATATTGCCCTACTGTTTCTTTAACAGCTTGGCTACCTTTCTCGCGTATAAAAGGTTTACTCAATATTTGTGAACGTTTTTCGGCTCTTTGCTCGTTTATTTGTTCCGCCAGTTTTTCAGCTCTTTTTATAAGCTTTCTGTTAAGCCAAGCGCCTTGTTTATTTCTGTAATACCCTTTTTTCTTTTTCATAAAATAAAAAGAGTGTTTTCACACCCTTTTAACTCTAGAACGGCAATTCACTTTCTGGCGGATAGAATGTGATATCAGTGAATGTATTTCCATCTCTTGTTTTGGTTTTTGTCATAATCATTGGTACTCCATCCTGGCATAAGTCATTAACCAGTTCTTCTTTTTCAACTTCTTCAATAAATTTGGTTAATTTTGAACCGCCGTGATAATAATGTTCTTTATCTTCATCAACAATAAAGGCGATATAATGGTTATAACCATTTCCAACCTTTTTTGACCTGTGTTCATAATCTCTTAAAGTAACCTTATCGCCTAGAATATTTTCGATTTTTTCAAGCTTTCTACCGATAAAACATTCTTTTGTTCCGTTCTGTTCCTTTGCTAATTCTTTTAATGTTTTCATTTTCTAATTTCTCCTTTACTAATCTAATTCTAACTCGTACTGTTCATCATCTAATACGATAGTAGCATTTGCGATAAAAGTTTCTTCGCTCATTTCATAAGTGTTTATTTCTTCTTTAACACTTCCACTTACTACTTTAGCTTTGCATACTTCTTCAATGTCAGCAATTGCTTTTTTAACAATTTTTCTTTCGCTGAATTTTCCTACGTAATCAACTTCTTTTAAAATTGAATTTCCGTCATTTAGAAGCACATTAACTGAAGCTGTGCCAGTGATAATGCTCTTTTTCATTTTATCTCTCCTTTCCTTAACTACATCTTAATTATATCAGAAGATTTATTTAATGTCAATACTTTTAAAGTAATTTGTTTAAATCTTTTGCGCTAAAATATGCCTCTGTATCATCATAATATACGCATGCATTTTGAAACATTGTGCGTAGTAATCTCATATGATGATTGTTTTTGAAAAATTGAAGCATTACTACATTTGGTTGCATATCATCTGTAGTAAGAGCATATGTTATACTGTCATTTTTACCTACTTTGGTACTTATATATAACTTACTGTCTTTATAATCCATCCACAAACCTAAGTGCTTTCCGTATATATCAACGCTTGCAATGTGTATCGCTTCTGGCGTTTTATTTTTGATAAATGGGGAATCATCGTTTATAAATTCGTTATCTATCAGATAACCGCCTATTTTAGATTTACGTTGTAACATTCCTAGTTTTGTTTGTGATTTAAAGTTTATATATTCTTGGTCAGCAAAATGATGAAAAAGCAATAGACCATCTTTGTCCTTTACAATGTCTTTATTTTCTATTCTTTTTGTATATCCCCAGTAAACACAATGAGGGTTATTCATGGTAACAGAGTTAGCTAAGCACAGACATTGACATTTTTCTCTGCTTCGGAAAACTGTTTCCATGAATCCTATAAGTGCATCAACTTCGTTTGGAAGATAAAACAATTTTGACGATTTTTCGATAATAAACTCGTCAAATATAATGAGGTTAACTTTATCATAATTTGTTGACTTTTTTGTTACAGCATTAGATAGGGCAACCGCTTTGCAAAATATATTTTTCTTTTTATATAGGTTTTTAGAATCTTCTTTTTCATCCCCTGTGCGTTTTATGATGTAACCTGTTCTTCCTTTTACGCTTATAATGTAGTCTGGAAATTCTCGTGAAACCTCGTCAAATTGTGTAGCAAAATCTTCTAATTCACTTTTATACCTACGCAAATATATAAATTGCTTATTTTTATATATTTTATTTTTTATGCCTTTTACAAAACTACCGTATGTTTTACCGCCGCCACGGTTGCCGAGAACATAATTAAGTAGACAACCGTGTGACAGCGTTAAGTTTGGGTTATACCACAAGTTTAATCAACTTTCCAGTAAACCGTTTTTCCGTCTGTAGTTCCGTAAGCGACATAATGTTTTTTATTTGTTTTGCTACTTACATACTCTAACCAATACCACCCATCAGCTTTTACAACGTTTTGATAGTTTAATACCATTCCTTTATTGTACCAATCACCCGTTAACGTAGAATAATCGAGACTAGGTTTGTTACGTACACGAATGTAATCATACTTTGCTGAAGCTTTACCTTTTGATTTAATAGGTAAATCTGGCGATTTATTAATCCATACTTTTGGACGTAGGCATCCAGCAATATCACTAACATACATAAGTCCTTTGTTAACGCTTGCTGTGCCATATTGATTTTGAGCTTGTAAAGTAAACGTGCTACCTTTGTTTAGCCATCCTGCAAATACTCCAATATGGGATAGAGGTGTAAGGCTTCCTCCGTTTTTAAATACAACTACATCACCAACTTGTAAACTCGATACTGACACTTCCTTAAACTTATCTAATACACCGTTCTTTTTACGGTTATTCCAGATATCAATAACGTATCCTGTTGAGGTGCAGTTAATTATTTTACTACCGATTACAGTACATAGATATGCAAAGTAATCCCAACACTGAGCGCCATAATAACCGTCAATATCATAATACTTTCCATACGTATCTTTTAAGAAATCATTTGCTTTCATTTTTGTTCCTCGCTTTCTTCGTTTCCTTTTAATTGTTCTAAACAATCAATAAGTTTTTGCGGTACAGGTAACCCCATCTTTGCAGAGTTTTCAACGATTGAAAGGCTTTCATTTGCAATATAAAACATTGTTACAAGTGTTCTGCAAATATATCCGTCTGTACCCATAGCTTTATCAACTTGTGCGCCTACTGCCACAAGCGCAAGTATCATTACCTTTTTTGCAATTCCTTTAAATCCTATTTTACTATCGAGATTAACCCTGTTTGCAATAACTCCGGTAATATAATCAAGAATCATAATAACAATAAGACACTTAAAAGCTGCATCCATACCCCCAAAAACATATACAAAGAATGTACTTATTCCTGTCCACAAAATGTTAGCTATATCTTTATAGTTAATATTCATATAAATTACCTCTTAACTTTCTACTATTCCGTCAAGTCCACCATTACTTACACTTGACTTATAAGTATGCGTTATTTTTGATACATTTCCCAATGATAGACTTCCCTCATTGTATATACAATTATATAAAGCTCCCGTAGTATCGTTTCCAAAACTAAACTTTGCGCCTCTTGATAATGAAGCGGCATTTCTTGCTGTGATTCTACAACTTTTATGTAATTCCACGCTTGAATTTCCTACTGCTCTTATCCATCCGTTACCAGACTGTCCGCCCGTCATATTAGCAGTGCATCCTGCAAAATCGACGTTACTTCCATCTATTGTAATTTGATAATCACCAGTAAAATTAAATATGCAATTTTCGAATTGTACATTAACGCAGTTTTCTACGGTAATTTTTTTGTTAAAAGTAACATCACTAATTTTTAAATAATGAGCCCTATTTTTAATGTGTATTTCATTATTTGCTACGGTTTGTGATGCAGATGCAGATACAATATGAACAGGCTGAAATGATGAAGCATAACTAATAGCAAACTGAAGATATCTAAACGGAGAATCGGCTGTTCCTCGACCCCAATTAGCATTATTACTATTTACTCGTATACGTTGTTCTCCTAACATCCCATTAAATTCTAGTTCGCTACTTTTATCACTTAACCCACTGTCATAAGGGTTAATTTCCCATAATGACCATGAATTATAATCAGTAAAAACGGAATTATTACCATATTCTAACATTTTTATTGTATCTCCAGTAACATTAAGACCCTCAAATTCTTTAGCTTCGTAAGTAGGATTGCACAAATATTGATACAATAAACCGCCAGAAACCTTATCAACTCGAATCGCATTCCGCACAAAGTCATACTTGCTTGAAGTATTATCACTCCATAAAGTAAATATATTACCTTTAAAATATGCTAAACCGTTAAGACCGCCTAGTTTTCTTGCTTGAATTATAGGTCTTGAAATTGAAATAGAATATACAGAAGTAAAAGAAACATTTATTCCGTCGCCAGAACATTGACAAACATGTATTTTATCATCTTCAGTCTGTACAATAATATGTTTAGACTTTCCAATTTTATTAGCAATGTTTATTTGAGAAGAAATACCGTTTACAATAACAGTATTGTTATTTCCTGTAGATGCGTCATACATAATTAAATTGTTAGCATTAATCGGGCACACCATATATACTTGTTTCTTACCATTTGCAGTCAAAGACGGCATATATGTTAAAGAATTTCCATGACCCCATGGTTTTTCTTCTGAGTTTTCTAAATTAAGAAGATTGTTATAACGATTTAATACTAACTTATTTGTGTTTGCATTTCTATTTACGGCTAACACATTGGTAGTATAATCATCACCATCATTTAGATAGCACCATCCTTGAAAACTATTTCCATCAGATGGTTTTTCCGTTTGTTTTAATAATTTAAAGCTTGGGTAAGCGGTTGGTATTTCTTTTACAGCTAATATCTTACTATTAGGATTTTCTTCGATTGTTTGGCAATCACAAATAACGCGATTAGAACAAATAAATAATGATGTTAAATTGTACGTTCCTTTTGGAATATATACATAGTCATAAGTGTTTAAAATCGTACTAATTTTATTAAACACAGATTGAGCAGAAGCACTTCCTGTAGGGTCTGCACCTCCATCAGTAACAACGTTCCAAACTCTAGCACTTGCTTTGTTAGGAAGATTATTGTTAATGATGTTCTGTACCTGCTGTCTTGCTGTTTTATCCTTAATAGAGTATGTTCCATCTTCAAATTCTAGATTAGCTACCTCTGGCATATTACTCTACCTCCTTATAACGTTTGAAAACAAAGCTTAACGTTTCCGTTTCAGCGATATAGTTAACACCTATTTTGATTAACCCTTGTTCAAGCCACTGTTGCAACAAATTACTAGCATATTCCCATAAATTATCGTTTATCCATGCCACCAACTTTTCAAACTGTTCTTGCGTTAGGTTAAGCATATCAATAACGTTTGCAATCTGATAGCACAAAGCATGCAATAATTCTTTGTCACTATATGCCTTTATAAACTCCATATCATAACGAGTTATTGTATTAACAGCGCAATTAAGATTGTTTGTTACTGGTCTAAGGTTTGGGTCAAACGGAAATGTAGGTCTAAAATCTGCCATATCTCATATTCCATCCTTTCATATAATACATAAGTTTCATTTTATTTCTTTTTGTTGGTGTAGGAGGTCCAGGCGGTGTAACACCTCCATCATACTTTTTAAATATAAGTCCCATAGTGTTAACTACGGTAGTATCATTTATATACCATATGTCAACTGGTTCTGCACTATTTTGCAAAGCATAACATGGGTTTCCCATTGCGCAAGTAATACCATAGGATACAAGCCCCTTATTCTGACCTTTCGCTTGGTCTAAATGACAATGGTCTCCGTATGCTTGCCCGGCTATACCTGTATGGGATATCAAATCTCCTTGTTTAAATTTTGTTGCCGACGGCGGGTTTTCGTCATGCGTAAAACTAAAGCATACATAACCTATTCCGCTTGGTGTTGCAACCTCGTTATCTGATTGATATCCTCTTGTATTTCCAACACTATCCCGATATATTAAGTGACAATCACACGGAGCATATAATGGATAACGAGCACTGTTGCCTATAATATCCATGGGATGCCCACAACAATGTGAAAATGAATCCGGACCAGATAACTGGGTGATATTCATTATATCACACGGAAATAAACAAACTTGATATTTTCCGTCATCAGTATTCATCTTTTGTCCCGCTTTCATTGCAACACGTTAACCCTTTCTATTCCATCTATTTTTAGTTTTTTAAGTTCACTTAATTTTTCTATTATACAAACTTTGTAAGATAATACCATTCCATAAGTAACTGAATCAGAACATTTGTCAAGAGAACGTAACGAACGATTTACTAAATAAAGTTCCTTTCTTGCAAATTTTAAAGCATCATCTATTTTCATATCGTATGGCATTGTTTTAGGTTTGTATATCTCCATTGTTATTCCTCCTTACCATGCACAAATAAATAAATCACAGCAAAACTTATAAATTTCACTATAAATTCCATTTAGTTCATCTCTAAAACGTTTATAATAATCAAAATCAATCATCATTTTTTCATCAGTTTTGTTTCTGTTAAAATTTCTACTACCGATATCATTTCCAGAAGTATTATTATTTCCGGTTGAAACAGTGTTATTTGTAGAATTTATACTAACGTTATTGTCTTGCGTATCAGTCATATATGCGTTCGTGTTAGTAACGGCGCTTAACGGAAAATCGCGATTAACATTATCTGTTTGCTGTTCACTAGCTCCTGTTACATCAGACTTATCATTATAGGAACTATTTGACTTACTTTCGTTAGTAGTATCTTCGTCAAACGTTTCACGCGAAACATACTTCTCTGTTCCGCTTATATCTTCCGTAGTAATCTTATCAAAAAATTGATTATACAACGGAAATAACTGATACATCCTATCGGCTAACATTGTTTGCCACGATAAGTAGGTGTGTGCTTCTACGGCGTCAGAAATACGATAGTTAAAGAAATGCAAGATAAAATTAACCTCAAAGTCTTCTTTAAATTTGGGGTCTATCGGATAATCGAAACCAAAAATCCTAGAACGCTGATTCCTTATCAATTCCATAAAATTTGTGTTAAAGTAATCAGAGTTTTTATACCCACTTCTTATAATATCACTCACCAACAAAGTCATACACCTCTTTTTCTTCATAATCTTCTGGTACTTCTTCACCGCGCACACGAATAAACGGGCTATATGAAACATCTAATTCTGAGCATTTTTCCGGGAATCTTTCCCGCGCCCAATCTCTGAAAGCAATCCTTTGTTGATACATTCCGCTAATATTTATGTTCCCAGCTTCTGAAAAACTTAAACCCTCAAACTCTGTAAGTCGTTCTGATTTATCATTCATAATAGTGTGTAACCCGACTCTTGTATCCCATTCCTGCAAATACATTTTACGCATATTCATAAGTACATCTAGACCCTTTCCAACATCACCACTAATTACTGGTACTCCGCTTATTCCGCTTAAATCTTTGTCAACTACATACCAAGTTTTTGGGTCGTTTTCGTTCATGATGTTATCCACTGTACTTTTCAATGCTTGAGTGCCGCTAAACAATGTTGGTCTTCTCATCTGCCTGTGAATATAATCGATGGTTCTTTCAATTTTAGCTAACCTTTCAGCAATAGTAGTTGCTACATTAAACACTGGCAACCCCGTATTACTATTCCAGCAATAAATAAATTCATCATCATACAATAACTTACCAGTTAAGCCTTTATCGGTTGCAATATTAACGGTTCGTACTGTCACCGGCTGAAAGTAATCATCCCACGTTACCATTACATAACGAGATGCTTTTAATATTCCATCATCATCATATAATACAAAACTTCCGTTAGCCATAAGCATATATTCTAAAATAAATGAAGTGATACCGTCTGGTAAACCTTTCCAAACAAACAACGACATTAAATCTTCAATAAATTTATCAATATAATATGCCCATATTCTATCATTGTCCAAGTCAATTTGTATCTTACTTGCTTGCTTGTCACTTAAATAAAACGTGGTACACTTTGATATATTGCTTCGTGTCGTTAATTCATCAAGCGTTTTCATAGCTTATCACCTCATTTTCCATATAGAATGATTTTACTTTTTGTGAATCGGTATGCAATAATGTTACACCTGCACTTACTCTATCAATGATTTTGTTTAGATATTTTGATGGTATATTGCCTGTTATGTTTGGGTCAATAGCCTTAACAAAATTAAATAACGAATGAGTAGTTAAGTTTGGAACTTTGTACCTCATAACTCTGTACCCATAACGGGTTAAATAATCATCAAATATCATTGCTTCCTGTTTGGTTATCGTCCTAGACCTTGCCCTAAAGTCTGCCCTACCGTTAGCGAATCCTGCGTCGCCAGAAGTAGTTCCCCTTGCTGTATCTGGTACACGTGTCATTCTTGCATTCTGTGACAATATTCCGTTAACTGTACTTGCGCCAGAAACAAGTGCCGCCGCCGCTCCGCCTAACAATGAACCAGTTGCTAACGCACCAGTGCCAAAACCAGAAACCAAAGAAGAAGCAATATTGTACCTAAACTGTCCTTGATTCTGAGCGACCCATGCTTTATATGAATCGACAATATACGCACACATAGGAAAGTTATTTATCGTTAGTTTATATAAATCGTTATTAGTTTCACCCATGTAATTGTTAGGAAATGCTTCGGCTTCCATGTTTAAACCAAAAGAGAATTCTACAGTCATTTCCAGATTTTCTAAAAATTCATACTTTAATTCGAGCGTTTGACCGTTTCCGTTAGCAACTAAACAATCAACATACGGATACGTAAATAACTTATTGTTTTTAGGGACATAACCACCTAATGATGTTGGTCTTGACGGCAAATTAAATTTAAGCTGTTTAGGTATAGCGGAATCATTAAATAGTTTCTCAGGGCACATATATAAACCTACGATAGCATCTTCTTTACCGTGCATTTGTTCTAAAATCTCCCTTGCACGTTGTGCGCCTGCATTACCTTTTCCGCAATCCTCATATTCGACACCGTTAAAAATATTGCACGTTATTCTTTGATTTACATTTCCTCCGTCTGGTTTTTCGGCATACCCTATAATAATATGATAATCAGCTGGGTTAAAGAAACCACTTCCAACCTCACTAACTGTCAACATATCTTTTATAGATAAGTTTTCATCTTCTAAATGATTTCCTATTTCATCATCTGTTACATTTTCACGTTCCACCATCATTGGTTTCCATTCGATATTAAACATGTATGTCTGCCACTCGTCAATAGTATAATATACTAATGTTCTTCTTTCGTTTGTGTACTGGCAATCGTCAACAAATGCATAAATTTCTTTTCCACCGTCTTCACCAAACGACAAATACGGTACATCTCTCATAGTATTTATATCCACATCCAACGCAATCACATTCATGTCCTTAATAGGCGTTACAACCGCTGAACTTATTTTCCTAGATTCAAAATAAGATTTTTGTTCAGAACGAGATTGAAACCATCTAACATTATCGTTAGACGGTTGACAATCTACATTCCTGTATAAATTAGCGAACCACATTAAGCGTCTGCAATCGTATATTCAACGGTTGTGGAAGTAACACCTGCCTGTAACTTAATTGTGATTTTTGGCTGTGCTTCGGCGGCATCAATAGTCAATAGACCACTTGGAGTAATAGTTGTTCCAGAATGCACTCCACCGGTAGTAATGCTGTAAGTGATAGGTGCTTGTCTCTCTACTAAAGGTGCCATTAACTGTACAACTTCACCCTTTTTAATTGTGGAATGGTCTTGTGGCTGAACGAATCCGAACTTTGGAGTATTTCCTCTAATCTGATAAGAAACAGATTTAGTTACTGGAGAACCGCTGTTTCCGTCTTCGATTGTGGCGGTTACTGTAATAACGCTTGCCTGTTCATTCTGACCTACATATAACAGTCCCCAAGGCTGTATCTGTGTTTCTGATGCAGTATTACCTGTAAGAGTAAAATGTACCTGCTTATTGTCCCCAGAAGTAACCGGGATAGAAATCATTTCCGTATCACCTTTATTAAGCTCAGTCTTAGAAGCTGGTTTAAAATCTCCTAATACTGATGGAGTAATGGATGAAGATTTAAAAGCAATCACTGGATAAACAATAGAAGAAGAATAAGTTTCATGAACATGCAAGAAATGAGTATCTCCCATAACAGCTCCGTTGTGGTTGAAGTCACTTGCGTATAAATTAACATAGCATCTAAATGCGTTGATATCGCCCATTAAGATTTCAACCTTTTCTCCCAGGTCAACCCATGTTGGAACAGTTAACGTATGGTTAGCAATAAATTCAGTTTCCTGCATATGATAAGATGTTGCTAATACCTTAACACTCTGGAACGCTTTTGCACTGTTCTTCATAATGATAAAGATATTTTCTGGGGAAACCTCTCTTGTGAAACCTGCCACATTAAATTTATCACTTGGGAATAATAAATCTAACCCCCACTGACGAACAAGAACCGTCGTATCCTCAGCATGTTCTTTTGTATCAAACCCTGGAATTTCAACGTAATATGCAATATTTTCAGCAACATATTTAAACAAATTCCAAAACCAGTAGTTACGGTCAATTTTGTTTGATTCTGCCGCTACTGCAAACTGCATGTCCAAAAATCTTCTAAAAGCTTGCTCGCTACTAAATGCACGTTTAGCCATTTCTGGATTAACAGTTAAGGAATAACGCTCTTTTCTGTTAGGAGTATGAAACATTTCCAAATATTTTGGAATATACTGTTTCAGTGCGTCCTGCCACTGGATTTCTGGATTGTATTTCACAGGCTTAATCTTATCCATTTCAATTTCATCAACAGCTCCACCGATTGACAGGTAATCTCTCATAAGAGCACCGTATTTGTCGGTAGCTACAGCGTATCCCATTTCATATAAACCTACTTTGTTAATAAGTGTGTAGTAAACCTGATTTCTCCAATCGTCATTTGAATTGATAATTTGTCCAATCTGTCCAAATGTAGAAGAATCAATAGTCGTATCCCCAATAGCTTTGTTAAGCTCTGGGTTATTAACCTCTCTTACTGCTAAGTTTAAAAGCTCAGCACCAGACATTTTTCCAACCTCGTTAATATCTGGCATTTTTGATAATCTTGACATAAAATCTCCTTTCACTCTTTATAAAAATAATCCTGTAATGATTTAAAATCTTTTTCCATCTTATCCTCAACATATTCCGCACGGTTTACATCTGACAATCTGTCAACACGTTTCTTCCACACATCAATGTCGTTAGACAGTTTGGAAATCTGCTCATCTCTTTCGGCTACATCAGCACGCAAATTCTCATTATCAGCCGTTAAAGTTTCAATAGTTGTTAATGCTTCGCCATCACGGGCGCTCATAGTGTCAATAGCTGATTCTCTTTCGTTCTCGTCTTCCATAGCCAAAATACCATAGATTTCTTCCTTGGTCACATTACCACTCCTTTCACATATATTATAGCATAAAACAGCAAAAAAGTAAATATGTTTATTGACAAATAAAATAAAATGATTTATAATAAAATTAGGTGATATATTTAAGTCATATAATAATGAAGCTTTATCCACGCATAAGGATATCGCATGAATATGCTCGGCGGAGCGATTATTGGCGATATATTAACCAACTTTATATAGTAGGCTCTCAGCAATGGAAATATAAAGCCATTTTGAGCCTATTTTTATTTTTGCATTTAGTATTGACAAATTATATATTATATGATATACTTAATATGTCCAAGGATGGACGGTGTACTTTTTCATTTCTATTTGTCTCCTATTTGTTATTCACAGATTTACGCTTACACAATCTGCAAAAGCGACGATTAAACCTCCACACCAGAAAGGTGATGGGGGTTTTTTCGTACAAAATGTAATGTGTATAGATA
>OLNH01001144.1_pt1 | contig 15583 bp, 13 predicted proteins | sample 1643101 | NCBI WGS metagenome assembly OLNH01 (sample SAMEA3136758, study PRJEB25190) | human gut metagenome | biome: human gut; feature: human-associated habitat; material: faeces | place: Austria | collected 2013
CCAAAAGTTCCTCTGCCGCTTCTTCAATAGAAATTTCATCATTCTCATAGACTCCACCATCCATTAAATAAAAATTTTTATAGCGGGAATTAAAATCTTAATTTTAAATATAAAAACGCTTTAACTACTTTTTTAAGCAATTAAAGCGTTTTGAATTTACTAATTATTTAATGTAGATTAATGAGGGCATTTAGCGTATGTAATTGTTTTATAATATTTTGCATTAGCTAAATATCCACATTTATTACATCTTTGACAGGTATAAACTGTTACTGTGCAACCACCAGAGCCATTGCTAGAATGTTTAGAAAAATATCCGTTTACCATACTATGTATACATAATGCTCTAGCATTATCGGATGCATAAATTTCTGATTGAATACCATTGGAATCACAAAAAACCTCTTCACTATTAGAAAAGTCCAAATTATCTATAAAAGTAGAATTAATAAAATCAGCATCTTCTATATCATAACTAAAGAAATCACCTGATTCATAGTCAGATACAACATCACCAATACTCTCATCCGACGACTGCATCGGCTCATAAGCAAACACCGTGCAGGCACTGGCAATAACTGTGACAATCGCAAGCGCTACCATCAGCACTTTCTGTAATAATCCTGTGTTTTTTCTCTCCATCATATAACTAATCCTCCTTTTGAGCATTTTCCCTTTCGAAGAGAGATTGTTTTTCCATACAGTCGGAAAAACTTTCTCTTCCGGGACACCTGTTACTACCATGATCGAATATCTTTCAATTTCATCATCAGAACAGCACTCAATGGCGGCTCCATCACTGACAGCTTCTGCAGTAAACCGATAGAGATAAAGCAGCACATATGCCATGGGATTCATCCAGTGTAAACATAACACTGCCAAACATAACAGTTTCATCAGATTGTCATGATTTCTTAAATGTCTGTACTCATGCTGATATACCATTAAGAAATCAGGATTCTCCGTAAAACTCTCCGGAATGATGATCCTCTGACGAAAAAATCCTACCGTACACGGACCACAAAAGCCATCCGGTACAACTGAATAGGTAAGATCTATATCTGAACGATCAACGACATGGTCAATGAAACTGAGAATAATACGAATACCTCTGCGGTATTTTATAAACTGACTGACGGCGAAAATAAAAATCACTGCCGCCCACAGGGAAATAATTACAGACGCCCAGCCGGGAAGCCATACAACTTCGCCCTGACGCTCATTGAGAAAAACTAAGGATTTTGATAAGAACATCTGAGATTCTTCTCCAAGAATAGCATGAGGAAGAATTCTTTCTGGCAACAGGCCTTTTACCAGCTGAACTGGTATCAAAAAGAAGAACAAACCTGCCAGTAATAATCTTCTGCTCCAGATATAATCATAATTTTCTCTCTGGACCAGAAATAATATCAGACATATGAACACAGGAATCGCTCCTGCAACAGACATACATAACAACAGTTTCAACTAATCACATCATTTCTTCTTAATGTATTCCAACAGAAGCTCTTTCTCTTCATCAGAAATATGCTCTTCATCGCTGAGTGCACTGATGAGCCTGCGAACTTCCGGATCAGCAGTATAGCTGTATTTCCCGGATAAATTCTGTGAGGATATGGTTGGCTTTCTATTGTAAGCCGGAGTTTCTGATCTTTTCTGAAGCCTTTCACGAAGGTTGCGATTTCTGAATGCCAGAAAAAGCATAATTGCCGGATAGATAATTGCTGCTCCGGCTGCGCAGATCATATATATCGTCAATGCTTTCGGATCATTTACCGGTGGCCTGCTCATAAAGTTATAAAAGAGACATACCATAGAGCCTGCGGTAAATACGATCCAGCAAATTGTTTTCATTTTTCTTTTCATTATCAACATAAACTCCAGATTCTTTATTTCGTCCAGATGGTTGTTGTGACATGAACCAAGTTTACCATATCCCTGTCATTTCCACAACCTAATTCTGCCATTTTTCCCCATGTTCTTAACGCCATTCTTCGAGTTTTATCGAGGTTTGAGTCCTGGAAAATGGACAAAAAAGATACGCAGAATCTGTAAGAAACTGCGTATCTTCCGGCTTTTATTCTACTTATGAAGAAAGGAAAAAAGTCCCTTTTTTTTCTCGTAAGGCTCTGATGTAACACCCTTTACTTCATATCCTGTAGCATTGATAGCTGTTTTCAGTTTAGCTTCGTCTACCGGTGTATCTGTGATGATCACTGTCTCACCTTTGGTATGAGAAGATGTTACTTTATTTACCTGAAAAGCTTTTCTGACGGCATCATTTACATGAGATTCACACATTCCGCACATCATACCGTCTACTTTTACTGTTGTCCTGACCATGAATGAGTCCTCCTGTTTCCGTAATAGAAAGTCTGCTTACATGCTGGCTTCCAGATCTTCCACTGCTTTTATAAATTATACTGCTGCCTGCGCCAGAGCTTTTTGAACAGCCCCCAGAATTCCCTCTGAAGAAAATGTTGCGCCGGTTGCAGTATCAATTCCATCTGCTGACTGATTTCCCATGATTTGCGGATAAATAGTTTCCCATGCATAGTCGAAGTATTCCGGTGAATCATTGTTTGTCTGCTCTATAGATACAATCTGGCCACCTGAAATAGTGACAGTTACATAAACTTTGCCATTATATCCAAAACTTCCGGCTGTGTAGGTACCATCCCTGTATGGTCCCATTGGTTCTTCCGGTTCCGGGGTAGGTGTAACTTCCGGATCTTCTCCAGGATTATCCGGTGTTTCTGATGGTTCCGGGGTTGGAGTAGCCTCAGGAGTTGGTGTTGGCTCCGGTGTAGGGGTGGCTGTTGGCTTAGGTGTTGGTGTCTTGGTCGGTTTCGGAGTAACGGTAGGCTTGGATGAGTTATCCTTTTTCGCCTGATTGATAATATCCCTCATAGCATCCAGGATTCCATTGGAGGAATAAGTAGCACCGCTGACTGTATCAATTCCGTCTGCTGTCTGATTCTGGATGATCTCGTCCTCTAAAACTTCCCATGCCTTGTCAAAGAATGCCGGTGTGTCTGTATGTTCTGCTTTCAGTGACTGGATCACACCCTTTTTAATCTTCGCAGTAAGGGTGACTGTACCATTATATCCCTTTCCTGTGCCTGTATAAGTTCCGTTCTTATACAGTTCTTCCTGATCCGGATCAGGGGTAGGAGCAGGTTTCTTGGTAGGTTTTGGTGATGGTGTAGGAGTAGGAGCGGCTGTAGGGGTTGCTGTGGCAGTCTGGCTTCCAGAAGGCATGGCCTGCGACAGTGCACTCTGTACTGCCTGTATGATTCCATTGGAAGAATAAGTAGCACCACTGACGGCATCAACATTTGGAGACTGGCTGGACAGAATCCGGCTGATCACGCCCTGTGCATTGGAAAAATATGCCGGTGTTTCGCTGGAAGCATCCAGGATATCAATGGCTGTGATCCTGCGTCCGCTTACAGTTACCTGAACAGTAATAGTCCCGCCGAATCCGGTTCCTGAACCTGTGTAAACACCATCTACATATCCATCAGAAGGAACTTCTGTGGTAGGAGTTACTGTAGAACCTGCTCCACCGCCTGCACCGCCGGATGCAGCAGCGCCGGTAGTGGTATTTTTCTTAGTTCCTGTTTTGATCTTACTGGCCTTTTTTGCTGTTGTCTTTTTTGGGGAAGTTTTATTTGTTTTGGCAGAAGAACTACTGGTTGTATTGCTGTTGTCTGCTTCATAATTTAACATTTTTTTAATTTCAGAAGTAGACATAATGTTATTATTTTCTACCTGTGTAGCCTCTGCCGGTGTCTTGTCTGTCTGGTAACAGGTTACACAGACTGCTGCAAATACAGCTGCAGCGGGCAGAAGTTTCAGCCATTGTGTATTCTTGTTCATATTTTCCTCCTGTTTTCTTGATCCGTTAAAGGTCACCTGTAGTAACACGAAAAGAAACCTGTGCCTGTTTTGGGGCAGGACACAGGGCTTCTTATTTGATACAGCTGTCAGATAATCGAAATTATTTAACAGTTACTGTAAATTTCCTGGAAACGCCATTGCATGTTACTGTAATGGTTGCTTTACCTTTTCTGATTCCCTTTACAACACCTTTGGAGTTTACAGTTGCAACTTTTGTGTTGCTGGATTTGTATTTGATAGTCTTTGAAGGTGTAGCTTTGGCCTTGATAGTGGTTGTTTTCTTCACGCTGATAGATGCGGAAGATTTTGTCAGGGTCAGAGTTGGATTTTTGACAGTTACTGTGCAGGTTGTTTTTGCAGAACCGCATGTTACTGTGATTGTTGTTTTTCCGGCAGCTTTTGGTGTGATCTTACCTGTTGTTTTATTTACAGTAAGAACCTTCGTATTGCTGGATTTGAATGTAGGTGCTTTGGAAGAACCTTTTACAGTTGCTTTCAGAGTTGTGGAAACACCCTTGTATGCGGTAAGTTTGGAAGAAGAAACTGTTACAACCGGTTTCACAGTTACTTTGCAGGTTTCAGTTAAAGAACCACATGTTACTGTGATTGTAGTTGTTCCTTCAGCTTTTGCTGTAATCTTACCTGTTGTTTTGTTTACAGTAGCAACTTTTGTATTGCTGGACTTGAAACTTGGTGTTTCAGTTGTATTCTCTGTTTTTACACTCAGAGTTGAAGTTTTACCTGCATCAAGAGTAATGCTCTTTTTGCCCAGAGTCATAGATGGCTGTTTCAGTACAAGTCCTTTCATAGCAGCATTAAGGTGTTCATATGCTTCATTTACAGTTGCCTGAGAATTAGGGCTGGCAAGCTCATCTTTTGCTTCCTGTAATTCTCCTGCAAAAACAACCCAGCTTTCTGCAGTATAATCTTCTTCTTTTAATGTCTCTGCCTGTTTTACAAGTTCTGTTAAGTTATATGTAGTAATTTCATTTTCACCAGGCTGAACGAGATTTTCTTCTGTAGCATTTACAGTGAATGTAAAGTCCTGGTATCCCATCGCATATACTGTGATCTCCCATTTACCTGTTCCATCTGTATCTGTTGGAAGCTGGCAGCGGACAGATTTTGTCAGACCAAGCTGAATTCCCATAGATTTATGCATCCAGTTATCTGCTGCAAATTTAGTACCATAGGTAGCAAGCGGTGTATCTCCGTTTCCATAATACACCCATTTTACAGCATACATGTTTGCACCAAGGTCGCCGTAACCTTCACCTTTAATATCAGCTCTGATAAATGCACCGTAAGCTTCAGCTTTTTCTGCTGCTGTCAGCCCTGTCTCTACATTGGATACTGTTTTCTGTGCTTCATCAGCAATACCGGAGCCAGATCCTGTTTTTCTTGCTGTGAAAGAGAATGTTCCGTCAGAATTCTTCACAGCTTCTTTCAGGCCATTGGTTTCTGCTGTTACATTGGCTGTTTTGCTGTATCCAGATAAAACGCCTTCACCAAATCCACCAATCAGAAGACCGCCATCTTCAACAACACTGTACTGAGCTTTAAATGCATCGTAATCTTCTGCCTTCACTGCTACAGGAATATACTTCATTCCTTTTACTTTATATTCTTTCATTTCTGCAGTACTTCCATCTGGCTTTGTGATCACGCCATTATTAAATCCAATAGAAGTACCATCTGTCAAAACAATAGTATTTCTGTCTGACCAGTATGAAACCTCATAGGAACCGCCAGCTTCATCGTAGATAACTGTGTCACTCTGGAAACTTCCTCTGTGAAGACCATGATTTCTGGTAGCTCTGGTAACTGCATCAAAGCCACCTTTGTCTGTTTCACCTTTTGTATCTTTCTCATCTGAAGAAGTAGTATTAGTTGCATTGTAAACACCCTCAGATGCCCAGTACTGATCCCATGTCAGAGAAGCATAGACATATTTATAACCATCCTGTGTTTCCTCTGCTGTAGCAGAAAACTGATCTGCTTCTGCCTGCTGTTCATCTACAAATGGTGTTTCTTCTTCGCTGCCAAATTCATCTGCGGAAAAATCATCTGTTGTTACTGTAGCATCTTCCACAGTTGCTTCTACTGTTGCTCCATCTGAGAACTCGGCACCCATTACCGGTAACCCGGATACCATCATCGCTGCACTTAAGATCGCAGGTGCTGCCAGCTTAATTAAATTTCCTTTGCGCATACCTAAAAATCCTCCTGATATGAAATTTAAATGTATAAAGATGAACTTATTCACTGACCGAATAAGTATCTTTCATCAACTGAAAGCGTTCCTTCATGCCTTCTGTAAGGTAAACATGACCGGAATCATCGACAAACAATCCGTCTGCATTGTACTGTTCCAGAAGCTTCTTTGCTTTCTCGCGTCCAAGTACAAAGCAGGCTGTAGATAAACCATCTGCATCCAGACCATCACTGCATACAACTGTTACTGATGTGAGCCCGCTTCTGGCCGGATATCCCGTAGAGGGATCCAGAATATGATGATAACGGACTCCATCTTCTATAAAATACTTCTCGTAATCTCCGGAAGTAGAAAGAAATTCTGTTCCATTGAGAGATACAACGCCAAGATAATCGCCTTCTGTATCACGGGGATCTGTCACAGCTACCTGCCAGGATGAACCATCCGGTTTCTGACCGTAACTCATCACACTGCTTCCACCCAGATTCACAATAGCACCTGAAACTTCTTTATCCTGTTCCAGAATGTCTTTTATGGCATCACAGCCGATTCCTTTTCCCACTGCTCCCAGATCCAGGGTTATTCCTTCAGACATGGTGACCTGATCGCCATCCAGAGTTACTTTTTCATACCCTACATCCTCAAGGAGAGAATTTAACTCCTTCTCATCGGGAACATGAGGATTTTCTCCGTCTATATCCCACAGACGGATCACTTTTCCCATTGTGGGATCCATGGCTCCATCAGAAGCTTCAGACAGTGCAAATGTCTGAAGCAGGTATCCGGCTGTCTCGTCAGAGACTTCCTGGGTGCTTCCTGCATTCTGATTGAGCTGATAGATCTGAGATCCTTCGTCTGTCCAGGAAAGCCAGTTTGTCTCTATATCTTTTAATGTAGAAACAAGCTTGTCCGTAATATCTTCGCCGCTTGTATACAAAGTTTCAGAAACTACAGTATCCATTGCAAAATCTGTTTTTGTGTATGTGGCAGTTTCTGAATTTCCCCATGCCGGGCAGGATGTATATACAAGTGATGTCATTACAAGCAGTCCGGATAATATAGATTTCTTTCTTGTCATATTAATCTCCTGAAATATTTATGGATAAATTTATACGGATCACAGCTTTTTGCCAGCAATCAATATAAATCACATTAGCTTTAACTAACTTCATAAACTATACCACGGTGAGTTTGTGGTGTCTACCCCAAAAGTTAGACGTTACTAATCATTTTTTCTCAATAACTGCCTCATTGTCCCTATCAGGGTCTCCGAAATGAATGTTCTGTCTTGGACAGGTAACTGTACATGTATGACAGCAGATACATTCTCCGGAATGTGCGGTATCCCCGTCAATGTCCAGATGTGCAGGGCATCTCTTCTTGCAGAGTGTGCATTTCGGCGCGCAGTTCGGCCGGTTTCTTTTCAGCAATGCCCCCGGGATTACAGGTATAATGGCAAATACTGCGCCCATAGGACACAGAAACTGGCAGAAGAAACGTTCCTGGGTGCACATTCCGATCATGATCAGAAAGAGGAGCACTGTTCCAACAATATAGGCAGGTTTTGGCAGTTTCCCTGTAGTCAGCATGGAAAAAACATCCCAAGGGCTCATTCCCTGCAGGCTGGAATAGAAACCGGTAACACAGAATAATAAGATCAGTGCCAGGACTATATATTTCACTTTCTGCAGTTTATGTACCATTTCTTCTGAATAACCATGTCTCTTTTTCTTATGGAAGAATCTGGATCTGATAAACAGGGTCAGTTCATACAGTGCATCTCCAAAGGATCCGAACGCGCAGGCATATCCGCAGAAATGTCTTCCAAACAGAATCGTAACCAGAAGTAAGACTGCTGTTACATCCAGAAAAGAGTTCCATGTCACACTCTGATGATTCCCTATTGCCAGAAATATGGATTTCACGCCTGCAAATGCAGTGGAAAATAAAGATGGCGCTGCTATAAAAAATATAAGCTGTATGGCGGCGCGGATCAGCCGCACCTTTCTCTGTCTCTTTTTCATCAGTTTTCCGCCTTTGTCAGTGCATCATTAACAGCTTCCAGAATACCTGTGGAACTGAAAGTAGCACCGGAAACCGTGTCTACATCTGTACTTTGTTCACTGATAATACTGCTGATCACATTTTCCCCCTGTGCCAGATAAGCACTGTCTTCTCCCGGCGCACTGGTTACGCTTACATCTGTGATCGTATCATCCTGAAGAGTTACCTGTACAGTGATGGTTCCGCCGTATCCTGTACCGGATCCTTCGAAAGTGCCGTTTTTGTAAACATTGTCAGAATCAGAAGAATCTTCGGCGGTATCTTCTTCGGAGTCTTCTTTTGTAGAAGTTTTCTTACTGTCAGATTTTTTTTCATCTGACTCTGAAGACTTTTTGCTTTCTGCTGCGTTTTTCTGCTCTTCATAATTTTCCTGAAGTGCAGTAAGGATCTCTGTCTGCTGATCTTCCAGACTCTCTACTTTCGCTGTCAGATCTGCGATATTCTGTTCCTGCTCTTTGTCTTTCATTGTTCCATTATAGAAAAATACAGCCATAATGATCAGTAAAAGAGCGATCAGACGCAGATAAAAGTTTTGATTATTCACGTTATGTCCTCTCCTTCATTATTTTTCTGCAGTGTGTAGCGTATTAACTACAACTAACTTTAGAAGTGTACCATTTTTTTATGAAAAATTCTATTCTTACTTTAAAACGTTAATACTGTTTTTTTATCATTAAAAGAAAGTCCCGGAATAATATATCAATTCCGGGACCTCTGAATCAGGCAATTCAGTTTGAAATTTATTTTACAGTAACTTTGAATGTTTTACTTACACCATTGCAGGTTACGGTAATCTTCGCAGTTCCTTTTTTCTTTCCGGTTACTACACCTTTTGAAGATACAGTCGCGATCTTTTTGTTAGAAGATGTATATTTTATAGTTCCGGATGGTGTTGCTTTTGGTTTGATAGTTGTCTTTTTACCAACTTTAATACTTGCAGAAGTTTTGGCGAGTTTCAGTGTTGGATTCTTGACAGTTACTGTGCAGCTGGTTTTCAGGCTGCCACATTTAACTGTGATCACTGCTTTTCCGGCTGCTTTAGCCACAATTTTGCCTGTTGATTTGTTTACAGTCACAACTTTTGTGTTGCTGGAAGTAAATGTTACTTTTGATGCATCAACACCTTTTACGGAAGCTTTCAGAGTAGTTCTGGTTCCTTTGTAAAGAGTTGTAGATTTTTTATTTAATGTAAGAGACGGATTCTTAACTGTTATTTTGCAGGTTGCAGAGTATTTTCCGCAAGATACCGTAATCACGGCAGTTCCTTTTGCCTTGGCAGTTACAACTCCGGTGCTGTTTACAGTGGCAACTTTAGTATTGCTGGATTTCCATGTAATTTCATCTTTAAGGTTTGTCGTAAGTTTGAGAGAAACTTTTGTTTTACCTTTTGTATAAAGAGTTTTTGCTGTGGTATCTAATTCAAATTTGTCTTCTGCTTCTTTATAAGTGAAAACAAGATTGTTTTTATATCCTACAGAAGTCACTTCAAATACAGTTGTATCTGTCACCTGAAGATCTGTAAGATCAAGTGTTCCATCCTCTTTTACAATTACTTTTGCTCCTCTTCCGGATGCTGCATATTCTTTATCGTCGACTTTTACTTTGCTGATGTTTTTAATGTATGCAGAAAGTTCGTCAGCTGTAGCTCCGTCAGCCGCAACCAGCTTACCTGCCTTACTGTCATATGCTGCAGGCATTTTGTCAGTATTTACTGTAAATTCTGCAATGATAGGAACATAGATTCCGTTGGTATCTGTAATTACAACTTTATGTGTTCCCAAAGCCAGAAAGCCAACTGCAAGTTTTCCGTCTGCACAGGAAACTTCTGTTCCGTCTACAGTATACTGTGCATTGAAATCAGCAGGCAGTATCTGGTCAAATGTAACTGCAGCAGAAGAATCTGTATCCATGATATCTGCTACTGTTGCTTTAATACCTGTGGTTGTCTGAACTTTTACATCAGGTACATCAAAAGTAATGATTCCTTTATCTGTGTAATAAGTAACACTGTCGATGGTTTTTCCCATGATTGATTTATAGTGTGCGGAAGAAACCGGGCATCCATGAACTTCTGTTGTGTATCCTGTTCCCCATGCGAGCATACTTCCGCGCCAGATATTCTCCAGATGGCGAAGACCATAGTTGGTTCCGTCTGTAGTATTTACTGTTACGCCATATATTTTATCTGTATTTGTGTCGATCACTTCCGGAAAAGCATTGTTATCAAGATCCAGTTCATAATCACCATATTTTGTTTCTGTTTTCAATGTAGCATTGATAGAAACAGTTTTTGTTTCTGCACCTTTCATTGCAGAGAATGAATAGCTTCCGTCTGCATTGACAGTGAGTTCTTTATAGTAAGATGGTGCTTCGCTCAAAACATAATAAGAATAGGATGCATTCTCAATCAGGGAATCTTTTCCTGTATAAGTATTGGAGCTTGTCTGTCCTCTGTTTGTTACTGTGATCGTTACTGAATCAGAATCTGTTACCTGTTTCTGGTCTTTAAGAATGGAAAGATCGCTGACCTTAACAGGAAAAGTAACACCCGTAACATCAGATCCGTCCGGATTTACATGATAAGCAGAATTTCCGTTCATCATTCCGGATGTTCTTGATTTGTTAAGAGTTGCTGATGTGAACGCGTCAACTTTGACATCATTATTTTTCAGTTCTGCCTTATAAAAATCATCATATGGAATATTCATAAGGACATACGTTTCACCCTTCTGTGTTTCTGCTGAAAAAGCATCTTCCTCTGCATTTTCCGTGGTAAATTCATCTGGTTCTTTTTCTGTAGTAAATTCATCCTGTCCTTTTTCAGTGGTAAATTCTTCAGGAGCAGAGATATCAGTGCTGTCTGTAATTACTTCAGTGTCCGTAAAGTCAGATGCCAGTACAGCATACGGCATATTGGACATTACAACTGCTGCGCTCATCACAACAGGAGCTATCTTTTTCATAAGATTTTTGTTTATCATGTTTTTCTCCTCTTCTAAAAATTCATTTTTGGAATAACTCTTACCAGAGGGTTAATTAACTTATTAACCAAAAGGGAGTAACTTCTGCCAAAGATATTCATATAGGATTTTGGTATGCAGTTAATAACAACTATAATTAGTTACTACTAACTTTTAAAAGAATAACATGTATATTCAAAAAAATCTACCATTTTTTGCCAGAGTTATTCGTCAAACTTTTTCAATAAGGAAATACAGGAAGAAGTTATGTGAAATATCAGCATACGTTAGAGAAGGCTAACTTATGCTTGCAGAGATTTTTTTTTTGTGTTAGAATACTTGAAGAATTTTTATTTTTTTGCATTTAACGGTTGAGAGGAGATATATTTTATGAAACAAAAAACAGCCTATCTCGGACTTTTTTCGGCTGTGGCTATTATTCTTGGATATGTGGAATCGCTGGTTCCGGTGTTTGCGGGGATTCCTGGGATTAAGCTTGGGCTGGCGAATCTGGGGGTACTTTTTATTCTGAAGAAGTATTCTTTTAAAGAGGCTGCATTGGTTTCTGTCGTACGTATTCTGGTGATCGGGTTTATGTTTGGAAATCTGTTCAGTATCCTGTACAGCCTGGCAGGGGCTGCGCTTAGTATGACGGTTATGACCCTTATGTTAAAAAAGACCTCTTTCAGTCTGATCGGAGTTAGCGTTGCGGGAGGCGTTTCACATAATATCGGGCAGCTTATTATTGCTATATTGATCGTAAATAATGCAAGTGTATTTGTATATACGCCAGCGTTGCTGGTAGCCGGTGTAGCTGCCGGTGTTGTGATTGGTGGACTTACAAATGAGATTATAAAAAGAGTGCATATATAGGACTGATATTTTGGTTTTGTTCAGTATAATATCTATTAATCAAACACGTTCTAAAAATGCTTCTATTCATCGGTTTCATTTGAATCTGACACAGCCCATAAAGCAGGATCTGCAGGGTCTTCCAGCAGGGTTACATCTTTGCCAAGCTGCATCTCCTCTTCCACTGCTTCGGCTGTATTCCGGATAGCCGTGCTGTGTCCGGTGAGTGCTGCAAAAGGTGCAAACTGGGCTGCACGGTCATTAAGAGGCATTCTTGGATGTGATGCAGATGCGTGGTGGGGAAGATTGATGATATCATCATATCTGTGTGAAGACTGATTTCCAATACTGCTGTCAGAGGTATATTTGTTTGTAAAATCAGCATGGCCTTTCACATACGTATCATTCTGTTTACTCAAGCTTTATGTCCTCCTATTCTCTGATTTCTGTCAATGGAAGTCGCACCTTCTTCGAAGTTTGTTCCTTTGAGAATTGCATTTTTCCCATATTTTTTCTTGATCTCCAGCATTGCATGCTGAAGTTTTTTTTCTTTCTGAAGCTTTTCTTCTTTTTCCTGGTTTTCCTTTTCAACCGCTGCATAATCTGTAAAAAGATCCAATTGTTCATAGGTTTCTTTTTGGACAATATCCTGCTCTTTTTTGATATGGTTGGCAGTCAGGGTAATCCTTCGGATCAGCAGATCGCGGTTTATGATACGGTCATAGAGTTTCAGGGTGTTCTCAATAATCTCGTAAGTTGAATTTGTAAATTCAGACAGGTTCTGTGTTCCGTGGGCATGTTTCGGAACGCTTCTTCCATGACGGTCAATTGTAATCTCTCCTTTATAAGCTTTACGGATGACAGGATCGGAAAGATTCTCTATATCATATCCCACTGTTAGTACCATTTGATCTGTGACCATTCCCTTATCAACCAGATCCAGTGCCATCATCTCAGCCATTTCCCGGACTACGATCCTGGTTTTTTCGAAGGTATAAGGACATTGAAGGACCTGACCGGAGCAGATACTGTTGTTCTCCGGTTTATAGGACTTAATTTCTGCAATAGTACAGGGTTCCCAGCCCCAGGCGTGGTCGATCAGCAATTCTGCGTTGATCCCGAACAATTTATAGAGTAATTCTTCATTATGATAATCATTTGGGCCGCCCACAGAACATCTGGCAACATCTCCCATTGTCTTCATTCCGTTTTCTGCAAGTTTCCGGGCATATCCACGTCCAATCCGCCAGAAATCAGTAATCGGTTCATGTTCCCACAGCAGTCTGCGGTATTCCATTTCATCCAGCTGCGCAATACGGACTCCGTTCTCATCCGGTTCTACATGCTTGGCCACAATATCCATGGCGATTTTGCACAGATATAGGTTTGTTCCGATCCCTGCTGCTGCAGTAAGTCCATGGGTATCCAGGATATCTAGGATGATCTTCTGGGTAAGCTGATAGGCACTCATCTGGTAGATTTTCATATAATGCGTAATGTCTATAAAAATCTCGTCTATAGAATACACATGCATATCTTCCGGCGAAAAATATTTCAGATAAGTCTGATAGATTGCAGTGCTGACTTCAATATATCTGGCCATTCTCGGCGGTGCAATGTGATATCCCACTGCCAGTGACGGATTATTTTTTAACTCTGTATCATTACACGACTTTCCTGTAAACCTGTGCCCGGGTGCAGCTTTCAGACGTTCCTGGTTCACTTTTCGGATTTTCTGGATAACTTCAAAAAGCCTTGCTCTTCCCGGGATCCCGTAAGCTTTTAGGGATGGGGAAACTGCAAGGCATATGGTTTTCTCTGTGCGGCTGGCATCCGCTACTACCAGATTGGTAGTCATAGGATCCAGGACATGGTCTTTACACTCTACTGATGCATAAAAGGATTTCAGATCTATTGCTACATAAATATGAGATTCCATTTATCCAATCCTCATTAAAATAATTTAATCTTCTTCGATATGCTCTCTGCCCTGATTAATAATTGCACGGACATGGTCATCTGCCAGAGAGTAAAAGATAGATTTTCCCTCTCTTCTGTTCTTTACCAGCTTATTCTGTTTCAGAATACGGAGCTGATGAGAAATTGCAGACTGTGTCATGTTCAATGCTTTTGCAAGATCACATACACATACTTCTGCTTCAAACAATACAAACAGAATACGGATTCTGGTGGAATCTCCAAAAACTTTGAATAATTCTGCCAGATCATAGAGCTCTGTTTCTTCAGGTAATGTTTCATTTACGATTTTCAGCAGATCTTCATGAACTTCACATCCATCACATACTTCATCCTTACGTTCTTCCATTGGCTCACCTGTTTCTTTCTTACAATTATTATATTACCACAAATGGTTACTGTCTATGACCAGACAGTAACCCTGCAAATTTCTATAAATTCTTTACAAATAATGTACGGATCGCATTTAATACTGCGATGATCATAACACCTACGTCTGCAAAGATTGCCATCCACATGTTTGCGATACCTAAAGCTCCAAGGATCAGGCATAGGATCTTAATGCCGATAGCAAAATAAATATTCTCATATACAATGCGGATACATTTACGTGCAATCTTGATCGCTTTGGAAATCTTCAGCGGATCATCATCCATCAGTACGATATCTGCTGCCTCGATCGCTGCGTCTGAACCAAGTGCTCCCATTGCGATACCGATATCTGCCCTGGATAATACAGGTGCATCGTTGATACCGTCACCTACAAATGCAAGTTTATCCTTTTTAGATTTCTGATGAAGAAGTTCTTCTACTTTAGAAACCTTATCAGCAGGGAGAAGTTCGCTGTATACTTCCTGAATACCAAGTTCTTTGGCAACCTGATCTGCAACTCGTTTGGAGTCACCTGTCAGCATAACGGTCTTGCTGATTCCGGCTTTCTTCAGTTCAGTGATCGCTTCTTTTGCATGAGGTTTGATAATATCGGAAATCAGGATATGTCCTGCATATTTGCCGTCAACAGCCATATGCACAACAGTTCCTACATGGTGGCAGTCCTGATAAGCGATTCCAAGTCTGTCCATTAATTTGGTATTTCCGGCAGCTACAGATACGCCGTCAACTTTGGCAATCACACCATTACCACTGATTTCTTCGATATCAGTAACACGGTTTCTGTCGATGGGTTTGCCGTATGCTTTCTGCAGGCTCTTGCTGATCGGGTGGGAAGAAGAACACTCTGCAAGTGCTGCATACTCTAATAATTTCTCATCAGGCATTTCGCTATGGTGGATACCGCTTACTTCAAAAACACCCTGGGTCATAGTACCGGTTTTGTCAAATACAACATATTTTGTCTGAGCCAGTGTTTCCAGATAGTTGGAACCTTTGACCAGAACACCCTGGTTGCTGGCACCACCAATTCCTGCAAAGAAACTTAACGGAATACTGATGACCAGTGCACAAGGGCAGCTGATTACAAGGAATGTAAGGGCTCTGTAGATCCAGTCTCCCCACATAGCCGGTTTTCCCATAATAAGAAGTACGATTGGCGGGATGATTGCAAGAGCAAGGGCTCCATAGCATACTGCAGGTGTATAGTATTTCGCAAATT
>OLNH01001148.1_pt1 | contig 15530 bp, 17 predicted proteins | sample 1643101 | NCBI WGS metagenome assembly OLNH01 (sample SAMEA3136758, study PRJEB25190) | human gut metagenome | biome: human gut; feature: human-associated habitat; material: faeces | place: Austria | collected 2013
GCTGTCATGCGTTCCATAAAAGTGTTCAGATCTGCATTGGGATCTTTCAACTGTTTGTTGATGCTAACTTTAGATGGCAATACAAAGACCTTGTTGCCTGTCTCTGATTTACCCTGTATACTGTCATTAATACAGTAAAGAAAGGGATCCCAGAGCATCCTTCCTGACAAGACGTATACTCTGGGATCATGGTTTTGAAACCATGATTATTATATCAGATTATTCCGTTTCGTACAATGAGGAAGACGATATTTTTAATTAAAAGCAGCGCATATCCTACTGTCCAGTCTGTATGGAAGAACTCTCCTACAGGGATTCCTGCAAAAGGATGCTTCTACAGGAAGGGCATGAACGTCATGTCTGTATCATCCGCCGGATGAAATGCACGAAATGTGGGATCCTTCACCGGGAACTGCCGGATTTTCTGGTCCCATACAAACATTACACTGCTGAAGTCATATCCGGTGTCCTGGATGGGCAGGTTACCCCATATGATGAAGATTCTGCGGATTATCCCTGTGAGATGACCATGAACCGCTGGCATCACTGGCTGATGAAAAATACATTAAGGATAGATGGTTATCTAAGGTCTGTCGGCCACCGTCTGCCGGGATTCAGTGAGGAACTGCTGATGTCCGGCGTGCCGCTGCTTGAAATGCTCCGCAGTTCCCTGTATAACTGGCTGGAAACAATACTGGGGTTCATCTATGATTCCGGTGGTTTTCTTGTCACGTGATACGGTTTTCCCTATGCACCGGCTTTGTTTTGCTGTCATCCATAAGATGTGGTAAGTTCCTCTCAAAGGAGGAATCATGACTATGAATAACCAATGGCGCGACGGGAAAGCCCTGGAACGCTACACGCTGATCGCACCATTACTGGAAGGTTCCCTTGATCCGGCAAAACGTCTCCAGATGAGGAAGGACATCGCATCCAGGAACAGGATCTCCCTGCGGAGCCTGTACCGTTATGAAGCTGCTTTCAAAAAACAGGGGTTTTCCGGACTGAAACCGGCAGAACGCCCGAAACAGCATTCCGCAAAGCTGCCGGACAACTTTAAGGAGATCCTGGAACAGGCAGTCCAGCTGAAAAGGGAAGTGCCGACACGGTCTGTAAACCAGATCATTTACATCCTGGAACTGGAAGGCTGGGCACCTGCGGGGACACTGAAACGCTCCACCATGCAGAGACATCTCTATAATGCCGGATTCGGACAGAAACAGATGCAGATGTACCGGGATGCCCGGAACAGTTCATCCAAACGTTTCTGTAAACCACACCGGATGATGCTGATACAGGGGGATTATCCCGACGTTTTATTTATCCCGATATTTTTGAGAAAGGCTGTATAAAAACAGGTATTTTTCAAAAATATCGGGATAAGTATCGCTAATGAATTTCTCACATAGTATCCTAATCTATGACAATTATGTCATACACAGAAAGGAAGGTGTGAGATATGAAGCAATACAACGCACTTCAAGATGGTTATAGGGCTGTCTTTGATCATCTTGAATCCCTCGAGCAATCAGCAAACAGCAAGTATCATTATGAGATAGCCTTTAGAGATATCTCAAAATACTATGAAACCCTGCAGGCATCAAGTTACAGTCCTGTTATTAATGCCGAATATCGGGACGCATTGATAACAAGATTTGAAAATGGTGATATTTCTAATAAGAAATACCAGAGATGTTCCAGATTATCCTACATGCTCGACAGCTATTATGCAGGTGAACCCATCGCATTAAAATATAGTCGCGGAAAGCGATATAAAGTGCAGTTGGACGAACATTTCCAGACACAAGTAGTCGAGTTTGAATCCTTTTTAACTGGGAAGATGGCAACAATCTCAATTCCCGGTTATGTCAGCATAGCACGCGATTTCTTCTACTTTCTTCAGGAACAAGGGATGAAAGATTTCGGGCATCTAAACGACACGACCGTGATTGAATTCATAGTATCCTGTCATGAGTATCACCCGGCAAGCCTGATTGGCCTGCCTATTCCGGCAGAGGTGATAGAGGCGGTAAATGACTATATACAAAACGCTCGCCCGGATGTTGACAGTGATTATATTTTTCTGACCATTAACCGACCTTACCGCAAACTCTCAGACAAGTCCTCTGTAAGAAACATCCTGATGAGGCAGCTGAAAAACAGCTACATCGGATACTCTCCGGGAACCGGGCGTGGATTTCATGTTTTCCGCAGGACCATGGGCAAATGGCTGCTTGGCGCATCTGTTAAGCCCGAGATGATCTCTCAAGTCTTAGGTCACCGTAACGGTGAGATTCTAAAGCGCTATCTTCCACTTGCTCCAGATACAATGCGTAAATGCTCGCTCGGTTTTGAAACGGTACCTTTGAGATCGGAGGTGTTCATATGAAGAAGATAACATACACCAGCTTTCTTGGAGAAAGCATAACTGAATACATCCGATTCAAGTGTTCACTCGGATATTCCGCATCTACTTATGATGAAATGTTACGTCGTTTTGATGTATTCTGCACAGAAAACTATCCCTTATCAGACACTGTCACGGAACAGATTGTAAACCATTGGATTGAAAAGCGCCCCAGCGAAAATACCAACGGTCATATACGTCGAATGATCGCTATTAAGGGCTTTCTCTCCTTTTTGAAGATACGAAAGCCCGACACTTACACCATTCCGGAAGGAGTGATCGGCGAGTACAAACCTTACATGCCGTATTTATATAGTGATACTGAGCTTGACAGTTTTTTCCTGGCTGCCGATACTATGCCCGTGCATCCTGTCGCAGTACACAGGGAAAAGATATGCCCTGTGATCTTCAGAATGCTTTACTGCTGCGGTCTACGTCCACAGGAACCCCTCAAACTCAGACGTGACGATGTAAATCTCACTGACGGCACAATCTATATCGCTGATTCAAAAATACATAAAGACCGGATAGTTGCCATGTCTGAAGAGTTGCGGGATTTATGCGCCAAGTATGATGAACTTATGGAAACCTTCATTCCTGGTCGGACTCATTTCTTCCAACATCCTGACAATAAAAAGGGGTACGACATACAGTGGCTGGAACGTACTTTCCGCTTGTGCATAAGACGTTCTGGTCTGTCGTTCGGTACAAAGCATCCCCGCGTGTACGACTGGAGGCATAACTTTGCAACAAGGGTGATCCGGAAGTGGATCCGACAGGGCGATGATATTGCAGTCATGCTGCCATACCTGAACACATACATGGGACATACTTCGCTTGAAGATACCGCATACTATGTGCATCTTGTGCCAGAGCACCTCGAGGGCGGACAGCTTAACCAGTGGTCTTTTATACCGGAGGTGCCTGCTTATGAAGATTAAGGATACCATGTTTTATGGAGCAGTAAGGGATTACCTTACAGTTTACCTGCCGTTACAGAAGGAATGCAGTCCTAACACGATAAAGTCATACAGGGAGGGACTGAACCTATTCTTTTCGTTCATCGCAGAATCTAAAGATATCCGTATATATCAGATTGGCTTCGATGACATAAGCCCTGAAAACTTGAAAGACTTTGTTTCATGGCTGCAAGATGAACGACACTGTGGTAAAGCTACGATAAATCAAAGGATTGCAATCATCAGGGCTTTTCTGAAGTACACCGGAGCGAGGTTTCCCGACATGAATTCGTATTATGTGAAGATGCAACAGATCCCTTTCAAAAAGGCTGAAAAAGATTTGACAGTCGATTTCTTCAGCTAAAAAGCCTTAGAAGCCATTCTTAAGCAGCCTGACCCACATAAGAAAAGCGAACACAGAAACCTGTTTTACCTTATACTTTTGTACGATACCGGTGCACGAAATCAGGAGATTCTGAATCTGCGCCCAACGGATTTCGTTACAACTGGGAAATCATCGCATGTCGTAATACATGGGAAAGGAAACAAGACACGTTGCGTTCCCATCATGGACAAAACCATGGAGCATTTTGAAAGCTACATAAAAAGGTTCTCCATAGATCCAAGGGACTCTGACACGACGGTTTTTTTCACCACTTCACATGAGTGCAGGCATCCAATGTCAGATGATAATGTAGCCCGCTTCCTCAAAGGATACGTAACATCAGCGAGAAAACAATGCGATGAAATCCCTGATAAAGTAACACCTCACATGTTCCGACATAGTCGGGCAATTCATCTTTATCGAAAGGGGGTTCCGTTAGTGCTCATATCGGAATGGCTTGGCCATTCAAATCTCGAGACAACTTTAATCTACGCTTACGCAGATACTGAGATGAAACGCAAAGCCATTGAAGCAGCGACTGACCAGAATCATCCTCTCCGCAAGAAAAGTGCGGATGCCAGGGAACTATCAGACACTGATTTCAAAAAAGCCTACGGTCTGTTGTAGGATTTTTATTCCGATGTTTTTCGCTGGCGAGACGCACTATGCCGTTATGCAGGGGGAAATGTCGGAATAAATAAAACATCGGGATAATCTCCCTGTATCAGCATCATCCTGTGTGGTTTACAGAAACGTTTGGATGAACTATTCCGGGCATCCCGGTACATCTGCATCTGTTTCTGCCCGAATCCGGCATTATAAAGATGTCTCTGCATGGTAGAACGTTTCAGTGTCCCCACAGGTGCCCAGCCTTCCAGTTCCAGGATATAGATGATCTGGTTTACGGACCGTGTCGGGACTTCTCTTTTCAGCTGTACTGCCTGTTCCAGTATCTCCTTAAAGTTATCCGGCAGCTTTGCAGAATGCTGTTTCGGGCGTTCTGCCGGTTTCAGCCCGGAAAATCCTTCTTTTTTGAAGGCTGCTTCATAACGGTACAGACTCCGCAGGGAGATCCCGTTTCTGACTGCGATGTCTTCCCTCATCTGGAGACGTTTCGCCGGATCAAGGGAATCTTCCAGCAGTGGTGCAATCAGGGTATAGCGTTCCAGGGCTTTTCCGTCACGCCATTGGTTATCTTTTGTTGTATTCATAGTCATGATTCCTCCTTTGAGAGGAGCTTACCATACCTTACGGATGACAGCAAAACAAAGCCGGTGCAGGGGGAAAACCGGATCACGGGACAAGAAAGCCGCCGGAATCATAGATGAACCTCAGTATTGTTTCCAGCCAGTTATACAGGGAACTGCAGAGTGTTTCAAGCAGCGGCACACCGGACATCAGCAGTTCCTCACTGAATCCCGGCAGTCGGTGTCCGACGGATCTTAAGTAGCCATCTATCCTTAACATGTTTTTCATCAGCCAGTGATGCCAGCGGTGCATGGTCGCCTCACAGGGATAGTCCATGGAATCCTCATCATCCGGTGTGACCTGTCCGTCCAGGACACCGGATATGACCTCGGCAGTGTAATGTTTGTGAGGGACCAGGAAATCCGGCAGTTCCCGGTGGAGGATCCCACATCTGGAACACTTCATCCGGCGTATGATACAAACATGACGCTCATGTCCTTCCTGTAACATGATCCTTTTACAGGAATCCCTGTAGGAGAGTTCTTCCATACAGACAGGACAGTAGGATGTGGCACTGCTTTTAATTAAAAATATCGTCTTCCTCATTGTACGAGACGGAATAATCTGATATAATGATCATGGTTTCAAAACCATGATCCCAGAGTATACGTCTTGTCAGGAGGATGCTCTGGGATCCCTTTCTTTACTGTATTAATGACAGTATACAGGGTAACTCAGAGACAGGCAACAGGGTCTTTGTATTGCCATTTGAAGTTAGCATCAACACAGTGCACCCTGAAAAATGCTGAACGTACAGGGAAAATAAGCGGTTTAACTACCTTGCACAGGATGTTTTGATCGCTTTTGGCTGCTCGATATCAATGCCTGACATCAGCCAGTCGAATTCCCTCCATGTGAGGTTCCGGACTTCTGATTTATTTCTTGGCCATCGGTAAGAACCCTGGGCTGTCAGTCTTTTGTAGATCATAACAATTCCGTCAGGTTCTTTTAAGATGGCTTTGATCCTGTCACATCTTCGGCCACAGAAAAGATAAAGTGTGTGGTCGATCTCCATGGAAAACTGATCCTGAATGATCGCACATAATCCATCAATAGATTGTAAGTGCCTCAAAACATGACGTAGTGCAACATAACAATTTTTCTGTTATGATATCTACATCATTGTTTGAGGCACTTTTTTCGTCTCGTTTTCAGATGACACTGCTCCGGCAGATCTTCTGACCAGGGCAAGAGATGGTCTATCACTGATGTATCTTCCTGATGATGATTGTTTGGCATTTCTGTGAGCAGATGCTTCAGATATTCATAAACATCCAGATCATTGGCCCTGGCGCTTTCTACCAGAGTATATAACACTCCATTTGCAAATGCTTGTGAACTTCCAGTAATTCTTCCGCCTAAAGAAAAAAAGAACAAAATAGAATCATAAAAAATCCCGGTTTTCTGCGGTTTTTCATTGCAGAAGGCCGGGAAATATAGTACAATTGATTTAGGCGGATAACCACCTAAAAGGAGGGCGTTATGTATCTGGATTTTTTAGTAAAAGTACCAACCGTGAAAGGTAAGATCACACGAAGAAAAAAATCAAATGTTGTGTATATAGAGTATGAGTATGACCGAGTTTATGACCCGTCCCGAAAGTATACTTTTCCGAAAAGAGTAACGATCGGAAAACTGTCAGATACTGATCCGGAACTCATGATACCGAATCAAAATTTTTTGAAATATTTTCCAGATACAGAGCTTCCAGAGAGCAAAAGCAGGACTTCCAGAAGCAGCTGTCTCAGGGTAGGGACATACTTTGTATTGCGTAAGATCATAGAAGAATGCAGCCTGAAAGATATCCTTGAAAAGTATTTTGGATCACGTGATATGGGGCTTTTTTTAGATCTGGCTGTTTATTCGATCATAGCAGAAAACAATGCAGCACAGTACTATCCGGATTATACATACAACCATCCACTATTTACAGAAAAGATGAAACAATACAGCGATTCAACCGTATCAGATTTTCTGAATTCAGTAACAGATGACCAGAGTACAGGCTTTCTTAATACATGGAATGAGTCACGCAATTACCGTGAAAAGATCTATATTTCTTATGACTCAACGAATAAAAACTGTCAGGCCGGGGATATAAAAATGGTTGAATTTGGGCATCCGAAAGTAGATATGGGAGAGCCGGTATTTAATTATGCAGTTGCGTATGATACTCATAATCAGGAACCATTATTTTATGAAAAATATCCAGGAAGTCTGAATGATATCTCCCAGCTTCAGTTCATGCTGGATAAAGCATCCGGATATGGTTATAAGAAGATCGGATTCATTCTGGACAGGGGTTATTTCAGCTGCGAGAACATACAATATATGGACAAATGCGGGTATAGTTTTATTATCATGGTGAAAGGGATGTCTGCCCTTGTAAATGAACTGATACTGGAAAATAAGGGGACGTTCGAGAACAAGCGTGTAAACAATATCTATGAATATGGGGTTTACGGAAAGACAATACGGCACAAGCTGTATGCAAGTGATAAAAAAGAACGTTATTTTCATCTGTATCATAGTATTTCAAAAGAAAGTGCAGAACGGATAGAGATTGAAAACCGGATCAACCAGATGACACAGTATCTGAAAAAGTACCAGAATAAAGTAAAGGAATTCGGCCCTGGATTTGAGAAGTACTTTAAGCAGAAGCTGATGTGATCGCAGCGAAGAAAAAATATGACCAGGCAACAGCAAATCTGAAAGAACTGTTAGATAAGCGTGATGCAATAAGAAAAGAAGAGATCCTGTCAGCAGTTGTAAAAAGTGGACGGTCATATGAGGAGATCATGAGCTTTTTAAATGGATCGGATGGAGAAAAGACAGAAAAATAGAATTATTTTGAGTTACAGATATAGCGGTACTCGATTTAGGCGGAAAAAAGTTGGAAGTTCACCATGCTCCTCGTGGGGTATCTGCGAACAGCCAGGCTCGTCTTGCTGTTGCAAATGGTTTGATGTTTGCTTCACAATAATTATTACTCAGAGGGATACGGCCATCTTCAAGGAATGTTTCAAGATACTTTCTTTGGTTCTGACAGTAACCAAGTGCCTGAGTAAGCTTTTCGTTCACGGTATGCATTGCGGCGGTTTCTTCAACCCACGACCAAAAGGCATCAAGGATCGGCTGTGACGCATCCTGACGCTTTTGTTTCTTCTCTTCGTATGGAAGATCTTTGATCTCATCTTCAACTTTAAAGAGCAGATTGATGTATTCTCTTCCTTCGGCACCTTTGGAACCGGAGATTTCTTTTCCTTTCGCATCCAGAGGAATGCTGTCTATCAGGTAGCGCCTCGCGTGCGACCAGCACAAGGATCTTTTTACGTCCGAAACCTTATCATATCCGGCATATGCGTCTGTGATCAGATATCCTTTATAACCATCCAGCAGTTTTTTCGCATTGTCACCGCTTCGACTGCGTGAATAATAGAAAAACGCTGCCTGGAGGTTTTCGCTGGCTGCACTGCGCATTACCCACATAAAAGATTCACTGCTGGGAAGTTTTCCATCTTCCTTGTTGCACTGGATTCTTGTCTCATCCATATGGAGCAGTTCGCACCCCAGCAGTTTTTCATGGATCCTCCAGTAGATCGGTTCCAGCCAGTCCTGACTACATCGGATCACCCAGTTAGCCATATTGCTCCGGGACAGCACCAGTCCAAGGCGGTACCAGTCCTTTTCCTGTCTGGCCAGCGGCATCCCCATTGCAAACTTCTGGTACATCACCTGTGCGATCAGGGATGGCGTGGAGATCGAATGTGCCAGCGGCGGTACCGGAACGGCTGCTTTCTGGAAATGGCTCTTCACATTCGGGCTTCCCGCTTCTCCACATTCCGTACACTTTGCCACCTGCTGGACGATCTGCTTCACGATCAGTTTTGCTGGACGGAATTCTACTTCTGTACGCACGATACGCTTACCGGCTGCTTTCATCTTCGCACCGCAGACACTGCATGTTTCATCCGCAGGAATGACATATTCCTCAATCTCCTGAGGAAGACCTGCCAGCATTTCCTGACGTACCCCGGGTTTACGGGATACCCTTGTATATGGCTTTACCGTTATTTTTTCTTTGGAAAGATTTAACTGTTCTGCAAGTTCCTGTACGGATTCAAACAACGACAGCTGACCATTCATCTGAGTGACTTCAGTGGATGACCCGAATAACTTTTTCCGGGCATGAAGAAGTGCCTGGATCATGTTGTCGATCTGGATATTCTGTTTTCTGATCTTTTCATCACGTTCTGCAATGATCCTTTTACTGGCTTCCAGTTCCTGCGCCTGTTTTGCTGCAAGCGCCCTGAGCATCAGTAATTCTTCATGTTCTGTCATGCTGTTTTTCTCCGTATTTTTGATACAGACATTATACCATTTTTTGCTGTTTTTATCTACTGTTTTACGGTACATGCAGCTCCAAAAAGTGCTGAATTTAAAGACTTTTCAGGCTGTTTTCACAGCATTATCACGGAAGGTCAGAAGCAGCTGTTTTCAGGTTTTATCTTTACCTGATGATGTGCTTTTCTCTGTTCGATCTCCAATCCCTGAAGGAGCCATTCTACCTGTTGGAAAGAAATCTCCTTTACTTCATCCGGGGTTCTGGGCCATTGAAATTTCATGTCATCCAGAAGCTTTTTTGTTGCCAGGATAAATCCATTCTGGTCATACCGCAGGACTTTTATGGAATCTCTTTTTCTGTTACAGAAGATGAAAACATAGTTTCCATTATAAGGATCCAGCTTGAAGCTGAGAGTAACAGCAGCAGCCAGTCCGGGGATCTGTTTCCGGAAATCCGTGGCTCCACAGGCAAGGAAGATCCGGATTGCACCTTCTGCAATACGCTTCATCATAACTTTTTCAATGTCTGAAGAAGTTTTAAAAGTGTATCTGGCTGAAAATTGTATGGGATATAAACTTTCATTCCCTGAAAATAGATCATCAGTCGATTATCGTTGGCTGAAGAACGATTCTGAGAATAAGAAATATTGGAAGAATGCAGAACCTCTCCGAATGTTGTAATTGATTCCTGATTTTGTCTTGCCATTAGTGTGCCTCCTTAAATATATGGTTTGTCACAGTATATCAGGAATGAATGAGGCAGTCACTACGCCATGTTTTGAGGCACTTACGTATTATTCAATGAGTAAGGATTTCTACAAGGGGAATCTCTTCAAACTAATGGATTATAAAAACTGAAAAGTGTTATCACTGAGAACTATTGTTATTTACATTTTTATAATGTCGAAATATGTCGTGAAAAAATTCGTGAAATGAGAAGCAAAAAATAGTACAATGAATAATAACAGTTAATAGAATGAAGCTATTATGAGTTTAGAATAACAAAGAAAAATATTGCCCAATTTATATCAGTTCTATATAGTATGATTAAAAATCGAAGATGAAAGAAAATTATAGAAGTAATATTAAAATTGAGTAGTTTTTCAGTGATAAGGCTGCTATAAAATTTATAACGAAAGGTAACATTATAAAAATCTTGTAGAAATGGAGTGGCATTATGGATAGTAAATATATTGAAGTTCCATATAATTTAACATCGTATGAATTTTATAATAATTTGTTATTACAAAAGGAACAGTTAAATATAGGTTCATCAGAAGAAGTAATCATAGATTTTTCTGAAACACATAAAATTGAACCATTAACAATTCCTAATATGTTGTGTTTGGGGTATGAGATAAGGCGAAGGTATAATAAAAGAGCGATAATTTATATTCCTGAGACAAGTTATTCTGGTGAAATAAAAAATTATCTTAATCAAATAGGATTTATTGAATATGCCAGAAGATATAGTTTATATAAGTTTGCTTCATTACCATACGGAGGATTAGCGGGAAAAAAAATTAATTCACTTTGCGGAACATTATATTTTGATATTTATAATTCGATAGATGAAATTAATAGAGGGGTTAGTTATTATATTGAACCATTTACCAGACAATATCTGTCGAAATTTAATAATTTATATTATTGCGATGTTAAATTTGGAGAATATAGTAATGATATAAGCGATTTCCTAGAGGAAATTATAATTAATTGTAAAGTACATGCCGGCAGTTTTTCTTTTACAACATTACAAGCAAAGTACTCTATTGGTAAAATATTTATAGCTGTTTCGGATTTTGGATGTGGATTTTTGAAAACAATGGAGAAAAAGGTGAACTGTAAAGATGAGGTTAGTGCAATACTGGGGGGAATTTATCAAAGGAAGGACAGTAAAGTATATGGCCTCTATAATGTAATAAGAAGAGTTTTGGAGTATAAGGGCAAATTTAGAATACATTCCAAAAATGCTCAGGTGATTTTTACTGAAAGAATATATAATGATTTTGTGAATGGAAAATTATTGGAAAATAAAGATTTTGAACAATATAATATAAAAAGAAACATTTTTTTTGATGGAGTACATATAGAAATAGAACTTCCTATGGAATAGTTGAATATATAATAAAAGATTTACTATTACTTATATGATAATAATTTACTTTTTACAGAGGAAGAAAAATGTATACTATAAAATGTGATAAAATTCAAATAATACCAGTTGATTTTAATGTTTTTTATAATAATATTAAAGAATATAAAACAAAGATAAAATATTCGCCAGAATGTATAATTACAGAGAAATTTTTTGAGGAAATGTTTAGCTATATAACTACATGTGGAAATGAAGAAATAATAGTTATTGATATGGAAAATGTAGCTTCGTATCCAACTAGGCTATTTAGTAAATTAGAGCAATATCTTTCGAAAATAATTTTTTACAATGTAGAAACGGATAAAATTCAAAATATGTTATCTGAAGATTTAGAATCTATTAAATGGTTAGGAGAACGAATAGGATTTTATTGTGAAAAGAATGAATGGGAGATAGAATCAATCGTAAATCGTTGTTGTATAAATATTAGAAGAAAAGAGGTGAAAAGAATAATAAATCAATTTGTTTCAGAAGATAAAATTTATTATTTAGATTCATCTGGATTGTATAGTAATTGTTATGTAGATATAAAAAAATTGTTTATGAATGTGGAGTATTATTACTATATTATCTTTTGCCTTGCCGAAAAGGTAAGTAGACAAATAGAAAAGAGAAGAATTGATGCATTTGTTTCAGCAAGTAAAAATGGGGCAATAATAGCTAATATTTTGGGAGGATTGTTAGATATAAAAGAAATTCATTTATTAGGAGTTGGACCTAGATATTCAATGGAAAAAGGAGACTCATTGGATTGCATAAAAAAAGGAAAAAAATATGCATATATTTTTGACTTTATGTGTACTGGAACAGAATTGAAAATTGCGAGTGCATTAATTAATTCTAAAAAAGCTTTTTTAAATTATGCAGCTGGAATTGCAAAATACAAAAGGGATATAGATTCGGTTAATATAGATATGATTGAAGTATTGATTGACACGAAAGAAATGGACAAAAATTTCAAACTTGTTGGAAGTTTGATAGATTTGAAAAAGGAGTAAATTGCCAATGCAGGAATATAAAGAAGTGTTATGCATAAAAAGGATGAATGAAGAACATAAGAATGTATTTGATAAACTTGTAGATGCATATGGGGGAAAATTATCAAGTCGAATTGTATACGAAAACGCAGTATTTACGCTGCATGATTTTGAGCATCATTGTTATGATATATATAAAATTATAAGTAATGTTTTGTTTGATGAAAAATTAGTGTTTGGTCATGAAAATGATTATATATTAGCTTCAAGAGTATTGTTAATTTTAAATGTAGCAGTTTTATTTCATGATATTGGAATGTCACAGGTGTTAGGTGCTGTAAGGGAAAATCATGCGATCAAATCAGCCCAATTTATCCAAGATGAATATGATAAAACAAGTCCATTAAGGCAATTTGGAGGCTTTACGCAAAGTGAAATAAATGCGATAAAAGCTATAGTTGCGGCTCATAGCGATGATAAAACTCAGACTGTGGATCCAGAGAAAAATGGATTGAGATCACCAAAACTTTCACAAACATATTATACGAGAGATGATAAGAAGATTCCTGTATTGTTTTTGGCTGGTGTTCTTAGAATTGCAGATGAATTGGACATTTCTTCAGAAAGATTGGGGACATCTGAGTTAGAACTACAATTAATAGAAGGAATAAAAAAATATAGAAAGTTAAAAATAAAAAAAGAAGTTGGTAAAGAAGACATAGAAAAATGGGAAAACTATAGCAAGTCACTAAAACATTGGGAAAATTTACATTTAATATCAGGTGTTAAAAGAAATAACGATGGAGAAACAATAGATATTATTCTCGACGATGATCAGATTGATAGATTTTTGGATGAAGGAAAAACTGAGGAATCAATAGCTGAAGATATAGCGGATATATATTTGGGAATAGATAAAAAATTAAAAGAAGCTGTTAAATTATGTTTTTGTGGTGCTATCTATGGAAAATGTGTTTATGTAAAAAAGCTGCAAATTATTACGGAGAATAAAAAAATATTTAGCGAATTTCAAAATAAATTAAATATTAAAAGTTTGCGTATTCAAAATAGTCCTAGTAATGATATTCCTAAAAGGGAAGCATTAACTTCTGATATGCCATATAGTATAGATCCGAAACTGGAATCTTTTATTTCTGATGAAGTCAAAAAAAGAGGATTGATAAATTTTGGACATTTTATTTTAAATGAAAAATATTGTGCTAGAGATTGGATAGATACTAGAGAAGTTATAGAAACAAAGGAACTTTTGAATAAAATTGTTTCGAACATAGTAAAAGATATCAATTCCAGAAAGCATAATAATTATGTAATTGTTGGTGTGGATTTAGTAGGAGCTCTTTTGGCATCGAGAATTGCTTTTTCTTTACAAAAACCGTTGTCATATATTGTTTCTGAGAAAGAAGAAAAAAATAATGCAGACCGAGAAATTGAATTAAATATAAATAAAAATGATGAAATTATATTAATTACAGATGCTATTGTGACATATGAAACCATACATAAAGCTATAAATAAATATAATTTAGAAGGAAGAATTGATTCGATATACACTATGTTTTACAGATATAGTGACAACTTTAAATGTGACAGTATTTACCTGGAGAAAACTTACAGTATTAACAATAAGTTTCCGATAGAATTATTCGAAAAGAGCAAATGTGTGTATAAAGAAGATAAATGTATAGCTCAAAATCAAAAATTAACGAAATTATAAAGAAATGTCAAGGTTAGACCGCATTGTTAGCCGTTGATGTTAACTTCAGATAACAACACAAAGACCTTATGTAAATCATCAGACATGGATATTGGAAAGCAAAAATCTCAACATTTTAGTGGAGATTGAGCAGAATTCATAGAAAATGATGAGCATGTTGAAAAATCAGGATTTTTTGTATCGACAGCGCTGATTGTCAAGGTAGTTGTCAGTAAAAATATATTTTTTTGCAGGTCATCAGATATTGTTCTGTACCTGATCACCATCATTTTGAATGATTAGATTTTTATGAAATAGCTATCTGTTCATCAGCTTTTTCTGATCGTTCATGTACCTTATCCGGGTTCAGATATACTGTATCCGGAAGACTCCAGTCACGGGTTGCACGTCCATTCCAGCGTTCCGGATGCTCTGCTTTAGCAGCTTCGTAAACTTCTTTCCGTTTAGACAGTATCTTGTCGGACAATCCGCTACGGCGCTGATATGGAGTAAGAAAGTTTAGACCACTGTGATGATGATCGTGGTTGTACCACTTTACAAACAGGCTGACCCATTCCCGAGCCTCTTCCAATGTTTCAAATCCTTTGGGCTGATAATTAGGACGATATTTCAGCGTTTTGAAAAGACTTTCGGCATAGGGGTTGTCATTGCTTACACGTGGTCTGCTGTTTGAAGGCGTTATACCAAGCTGATAAAGGGTCGCTAACATTGTTGCGCCTTTCATGGGGAGCCATTATCAGAGTGTAAGACTAATGGTTCTGTAGTAAGCCGACCTTGTTTTAAACAGATCCTTTTGATCAAACTGCTGGCATAGTCGGCACTTTCTTCTTCGTAGATTTCCCAGCCAACGATACTCCGATCGTAAAGATCTGAGAAAAGGTACAGATAGTAAAACATATCCTTATGTGGACCATTCAGATATGTGATATCCCACATGTATACCTGGTTGGGAGCTGTTGCACTGTATGTAGATGGACGGTTATGCTTAGGTGCTTCACTACGACCACGGTGATTCAGCATTTTTTGTGAACTTCCGAAAAAATTTCCCCTAAACAAATTTTGGGGCTGATGAGGAATAAAAAAATATTGAAAATTCGGTATTTGCGGGCGATTTGGCTTGCAAGCGACCGGATTTTATGATAAAGTTGTGAACTTCCAGTAATTTTTCCGCCTAAAGAAAAAAGAACGAAATAAAATCATAAAAAATCCCGGTTTTCTGCGCCTTTTCTATTGCAGACAGCCGGGAAATATAGTACAATTAATTTAGGTGGATAACCGCCTAAAAGGAGGGCGCTATGTATCTGGATTTTTTAGTGA
>OLNH01001152.1_pt1 | contig 15432 bp, 18 predicted proteins | sample 1643101 | NCBI WGS metagenome assembly OLNH01 (sample SAMEA3136758, study PRJEB25190) | human gut metagenome | biome: human gut; feature: human-associated habitat; material: faeces | place: Austria | collected 2013
TTGAACGCTTTACAGATTATCCATTTCTGGTAAAGTTCAAGAATTCCGAGTATCATATCGGAGAGGGTGAACCTACATTTACGGTGAATTTTAAGAAAGCGATTCCTCTTGCAGATCTGATGAAAAGTACGTCCCTTGCGCTGGGCGAGGCGTATATGAGAGGGGATCTGGATATTGAGGGAAATCTTTATGAGGCACTGGATCATTTTCTGGGACAGATGGGGAAATTTTCTACCAATGAGTCTGCTCTGAAGAAGATCATGTTCAGCTCAACATCCAAGAAAAACCAGGAAAAGGAAGTAACCAGCCATTATGATATTGGCAATGATTTTTATAAATTATGGTTGGATGAGACGATGAGTTATTCCTGTGGATACTTTATTCATGAAGATGATACATTGTATCAGGCACAGGTAAATAAAGTTGATTATATTCTTAAGAAATTACATCTGGAAGAAGGCATGAGCCTTCTGGATATTGGCTGTGGCTGGGGTTTTCTGCTGATCGAGGCGGCGAAGAAGTATAAGATCCACGGTACCGGCATCACTTTAAGCCATGAGCAGTATGCGGAATTTCAGAGAAGGATCAAAGAGCAGGGACTGGAAGATTACCTTACCGTAGAGCTGATGGATTATCGTGATCTTCCCAAGAAAGAGTATCAGTTTGACCGTGTTGTCAGTGTTGGTATGCTGGAGCATGTTGGCCGTGACAATTATCAGCTGTTTCTTGATTGCGTGGAGAAAGTTCTGAAACCAGGTGGACTGTTCCTGCTTCATTTTATCAGTGCCCTGAAGGAGCACCCGGGTGATCCGTGGGTTAAGAAATATATTTTCCCGGGCGGAACCGTTCCGAGTTTACGTGAGATCCTGAACCATATGGCAGAGGATAATTTCCATACTCTGGATATCGAGAATCTCCGTCTGCATTACAATAAGACACTGCTTCACTGGGAAAAGAATTTCCGTGATAACATTGAAAAAGAGAAAACCATGTTTGACGAAGAATTTCTGCGTATGTGGGATCTCTACCTGTCTGCATGTGCGGCAACTTTCCATAATGGAATTATCGATCTTCATCAGATCCTTATGACAAAAGGAATCAACAACGATCTGCCAATGACACGGTGGTATTGATCTTCCCTTAAGCAAGATCAAAATCAGTATCCGAAAAATAACATATATGAATATAAAAACCTCCCGGAACAGTCAGCAGTTAAAAATGCTGTACTGTTCCGGGAGGTTTTTTATCATAACAGATTGCTTCGGAGAAATGAGAGACTGACATCATACCCCCGGTGCAAGGAGCAGCTTTTCAAAATCTTCCTCACACATAGGACGGTAATACAGGAATCCCTGGATCTCATCGCAGCCTTCTTTTTTCAGAAATTCGGCAATATCTTCTGTTTCCACACCTTCGCATACAATGGATTTTCCCATACGTTTCAGCATATGGAAGACTTCCTGAAGAACGATCTTTGCATTTTCCGTAAGGGAATCGCCAAGGAATTTCCGATCGATCTTTACTTCATTGAACAGCAGATCTTTTAAGGTATTCAGGGAAGAATATCCGGAGCCGAAATCATCCATGGAAATCTGAATATTATGCTGCTTCAGGCCACGGATCACACGGTTGACGGCCTCGGTATTGTTTACATAGGTGGATTCCGTGATCTCAAAAGTAAGGCGTGAAGTGTCCACCTGATAGGTGCGGATCAGTTCGCAGATCTTTTTGACAAAATTTTCCGGTTCCTCAAAGTGCAGTGGAGAGACATTCAGGGAAATGCGAAAATCTGCCGGAAGCTGAATGGAAAATTTCTGAAGCCATCGGAAGGTTTTTTCATAAACATAATAATCCAGACTGATGATAAAACCATTCTGTTCAAATAATGGAATGTACACAGCCGGGGACCAGAGCGTTTTTTCGTCACGGAGCCAACGGACGAGGACTTCCGCACTGGAGATTTTTCCGTTGGTGGGAGATACTTTGGGCTGAAAATAAATCTGAAATTCTTCATTTTTCAGAGCCTGATGGAAGGAATGGAGAATTTCTGCCTGCATTTTTTCCTGCCGGTCAATTTCCCTTGAATAGATGCAGCAGGGCGGAATCATTTTTTTGGAGAGCCGCCTTGCCACATTTGCACAGGACAGTACGGTTTCCGGTGAGGTTTCGGCATCCGGGATAAAGCAGATTCCGGAGTTTGTGCGGAAGAAATTAACGTGGTAGGTATTGCGGATGCGCTGGCTGATCTGCTGATCAAGTTTTGCGATCTGGGACAGAAGCGCTTCACTGGTAAGGTCCGTAATATCTGCAATGCTGACAAATACATCGGAGAAAAAGCGGGTGGTAAGGATGGTAAAGGAAGCTCCTGCCAGCTCTTCATAGACAATATTCAGAATTTCGTCTCCAAGGGAATATCCGTATTTGTCATTGATGTAATGAAAATTTTCTATGTCTGTGGAGATCAGGGCGATGGAGAGGGAACTTCCGGTACTTTTCTGGATCTGCCGGATCTTTTCAGAAAGGGCTTCCGAAGAGATGGCAGGGATTACCGTATTGCGGGAATGGGTGGAAGGGGCAAGTTCCCGGATAGCAGCAATTTTCCTGCTGGCTTTGTCCTGGTACATTTTTTTGTCTGCGGCATTGATCAGATCTTCCATCATAAAATAGTGATTCTGGAAACTGATTTCATATCCGATGGCATAACTTAAAGGCAGTGTAGTTCTGGTGTTGTATTCCTGAACAAGGGAATCCAGTTTCTCTGCTATATGCTGAAGCTCGGAGAGGCTGGTGTTCTGCTGGATCAGGATGAACTCATCTCCGCCATAGCGGGCCAGAAAACTGTCAGAATCCAGGATCCGGGTGAGACAGTAGGTGAAGGTCTGGATAAATTCATCGCCTTTTTCATGTCCGTAAGTGTCATTGACATATTTCAGATTGTTCAGATCAAACATCATGACGCCAACGCCAAAAGTGCTTGGGCGGTTACTTAAGTCCTGAACCAGCTTTTCCAGGGATGTTTTGTTGTGGACACCGGTGATATCCCGAAATGCCTTTACGATAAGACGGGAGAGAAGTTCTCTCTGGATCAGGGAAAGCGCCAGGGTCACAACCAGAAGTGCCAGAACTGCTTCCATAAGATGAAGCATGGGATAGTAGGATACTTCCGGATCCTGAAGAAATTTCAGAAGATAAAGATCCATAATCAACAGGATCACAAGCGCAAGCAGGGTGCCTTCGCAAAGATGAAGTACACTTTTTTCTTTTTTCATGGGTAAAATAAGTCTCCTTGTTTATTGATAAATAAAATTGAGCAGGCTTTTTCAGACCTGCACGATGATCATTTTTGTAAAATCCTGACTGATACCGATTTTGCTTTCCTGTATGCGGACGATGTAAGAGCCGAGAAGGATCGATACGATCCGTACAGTTGCGCCTTCGATAAACCCCAGGGTTTCCAGATAATGGCGGTCCCCTTCATTCCCGCATATTTTCTGAATGATATAATCGGTGTTGATATCAGCTAAATTCAGTGGCATGATTCCTCCATAAAAAGCTGTATGTGAACAGTGAAAGCGGAAAGATATCCGCCAACATAAATTAGTTACAACTAACATTATAACGCGCAGAGATTTTGTGTCAATGGTTTTGGAAAAATAAGAAACATTTTGTCATACAGGACGACAGGTGAAGGTGTTTGTGTTATGATAAAAAAGCATAGAGAAGATCCAATGCAGATAAAAAATAAGTTTAGAAACTGTTTAGTTTTTTCCGCTGTTGCTGTTTAGAAAAACGCTGTATAAGGAAGATGAACAAAAGCGTTTTGCGTCAAGCGGATATTCGCAATCCGCTTCGCTGCGTAGCTCTACACCAAATAACTGCAGGAGGGTGAAAACATGGAAAAGGGAACAGTAAAAAGAAGGATTTTTCTTTCAAATGCACTGATGGTGCTGGTGACGCTTCTGATCTTTCTGGCTATTAATCTGGCAGTGGTGAAGATTTATGCGGAATCAGTGGAAAAAGAACTGAAGACATCTATAGAAGACCTTATTGATGGAAGTGGCACATCGAATTTTTCGGATTCTGACAATGTAAAATACCAACATAAGGATGGCCGGGAACTTCTCGGAGATCTGGATGATTTTCTGGAAAGCTGGACAATCCACAGAAATGAGTTTATCCTTTTATTTGGAGCAGATGGAATTATCTGTATCCTTGTACTTTTGCTGATCAGCCAGATTTTCACACGGAATCTGGAGAAAAATATTATGGAGCCTCTGGACCTTCTGGCACAGGGTGCAGACCGCATCCGGCACAACGATCTGACAACGGAGATCCGGTATGTGGGAGATGCGGAATTTGAGGATGTGTGCATCACCTTTAATCATATGCAGGAGCACATTTTGCGGGAGCAGGAGAAGAACCGGAAATATGAGAAAGCCAGAACAGATATGATCGCCGGAATCTCCCATGACCTGCGTACGCCGCTGACTGCCATCCGGGGAACGATCAAAGGACTTATGGACGGCATTGCGGCAACTCCGGAAATGCAGGAGAAGTTTTTGCAGGCTGCATACCGTCGGACCGGAGATATGCCCCTTTCTGTTCAGAAAATAGAGATTGCTGATTTTATCCGGAATTATGTGAACGGAAAGCAGGAACTTCTGGATAAGGAAAAAGAGCAGATGCAGGCAGAAACAGGGGATATTCACCTGGATGTCGATGCAGATCCGGAACAGCTGCAGCGTATTTTTGACAATCTTCTGGAAAACAGCCGGAAGTATGCAGAACGTGATGTGCTGAAAACAGAACTTTCCTTGAAAAGAACAGAAGGTGGCGTGGAGATCTGTTTCCGTGACAATGGTGTAGGTGTTCCGGAGGAAAAACTGCCCTATGTATTTGATGAATTTTACAGAGGCGATGAGTCCAGAAACAAAAAAGAAGGAAACGGCCTTGGATTGTATATTGTGAAATATCTCGTGGAAGCAATGGGAGGAAATGTCCGCGGTGAAAATGCGGACGGTTTCGTGGTACGCATGGAGCTTCCGGCAGCAGGAACTCTGTCAGAAGTGCAGAAGGGAGAAAAAAATGGCGTACAATAAAAAAATCCTTATCATAGAAGACGATCCGGATATCAGTATGATCGAAGAAGCCTATCTTCAGGCGTCCGGTTTTGAGACAAAGATACTGGCAGATGGAATGGACGCGGCGCAGATCGCAGAGGAGGAGCAGTTTGACCTTGTTCTTCTGGATCTGATGCTTCCCGGAAAAAGTGGTTACCAGATTTGCCGGGAGATCCGTGACAAATTGGATATTCCCATTCTTATGGTAACTGCCCGTACAGAATCCGTGGATAAGGTGCGGGGCCTTGGACTGGGAGCCGATGATTATATTTCGAAGCCTTTTGACCCGGCGGAGCTGGTGGCAAGAGTGAATGCAAATCTGCGCCAGTACCAGCGGATGGTGGAGAAATTTGCCAACAAAGGACCGGATGCGTCCGAGGAGATCCAGGTGCAGGATCTCCGGATCCTGGCAGGATGGGACAGGAACATCCGGAAATGTTGTAAATTCGGATGGAACAGAACTTACACAGACAAGAAAGGTCCTCAGTACCCAGGACTGGCATAAGAAATTTGCGGACAAATTTACCGATACAGTGGTTTCTACAGATACATCATACACAAGTCCCAATCTGTCCATTCAGATTTCTCATCATCAGTACGATTCCGGAACTGTGGATAACACACACGGTGGCAGTTATGCAAAATACGGAAGTAAAATTTCCTATGTGCTGGCGGATATTTATATTGGTGATATTACCTGCTTCCAGACTGCGTTTGCACAGGATACCTATGGAATTGGCTATACGGAAAAACTTACGGATATGTCTGCAAGAATGAAATCCATATTGTCGGTCAACGGAGATTCCTACAGCAACAACCGTCATAAGAATAATGGTACGATCATACGAAACGGTGTGATCTACCGCAGCCAGCAGTCCGGTGAGGAAACCTGTGTTCTCAACTGGGACGGAACAATGGATATCTATCAGCCGGGGCAGCTGGATGAGCAAAAACTGATCGGCAGAGGTGCTTATCAGAGCTGGATCTTTGGGCCAAGTCTGCTGGATGCAAATGGAAAGGCGAATGATAAATTCTGGACCTGGACTTACATTCGCCGGTCTCATCCGCGGACTGCCATCGGGTATTTTGAACCGGGACATTACTGCCTGCTTCTTGTGGACGGGCGGCAGCAGAACTCCAGGGGAATGTTCCTGGATGAGATGGCAAAGGTGTTTGAGGATCTTGGCTGTAAGGTGGCTTATAATCTTGACGGCGGCCACTGTTCTTTTATGGAAATGAACGGAAAAGTGGTCAATGATCCTTACAAACCGGAGCATGAGATCGAAGATGGAATTTTTATTACGGAGGGATCTTTATGAAGATATTAAGCACAATAAGAAAAATTCTCCTGCATGTCTGTGTTGTATGCAGCCTGGTTTCCATAACAGCAAAAATCCTGGACTGGTATAATCCGTATATGGATTTTTCCGGACATGTGGGAGGGCTTCAGATGGTGTTATATTTTGTGGTGATAGTGCTGGCAGTGACAGAAGGCGGAAGTATCATTTCAGGAAGAAAATCCCGCAGACATGTTGAAGAAAGAAGGTTGCATAATCATTCCGAAAGATTTATCATAAATCCTATGTAGAGTATCAGGGCAAAATTTCGTCCCCGGTATTCCTGTGATTATAAATACAAAGAAGATCAGGTTTCAGTTTCTCTGACATTTTCCTGTATGTCAGAAATCGGGGCCTGATTTTTGGCGTATGAGGATGATGGAGTGTAGCAAAATGTATTATGATCTGACAAAAGGCAGGATCGGCAAATGTCTGATCCTGTTTGCGCTGCCTATGATCGCGGGTAATCTTCTGCAGCAGTTTTATAATATTGCGGATACCCTGATCGTAGGACGTGTGCTTGGAAAAAATGCGCTGGCAGCCGTTGGTTCTGCCTATACTTTGATGACGTTTCTGACATCTGTTTTTCTGGGACTGAGTATGGGTTCTGGTGCTCTTTTTTCGATTTATAAGGGAAAGGGCAGTGACCGGGAGCTGCGGCTTTCTGTTGTCCATGCTTTTGGACTGATCATGGGTGTAACGGTGCTGTTAAATGTGCTGGTGTACCTTTTTACGGACCCGATCCTCTGGTTCCTGCGGGTGCCGGAAGAAGTGTACGATGGGATGAAAACATATCTGCTTGTGATCTTTGCAGGGCTTGTGGCAACATCCCTTTATAACTTTTTTTCCTGCCTTTTAAGGGCTCTTGGTAATTCCACGGTGCCTCTTGTTTTTCTGGCGGTTTCCGCTGTCCTGAATATTGGACTGGATCTTTTGTTTGTGGCGGTTCTTCCCTGGGGGATTGCAGGTGCGGCCTTTGCTACGGTGATCGCTCAGTATGTGTCAGGAATCGGGATTACCATTTATGTGCTGCATTCCTGCAAAGATCTTCTGCCTGGAAAAGAGGAGCTTTGTTTTGACCGGGGGATTCTTGGTGAGATCGTGAATCTTTCTTCTCTGACCTGTCTGCAGCAGTCAGTGATGAATTTTGGTATTCTGATGGTCCAGGGATTGGTGAACAGTTTCGGGGCTACGGTGATGGCTGCTTTTGCGGCTGCTGTGAAGATTGATACTTTTGCCTATCTTCCGGTTCAGGATTTTGGAAATGCCTTTTCTACATTTGTGGCGCAGAATTATGGTGCCGGGAATCAGGAGCGTATCCGCAAGGGTACCAGGGTGGCTTTTGCCATGAGTATCGGGTTTAGTGTGATGATCTCAGTGCTGGTGTGTCTGTTTGCCGGGCCGCTGATGAAGATTTTTGTCAGTGGGAAAGAGGTGGCCGTGATTGCTGCGGGGGTGAAGTATCTCCGGATCGAGGGTGCGTTTTATCTTGGGATTGGCTGTCTGTTTCTGCTGTATGGTTATTACCGGGCGATCAAGCGGGCGGAGATGTCGGTTGTGCTGACGGTGATCTCCCTGGGACTTCGTGTTCTGCTGGCTTATGTTCTTTCTGTTGTGTTCGGTGAGGTGGGAATCTGGGTGGCGATTCCCATTGGCTGGGTGATGGCAGATGTTACGGGGATTGTTTATATGCGGCGGACGTGGTAGTTATTTGTGGCCGTTGTCGTATAGCTGCTGGATGTCTTTCGGGAGGTTGTCCGGGAGCATCTGGCGGATCTTGTCTTCGTTTCCTTCTTTCATGGCCTGGTCGTAGTACCAGCATTTGTATTTGAGCATATCGAGGGTTTTATTGAGTCGTAGGATTTCCTGTTCTACGGCTTTTTTTCTTGTCTCGAAGAGTTCTTTGCGGTTCTGGTAGGTGCTGCTTCCCTGGTTGCACCATTCGAAGAATTGTTTGATGCCTTTGATTTCCAGGCCGGAGGCTTTGAGGCATTCGATCATGCGGAGGGCTTCCAGTTCGTGGTCGTTGAATTTGCGGATGCCGGATTCGCGTTTGAGGTTGGGGAAGAGGCCTTCTTTGTCGTAGTAGCGTAGGGTGGAGACGGGGAGATGGAACATCTCGGATACCTGGCCGATGGTGTACATGGGGATTCCTCCTTTGGGTTTTTGTTTTTATTTTATGATAAATGGTGGGGGGATGCAAGTATAGGACGTGAATAGGACGCCGTGGAGTGTGCATCGGTTCTGGCTGGGGCTTCGTCGGGGGCTGGCTTCTAGGCTGCCGGAATTCTGCTAAAACCGTTTTCCAAAAGTTCGAACTCGCTTCGCTCAAACAGCGAACTTTTGTAAAACAACGCAGATTTCCGCCAGCCAAGAATCAGCTCCCCTCCTGCAGAGTCAGCCAGAACCGATGCACACTCCACGGCTGGTTATTCAGGGCGGGAGGGTTGGGTGGCTTTCGCGGTTGGGTGTTCAGGTTGGGAGATTTAGGGTGGCTGCTCGGGGGTTGGATGAGGCATCAGCGCTGCGCTGGATGCCTGGGTGGAAAGGCTGAGTTTCCTTGTGGTTTGGCGGGAGTGGATGTCGGATTATGGGATAATTTTTGGAATAGTTTTGGATGATTTTTGGGGTGATGCGTGGTATGGTTATTATATCTTATAAGATCTTTGTCTGTATGGACATTCTTGGAGCTTCATGTTCTGGAGCGTTTTCCATTTGGAGTTACTGTAGAGTTTGTGAAAATCCGTTTTATGGGGTTTTTATGTTTGGGTGATGTGGTATAATTTTATATACCAGTAGGAGTGTTAATGACCAACAATACTATATTCGATGATGTTTTCCGGACAATGGTGGAGAAGATGACTTATCTGGTGGTTCCGCTTATTAATGAGGTGTTCCATACCGCATATCCGGAGGATGTTAAGATTGTTCAGCTTCGTAATGAACATCAGTTGGAAGATGGGGAGATTATTACCGACTCCTGTCTGAGGATTGGCGATATGTTGTATCATATTGAATGCCAGAGCCTGGATGATGAAACAATGGCGGTCAGGATGGTTGAGTATGACTTTGCGATTGCATTGGAACACAGAAAAAAGTTGATGGGAGATATTGCGTAGAATTTCCCAGATCTTGCGTACTATATTTGAGAAGCGGAAAAAGGACACCGGATTTTCTGGAGGTAGAGTTAATCCTTCCGGATTCTCAGATGTGTGTATATCGGGTTCCAACTGTGAAAGTGGAGCATTATACAAAAGATAGTATTTTTGAGAAAAAGCTTCTGATGCTGCTTCCATTTTATATTATGAGATATGAGAAGTCTGCGGATATAATAGAGAAAGATTCGGAAAAACTTCAGAGATTATTAAGTGAATATGAAGATATACGTAATAAACTGGGGAAGGAAATTTCGATTTCCGGGAGGTCAGAGTTGTATACAGATCTGAACAGGCTGATTATCAGAATATCGGATTATGTTTTCAGGAATAAAGAAAAAGTTCGGAAAGGAGTTGGCGAGGTTATGGGTGGAAAAGTTTTGCAGTTGGAATCTGAGAGGCTTCGCGAGGAAGGAATGGCGATTGGAAAAGCGGAAGGAAAAGCAGAGGGTGAAGCAAGATTGAGTGCACTGATCAATCGATTGTTTCTGGAGGGGCGGTCGGATGAAGTGCAGCGTGTGGTGACGGATGTAAAATGGCGTCAGAAGCTGTATGGTGAGTATAATCTGTAATAAGTGATGTGTGAGCTATAAACAAAAAGTTAAGGGGATATTTTATGTGGATTTGTGCCAATGATGAGAGGATTCGATATACAGGGAGGATTGACTGTAGGGTGGAGGCGGAGCCGGTCTGGGTGTTTCCGGGGTCTTCGGCGGAGTTTTGGTTTTCAGGGGAGGTGCTGAGGATTCATGTGGAGAATTTTAATGAGTACTGGCAGAATTATCTGGGGTGTATTCTGGATCAGGTGCAGTCGGCGTTTTATTTGAAAAAGTCCGGTGAGACGGTTATTGAGGTTAGGGTGCCGGAGAATGAGTCTGGGGTGCATCATGTGTTGTTTTTTAAGAGGCAGGATGGGTGTCATGAGCTGAAGATTCTGGGGTTTGAGATTGGGGATGGTGAGAGATTGATTGAGCTGCCTCCGGTTTCGGAGCGTAGGATTGAGGTTTATGGGGATTCGGTTTCTGCCGGGGAGTCGGTGGAGGCGATTGATTTTATTGGTAAAACGGATATGGAGCATGAAGGGGGTTTTTCTAATTGCTGGTTTTCTTTTCCTTGGATGACGGCGAGGATGCTTGGGGCGCGACTTCATGATATTGCTCAGGGCGGGATCGCGCTGATGGATGGTCATGGGTGGTTTCACAGGCCAGAGCAGACTGGAATGGAGACTGCGTGGGATAAGATTCATTATAACACCATGCTTGGGGAGATGACGGAGTGGGATTTTTCGAAATTTGTTCCCCAGGTGGTGATCGTGGCTCTGGGCCAGAATGATAATTATCCGGTGGATTATATGAAAGTGGAGGCTGAGAAGAAAGCACAGGGTGTCTGTGTTCACGAACAGGAACCGGATCAGGAGCAGGTGACGCAGGTGGAGAAGAGTTATTCATATTGTTGTGAGATGGCTGACAGGTGGCGGAGTCACTATGGGGATTTTCTGAAAAAGCTCCGTGGTGTTTATCCGGAGGCGTGGATCGTCTGCTGTACGACTGTTTTGCAGCATGATAAGAGCTGGGATGATGCTATTGACCGGGTTGTAAATTCTGTGAAAGATGAGAAGATCTCACATTTTCTGTTCAGCAGAAACGGTGTGGCTACGCCGGGGCATCCCCGTATTCCGGAGCAGTTTGAGATGGCGCAGGAAATGGCAGATTATATTGAAAATGTGCTGGGTGTATATAAAAATAAATGAGATACGTAATGTGCAGCTGCAGACAAAAGAGATTATATTTTTGAAACTGAATTGCGTAAGATCAAGGTTGACGTAAAAAATCGCATATAGTATACTGCGGATGTTTCTGCGGTTTCCACAGGATCACAGATCATGATGACGCTTACCAATCTTGTGAGCAGTTTTGCCATGGGAACGACAGTGCTCCTGGGACAGCAGATTGGCTGTGGAGAGCGGAAACAGGGAGGACGGACAGTAGGAACGGCTATTGTGATGTTTACGGTGATCGCACTGGTCATGACTGCGGTGCTTGTGATTTTTGCACCACAGGTAAGCAGCATTATGAATGCGCCGGAGGAAGCTTTTGACAAAACAGTTGCTTATGTGCGGATCTGTGGCGGCGGTATGCTGGTGATCGTGGCGTACAATCTGATCGGCTGTATTTTCAGGGGGATCGGAGATTCCAGAACGCCGCTGTTTACGGTTGCCGTTGCATGTGTATTCAATATTGCAGGGGATCTGATCCTCTGTGCGGGATTTAAGATGGGAACGTCAGGAGCTGCTTTTGCAACTGTATTTGCACAGATCATCAGTGTGATCGTTTCCTTTGGAGTTATCTGCAAAAAAGAGCTGCCTTTTGAAATGCATAAAACGGATATCGGGGTCCACGGCCGGACTCTCCGGAAAATGGTGGGGCTTGGTGCGCCTATCGCATTACAGGATCTTCTGGTAAGCATTTCTTTTCTGATCATTCTGGCCATTGTGAATTCCATGGGAGTAACGGCATCTGCAGGCGTCGGCGTTGCAGAAAAAGTCTGTGCGTTTATCATGCTGATCTCATCTGCGTTTATGCAGTCCATTTCTGCTTTTGTGGCGCAGAATTACGGAGCGGGACGCATGGACCGGGCAAAAAAAGCTCTGCATTATGGTGTGGCGGTTTCTTTTGCCATTGGTGTTGGAATGTTTTTCCTGTCATTTTTCCATGGAAATGTGCTGGCGGGAATTTTTTCCTCCGATGCAATGGTCATCGAGGCAGCGGCAGATTACCTGAAAGCTTATGCCATTGACTGTCTGTTTACGGCAATCTTTTTCTGCTATATCGGATTTTATAATGGAATCGGTATGACGAAGTTTGTAATGATCCAGGGAATCATAGGTGCTTTCTGTGTGAGAGTTCCGGTGTCATGGTTTATGAGCCGCAGAGCCGGTGCGACGCTGTTTGATATCGGGCTGGCAACACCGTTTTCTTCGATCCTGCAGCTGGTGCTGTGCCTGGGATGTATGTTGTATCTGAGAAAGAAAAAATGGGTATATGATACTGTGTAAACGTTTTCAGGAATGTGGTCTGTCCGTCTGCAAAAAACTGTGTTAAAATGAGCAAAGAGGATTTTGTCAGAGAGGGATATGATTAAAGAGACAGAATGTGGAAGTCCCACTGACAAAATAAAACCAGAAAAGTAATGTAGATCATAAAGACGAGGAGGAAATATCATGGAGAATATTTTTCACAGAGTAAGTATCCGTAAATATGAAGATAAACCCGTGGAGAAAGAGAAAATCCTTCAGATCCTGAAAGCCGGTATGCAGGCGCCAAGTGCATGTAATCAGCAGCCGTGGGAGTTTTATGTTGTGACAGATAAGGAGAAGATCAGGGAACTTTCCAAAGCGACTCCTTATTCCGGATGTGCGGCAGGTGCGCCGGTTGTGATCGTTCCGGTATATCGGAAAGAGGGACTGGTTGTGCAGGACATGGCGCAGATCGACATGTCTATCGCCCAGGAAAATATCTGGCTGGAAACGGATGCGCTGGGACTTGGCGGCGTTTGGATCGGAATCGCGCCGATGCAGGATCGCATGGATCTGGTCCATGATATTCTGAAACTTCCGGAGAATGTGGAAGTTTTTTCCCTCTTTGCCCTGGGATATCCGGCAGAGAGCAGGAAGCAGCAGGATCGTTTTGACGAGAGCAGGATCTACTTTGTAGAATAATGTATGCATCGGGCTGTGTCAGAATACAATGAAGAATGGCAGAACATATGGTTTTCTGGTACAGCAAGACAGATGTGATAGATAGTAGAACAGAATCGAGGACAGAAAAATGGAACATATAGCAAGAGACGAAGCATTTGCATTATTAAAAAAATACAACAAAGATCCTTTTCACATCCAGCATGCACTGACTGTGGAGGCAGTGATGAAATGGTATGCAAAAGAGCTGGGCTATGGAGATGACGCAGAATACTGGGGCATTGTAGGTCTGCTCCATGATATTGATTTTGAACTTTACCCGGAAGAACACTGCCTGAAAGCACCGGAACTTCTCCGTGAGGCAGGTGTGGGAGAAGATATCATTCATGCGGTGGTTTCTCATGGATATGGAATTACTGTTGGCTGTGGAGCTACCATTGAGACTGCGCCGGAGCATGAGATGGAAAAAGTCCTTTTTGCAGCGGATGAGCTCACCGGTTTGATCTGGGCAGCGGCGCTGATGCGTCCGTCCAAGAGTACCAAGGATATGGAGCTGAAATCCCTGAAAAAGAAATATAAAAGCAAAGGTTTCGCGGCAGGCTGTTCCAGAGAAGTGATCCAGCGAGGCGCAGATCAGCTGGGCTGGGATCTTGCGAAACTTCTTACTATGACACTTCAGGCTATGGCAGAAAGCGAAGATGAGATCCAAAAAGAGATGGATGCGGAAGAAGCCTGAATATAGTGAAAGACACCAATAAATCTTCTGATATTTTGTGCAGAATACATTTTGCAGAGCCGGGATTTTTGCGATAAAATATAAGTATAGGAACCGAAAAACTGCATTATGAAAGAGGTGAAGGGTATGAAGGAATACGAGATCATTATTGAAACTATTAATCCCTGTGGTGGTGATCGCCATTCTCAGCAAGAGATCGTTGAAGCAAAGATTGAGAGCCCGGAAGCTTATGTCAAAGAAAAAGGAAGATTTCCAATCATTGATAAGATTGAGAATCCCGACGGCGGGGTTGTGATCGTGACCGGTGATGGAAAAGGATACATGGTAAGATATACATTTTCTGAATAATGGGTAATGCGGCGTATGTGACGGAAAACGGATCATAAAGTGGAGTATGGATCTGTTTTACATATATGCCGCATTTTTATTGCTTTTTCGTGATCGGGCCAAAAAATCCTTGACCTAAAGCAAGGAGCTTGGAGTTGGTTTTAACACCCCATCCATTATCCGTTTTCCATTTGAAAAAATGGTGCGGGAGAATAAGAATGTAAATCTGGTGCGGCTGAACCTGGATGAGGCAGTGATACCGGAGAGCTTTGGTAAAAGGGGAATCGGGATCAACCGGGATCTTTGTGAGAGCTTGGATGATATCAGGAAGAATATGTAATAGGAGGGGAGAATCTTATGGAGCAGAAACAACGTCTCGATTATCTTGTAGAAAAATTTAAAGAGGATTCTGGAGAATACAGTGATCTTGCAGTACCGGATTCCGAGCCGGAGAAACGAAGGATCCTCCGGTCTTTAATGAATATCCGCATGCCCCGTCATCTGGATGCTGAGGTGCAGGAAGTACAGGATGCATTTCTTCAGGAAGATGCCCGGGAAAAAGGAATCGTGACTCTGGACCAGATTCCCACAGTAAAAGACAGCTGCAACAGCAGAGATGTTTTTGCAGAAAAAATCTCTATCTGGCAGGGAGACATTACCAGACTTCAGGTGGGAGCTATTGTCAATGCTGCAAACTCCCAGATGCTGGGGTGTTTTGTTTTTGGCATGATGAGCCCTCCTTGTTTATTGAATGAAAGTATGAAATAGGATTTCAGCACAAAAAAAGACACCAAATATGCCCCGGCCATCAGACATCAGCCAAAGCGATATTTAGTGTCAGAAAAATCCATATTCAATTTGCGCGAGGATTATTATAGCAGATTTTTTCAGGAAAAGTAAAGAGAAAAATTCTGCGAGAAATAGATGCCTTTTATTTTTGAAATTGAAATGTGCACAAAAAAACGTATGCAAATTTATAAAGTATGTATAAATTATTTGTTGAAATTTTATAAAAAAAGGAGTAAAACATTAGATAAATAAAAAAGAGAAATGCATGGAA
>OLNH01001154.1_pt1 | contig 15394 bp, 9 predicted proteins | sample 1643101 | NCBI WGS metagenome assembly OLNH01 (sample SAMEA3136758, study PRJEB25190) | human gut metagenome | biome: human gut; feature: human-associated habitat; material: faeces | place: Austria | collected 2013
CATGTCATTGTCTGCAAGCCGATGCAATGACCGTTCTACGCCATGGTATCCATGGGCTTGGCGGTGCTGTCCCGAATCACCAGTTTCGGGGTGAGGATTCGCCGGTTGCCGCTCACCTGCTCTCCGGCAAGCACTTTGAGCAGCAGTTTGGCCACTTTGGCACCGTATTCGCTGGCATCACGATGCGCGGCGGTAATTGACGGATACGCCGCCTCACAAATGAAACTGTCTTCAAAACTGACAATGGCGGGCAGCCCATTCGGATAGACTTCCGCATGGCCCTCCCCCGCCTCCATCTGCCGAGCGGAATAATCTTCGGCCATGGCGTGAAGACTGGCCGCGGCGAGGATCTCCGTTTCATAGATGAACGCGGTAGGCGGCTTCGGTGAATGCAGCATCTCCAACGTGAGCATCGCGGCCTGTTCCGCAACAAAATCGGTGAATTCGATGTTGATGGATTCCAGCTTTCGCCGTTTGGCAAATGCGCGGAACGCCGCGACACGCCCCTGTGAATAATCCAGGTTCGGATCGCCGGAGAGATAGGCGATTCGGCGGTGTCCCAATGACGACAAATGTTCGAGCACGGTTCCCATCGTGCGTGAATCATCGATGGACAGTGACGGCACATAATTGTTCGGGTCGGGTCCTCCGGCAAGCACTGCGCGCACACCCAGATTCTTCAACAATTCCGGGCGTGGATCATCGGCTCGCAAATCGACGAGGATAACGCCATCCACGCGCTTGCGCGACGCCCAATCCTTGTATACGCTCATCTCCTCGTTCAGGAATCGGCATGGGCGGTACAGCAAACCATAGCCTTTGGGGCTGAGCGAGGCGTGCACACCCGCCATGAAGTGCAGCATGAAGCTTTCATCCGTGAGCCCCTGCGTGGATCGTGCGGGGGCAAAGCCTATGGTCATGGTCTTCGAGGATCCCAGTGCTTGTGCGGCGTAGACCGGCGTCCAGCCGAGCCTGGCTGCAGCCTCTTTGACCCGACGTTTGGTTTCCGTGGAAACGCCGGGCCGATCATTGATGGCGAAGGATACCGCGGTCTGCGAGATGCCTAATTCATCTGCGATGTCTTTCAGGCTCACACGCTGCGTGCCGTCAGACGATGACGATGCCTCGCGAGCAGATCTCATGAACACTCCTTTTTACGACCGCATTGCGACTATTGCGATACGGTTGACGGCACCCCCGCATTGGGCCATATGCATCAACCGTGCGCTAACTCTTATGATATCAATAATTTTAGTCAAATAACTAAAGCATTTTAGTCACTGGTCTCGGCATATGTCTTGCGACAAAACAAACGGGATTTAGGGGGGCACCCATTGGGCAACCCCTAAATCCCGCTTATGGCACGAGTATCAACACCCGTATTGCGACGAACTACTCCGTCTTGCTACGAGCGCGAAGTACCACCGCACCCGCGCCAAGCAGCACCACCATGGCCGCCACAATCGCAATGACCGACGAACCCGTGGCACTCAACGAAGCGCCATTCTTGTCATTGTTCTTGTTGTCGTTCTGGCTGGGCTTGTTCGGCTTGGTATCGCCAGGCTTGTTCTGGTCGCCGGGCTTGTTCGGCGTCACCGCGACCTTGGTGAATTCGACGGTGACGCCCTTGCCGATGGCATTGCCGTTCAGCACGGCCTTCACCGTGTACTTGCCGACCTTCGTGGACACGACGTTCAGCGAAGCCACGCCGGCGGCATCGGTCTTGACGGTGGTGTTTCCGCCAATGGCCGAGACGCCTTCGGGCAGTTCAAACGCCACCTCGGCATTGGCCAGCGGATTGCCGAACGAATCCTTGACCGTTGCCTGCACCGTGCGGATGGCCTTGCCGTCGGCCACGGCCGAACCGTCGACCGCGGTCAGCGTGGACTTCTTGGCATCCGGCTGGGTGGGGTCGGCGACCGTGCACTTGGCCAGTTCGTCGGCGGTCGGAATCTTCACCGGATCGGTCTTGTTGCCGCTGTAATCCTCGACCTGCACCCGCAGTTCATGACTGGCGGGGGGATGGACCTGGTGTATGAGGCAGGTGTGGTACGACCACGGATAATACCAGTGATTGGCGGAGTGTTCTGCGAGTAGGTGTAGCTAGCACCCAGCTGGTTCTCCTGCTGCTGCTTGCCATTCTCGCCGATCCACTTCTCGGTCATGTACAGGTAGCGCCAGTCTTGAGTCTCAGGACGGGCCAGCGTCACATTATCGCCATTCCAGATCACCGAGCAAGCCGGATACGGCTCAATGGCGGCATCGGCAAATGCACCTGTTGCCGTAGCGGTAGTGCCACCTGCATTATCGACGTTCACCACATAGCGGGAGCTGTCAACCGGCGCATTGGCAATCGTCACTTTGCTCTTGTCGGCGGCGACCTTGACGGTCTGGGAATACGGCTTCGCGGCGTAACGCCACGAACCGGTGTCGGATTTGACGGTCACGGTTTTCTCGCCGGATACCTGCGGATTGGTCCAAGAGACCTTGACGTTGCCGTCCTTGCCTGGTTCGACTTTCACGTCGGAGACGGCCGCCGCTTCGTTCAGCGGCGCTTCGGTGGCGAGCGAACGCGAGCCGTCCGCGCCCACGGCGTAGAGCTTGAGCGTGCCGGTCTTCTTACCCGCGTACTGGGACAGGTCCACGCTCGCGGTCTTCCAGCCGTTGCCTGCCGAACCGTCCGTCACGTCCACCGGCACCACGGTCTCGGGGTCGTCGGCAAGGATGAGGCCAAGCTGCAACTTGGAATCATCGCTGTTGAGCTTGTTGTAGGTCAGGTCAATCTTGGAGCCGGCAGCGACATCCAGGTCGGTCTTGTACAGGCGAATGGTGTTGTCGTTGGAGAGCTTGCCGCTCAGCACCAGCGAATCGCCGCCTTCGTAACCACCGACCTTGGTGTACTTGAAGCGTGGTACCGCCTCGTAGTCCTTACCGTAGTCGAAGTCGGCCTGCAGCGGGTCGGAGTCGGCATCGATCCACCACTGCCATGTCGGCAGAATATCCTGCAGGTTGATGTTGCCCCACTGCTGGTCGATGGTCCGTTCGCCGCCATCACGCCATTCGAGACCGTGACCGGTGTTGAACGACGTAGAGAACATGGAACCGCCAACCACGGAGCATTCGGCGATCTGGGAAGCGAAGCCCTTCCAACCGTCATTGCTCGTGCCGTCGTCGATGTAATTGTCGGCGATGTCGGTGGTGCCCTTCTCGCCGGTGGACGAGCCGGTCCACAGTCGGCGTTCGCGGTCGAACACCTGGTTCTGGTATTTCGGATAGACCTTCTTGTCGTCGCCCAGTTCGCGGGAGACGAAGTCGGCGCCGAGCGCGGCGAGGCTCACATACGGCTTACCTGTATCGTCGAGATTGACGTTCATATAGCCCGCATTGCTGCCGATACTGTCGAACTTCTTCTGTCCGGACTCGATGCCAGCAAACACCGCATATTTCGGATCGATGCCGAAACTCTCGGCGTGAGCGGCCGAATCCTTAAGCATGTTGCCGCTGAACCAGTAGTTCAGGAAGATGGAATCAGAGATCTTGCCCTTGTCCGTATCCTGCACATACGGCGAATTGCTGCCGTTGAACATGTCTTGGTAGCCTACGCCGCCACCCGGGTATGTGGCTGAGTCGTACCACTGGATGTAAATGCCCTGATCGACGATCTGCTTCATGAAGTCCTGGTAGGCTGGAACATCGTCGGCGACATCGCCAACTTCAAAAGCGCGGCCCACCTGGCCGCCTACGCCGGCATCGCTCCGGCCACCGGCCAGTCCGGCACCAGCATCAAGGGCGAGAGACCCTCCAGACGGGGCAACAAACGCCTCAGGAACGCGCTGTGGCAGTCCTTGTTCGTCGCGTCCGCCAAACACCCGCCGTCCATCGCCTACTACAAGCGCAAACGCGAACAGGGCAAGCACCACAACGCCGCTGTCATCTGCCTCGCGCGCCGACGCTGCGACGTAATCTACAGCATGCTCAAAAACGGCATCCTCTACCAGGAACCAGCCCTCGTAGCCTGAATCGGGCCACACGGGAAAGGACGCCGGATGCCACCGGCAGGGCGAAGCGCGCCCACGACAGCCAACCGGAATCCCGACACGTCAACTCCCCAAGGAGTTGACAAAAACATAGGAACACCCCCATGGCATTGTGTCGGTGGCGCTGGCCAGTGCGGCCAACGCCGCCAGCGTGGTCATCGACAATACCGCGGCCAGACCGCTGCACAGCCATTTCCTGTGTTGAGCCCGGGCAGAAGTACACCCAGCGGGATCGCCTAGTGACAATCTCATCTATAATCTCCTTTGACTTCTTCCGGCTTACGCCGGAGATCAACCGTCTGCGTACTACTTCATCCCTACCGATGTGGGCCATGGGATACGGCGCTTCGCATATCGCGCCGTATCCCAAATACTGTTTTTCGGTTCATTCGAACCGGTGTTATCCGCGGCGGCGGACTGCGAATACGCTGATACCGGCGAGCGTCATAATCACGGCGACCGATAGCACGACGGTGCCATCGGAACCGGTGCTTGCCAGACGTCCGGTTGCAGACTGTGGCTTGTTGTGTGATGCGTCACCGGAACTAGGTTTGTCCGTTTCGCCTGTGCCTGGCTGTTGCGGCTTGGGCTTGCCGCCCGTTGCATCTGCGATTGCGGTGTTGAGCGATGCCGTCCAGGAGACAACGTCAGCTCCGGTATACAGCTTGCTGGTCAGGCCAGTGACCGCCGCGTTTCTGGCCGTGGTCAGCGTTGTCCGCACATCGGTATCGGTTGCGCCGTCAGCTAGCAATGCATCCGCCTTGGCTATGGCACCGGTAAGTGCCGTGGTGTCGATGGAGGTCAGGGAAAGTTCGAGCGTCGGATCATATGTGTTGCTGTATCCGTCGTTCCAATCCGCGCCGAGCACCGCCTTGTTCACCTCATACAGGTTGGTGGCCGCTGCCACGGTTTGGCGCGTTTCGGCTGGAACATCCTTGGTATAGGACATACGGTCAAGGAAGTGGTTGGCAGCCTGCTTGGCGTTTTCCAGACTCATGCCTTGGCTTTGTGCGATGGCTGTCTTCGTCCAAATCAGATTCGACGGTTTGATGTGTGCCAAATCATCGTCGGAATAGGTACGTCCGTCGCGGTCGAGCGCGTAGACGAACATGCCTCCGAGATTGTGGTCGTACGAGTATGAGGCCACATCATAGAAATGACTGTCCAGGTATGGTTCGGTCGCGTCGTTCCACCGGTTATTCATGTCACCCTCTTCGGGGAAGGTCAGGCCGGGAACGAACTTGGTCGAGTCGATAAACTGTTCGTAGGTGGCAGCGGCCTTGGCCGTCCGGTTCGAATCGGAACCGTACTGCTGGTAGGCAACATAGTCGAAGCAATCAGAAACGTTCTTAAACGGAGCAGTGTAGCTGCCATTGGTGTCGTAAAGGAACATCGTGCCTTCCGGGTTATCCGACTTCGGCCCGATGCGCTTGGCGAGGGCTGTGATGACCTGATCGGAAATCGCCACCTGCGCGGCATCCGGGAAAGTTTCCATATCGATGTCAAGACCGTCGAGGCCAACCGAGGTCATGTACGTTTCGATGACATGATCGGCGTACGCGTCATAATCCGATTCGGTCGCGCTATCGACGTTTTTGCCCTGCTGAGCAATCCACGTCTTGAAACCGTCGACCATAACACCGCTGTAATCCAAACCTCGTACGAGTTTGATGCCTCGGGCATGCAGATACGGCGCGTAATCGCTCTTGAGCTTGTCATAGAACGGCTGGGCCGCCGCTTCCTGGCCACTGGGAACGTAGCTGAACACATTGACGACATCGATGCCGTATGGAATGTCGTACATGGAGATCCAATTGTCATCCGGTAAATCGGTGTTCACGCCTTTCATGGTCACGTCACGCCATGCGCGGTAATACACCATGAAATGCTTGTTGCCGTTACCCTCCTGCGACGCCGCAACGGGGGAATCCCCCTCCTGGGCGTTCGCAACCGTTCCCATGGCCAGCGAACATCCGAGCATCAGTGCTGTGGCGACTACGCCCGCCGCGACGGCGGCGAGTCTGCGTCCGATGGACGAGCGCCCTTCACTACCTTGTGAGCAACACATATATAATCTCCTTTGTTGTTTCCTCTATCGGGTGACAACCCGCAGACTTGCAGGTTGCGAGGATGGATGCCTTGCGGTTTCAGGCTCCATCCGGGGGTGTGATGCGGTTCCAGTGCTTCGCACCCCACATTCATACATGCCCCCTAATATTCCCCCGGCAGCGTCGCCGTGACCGTATGCGTCGAATCTCCATCCAGCGTGCAGGTCACCTGAACTTGCCCGTCACCGACATCCCGCAGACGATCACACGGCACGTGGAACGCGATATCGCGACGCTCTCCCGCGTTCAAGTCCATGTATACCGAATCGACAAGCATTGCCAAACGTGGGATGCGGCGGCCGCCGCTGACATGCGCGAACAGATTCACGGCACCCGCGGCCCCGTGATCGTCAGCATGTGCCGTCACCTGCACCAGCACTTCACCTGGATGCGATTGCGTATCGGCGTGCATCTCGCTGAACGTCACCGCCGCCAGCGAACCGGCTCCATAGCCGAAGCCGCGCAATATCGGTTCCGCCGCATCCTTGTAGACATGCGCGGCACTTTGGCGGTCATTGTATCGAACGGGAATGGCTGCGGGATATGCGGGTAAGGTCACAGGAAGGCGGCCAGACATGTCGGCTCCGTCAACCAATACGTCGGCTACGGCCTGCGGCCCATATTGGCCGGCATATCCGGCCCAGATCGTCACGGCGGAGCGTTCCAGCACATCGGTCAGTACATGCGCGCGACCGCACACCGCCACCGAAACAATTGGAGCGGTGGTCAATGCCGCGACTTCACCTAGCATGTCATCCTGACGCCAGGGCAGGCGGATGTCAGACAAGTCCACGCCTTCGCCGCAGGTGGCACCGTATTCGGTTACGGCCTTCGCCGCGCCATTGTCGTCGAATTCACTGTCATAGCTGCGTTCGCTGGTGCTGCCGCATACGAATACCACGGTCGACGCACGCGCCCATTGATCGGCCGGCGCATCGCTCGGCTTGGCGGCCAAGAGAACCCGGTCCTCCCCGAGACGTGCCACCAATTGCCGGTAGACGCTTGACTGTTCATCGGCGGGCAGAGGGGCGGTGTAATCGCCCAGGAAGCAGCCGAAATCGTCGGCGAACGGGCCGGCGACAATCACAGGGCCGGCTTGAGCATCAGCTATGACGCTGCGGATATCGTCGAGCGTGGCGGCAGACTGGCCATCATTGATCAGCGTTATCGCCTCGCGGGCCATGCGCTTGGCCTGCTCACGCCCATCCGCAGTGGCCTGCGCGATGGCGTCGGCGCTCGGCATGGCAATTGCGGCGGTATCGGCACCGTCTTCGGGCAAGAGACCGAACATGGCTTTGAGTTCCAGCACCCGGCGCAAGGCCGTGTCGACAGCGGCCACTACCTGTTCGTCATCCGCATATTCTTCGAGGCGGGTGAATCCTTCATCCCACAGGGAGACGTCCACGCCGGCGAGCAGTGCGGCACGCCCTGCCGCGGGAATGGAGCCGGCCATGTCTTCGAGCCGATCCACGGCCAGGCCATCGGCCATCACGATGCCGTCGAAACCGAGCTGGTCGCGCAGATAATCCTTGAGCAGCCACGGGTTGGCGCAGCAAGGTACAGAATCGATATCGTTGTAGGCTGCCATAAAGCCCAAGGCACCGGCGCGCACACCGGCGGCCACCGGCGGCAGATGAATTTCATGAAGATCGTGCGGGCCCAGTACGGCGGACTGTCCGTTGCGGCCGCCCACGGCCTCGCCTTGCGCCGCCAGATGCTTGAGCACCACGGCCACTCCCCCGTGGCCGACCTTGCTGCGATGCTCACCCTGCATGCCGGTAACGATGGCCTCGCACATGCGGGCAGCCATCAGCGGATCCTCGCCGAAGCATTCCTCGCAACGGCCCCAGCGTGGGTCACGGGCGATGTCCAAACCGGATACCAATGCGATATGAATGCCGCTGGCGGCCAGTTCTGCGGCAACCGCGGCTTCCGCTTCCTGCACCCCCTGCGGGTCAAACGTAGCGCCCAAACCCAGATTGGTGGGCAGCACCGTGCCGCCCAGCGCCTGATGCCCGTGAGGCGCCTCTTCGCTAAGTAATACGCCGATGCCGTGCGCGCCACGTTCCAGCACAGTTTGCTGCACCACGGCAATCGCCTCAGTCCGCTCCTCAGGGCGTATGCCGTTACCCCAATGTTGACCAGACCATGGGTCGGCTCGCAATAGACCGTACAGGGTGCCGAGTCCACCCCATCGGTCAATCTCCTGCTTGAGCTCGTCCGAGGCCACCAGCCGTCCCGCAGCATTGCGTTCCACGGACTTCCAACCGAGCAGACGCTGGTTCAACTGGCCAACTTTCTGCGTGAAGCTCATCGAATCAATGAGTCGGTCCACTGCGGCGCAATTGATGCTCATTGAGCGCTCCCCCTTCTCGTATATTGTCTTCTCGTTCTTCTCGCTCTTCGGCGAGTACCGGGTCTTATGTTTTGCCCTGCGCACTGCAATTGTGCGCACTGCAATTGTGCGCACTGCAATTGAAAATATCCGGCTGTGGAACAAGGAGTAGATGATTCCACAACCGGATATCGGTTTAATCAGCCGTTTCGAACGATGGGTCCGAAACCGCAGTGTAGTAACGGGCGGCATAGGGGTGTTCGTCAGCGTGCAATTCCAGAATGCCACGCTGCGCGAGCGCCTCTTGATTGGACGCCACCTGCGAGGTGATGATGGTCGGGCGCTGGCCCGCCACCTGCAGCTTCATCCACAGGTCGCACACCGAGCCTCCCGGGCCGAGCGCACTGCGGTTCACCGGGTTTCCGGCCTCATCCACATCAATCACCACGGCGACGGTCTTCGGCTGAGCCGGCAATGCGGAACGGTACTGTGCGGCGAGTTCCCCGAACGTACGGCCGATCGGCTTCAGCTGGCCTTGCTCGTCGAACAAGCCCAGAGAGTGCTCGAAGAACGGGAAGTCTTCCATGCTGGCGGGCACATCGTGCGAGCACCACCACGTCACACCCCACAGGTTCCGGCAATCCATGGCACGTTCAACGGTCTTGCGGCAGAATTCCGGCGTGTAGTCGGTTTCCAGCACATTCTCCGGCGCACCGACTTCCTGGAGCCACACCGGGCGCTCGGAATCCTTGCCGAACGCCTTGGCCAGCTCGGCCAGGTACAGTGCGTACGACGAGCACTCCTCACTGGTGGCGCCGTATCCTTGCGCGATGCCGTTGAACACCCAAGAGTGAATCACTGTCATATCACCCTTGGTGGCGGACTGCACCGGAGTGAACGGGTGCCCATCGATGAACCAGGTGCCATCGTTGACGCTGTACAGCGCGTTGTGCCCTTCACCGGCGGCGGTCGGAAGCAGCGCGTCCAGCCATGCGTCGATCTGCCGGTCCGTGGCGCTCATCTTCGTGGGATGCGGCCTGTCAGACAGCTGATTGACCTCGTTGCCCAAGGTCAGACCCTTGAACGCGGGTTCCTTGGACAGCTCATCGGTCATGGTCTTGACCAGTTCACGCTCGGCCGCAACGGCGTCCGCATCGGTGAACATGTTGCCCGCATGCCAGGTGACCAGCCATGAAGGCAGGAAGTCGAAGCTGGACAGATGCCCTTGGAACACGTCCACATAGGCATCCAAACCGTGCTCGCCGGCGATGTGCACCATGCGGCGCACATCCGCCACGCCCTTCTTGTTGATCCAGGTGCGATTAGGTTGCAGATACGGCCAGATCGGGAAGATGCGCACATGGTCCATACCCAGTTCGCTGATCTGCTTGAGATCGTTGTCGATGCCGTCCCAGTCCGGGTCGAGCCATGCGTGGAACCAGCCATGCGACGGCGTGTAGTTGACTCCGAATTTCATTGGAGTACCTCCTTTTTCCAGTCCGCTCAGCCCTTGAGTCCACCCTGTTCCAAGCCACGGAAGAAGTAGCGCTGGAAGCAGCAGAAGAAGACGATGATCGGGATAAGCGAGACGAGCGCACCGGCGGCGATCAGTCGCGGATCTTGGATGAACATGCCCTTGAGTCGGTTCATGCCGAGGGTCAAGGTGTACTTGCTTTCATCGGAGATCGCGATCAACGGCCACAGGAAGTCGTTCCAGGCACCGACGAATGCGAAGATGCCGAAAACGGTCATCGTGCCTTTGACCTGCGGTACACAGATGTGGAAGAACCGCTGCCATAGGTTGGCACCGTCCACCATGGCCGCCTCTTCGAGTTCCATTGGAATGGATTTGAAGGCGTTGGTCATGAGCAGGATGTTGATGGCACCGCACAGGCCAGGCAGTGCGACTGCCAGCAGTGTGTTCTGCAGGTGGATGGAGCGAATGATCAGGAACTGGGAGATCATCACGCCTTCGATCGGGATGACCATGGTGCCCATGAACATGGTGAACACCAGTCCGCGGCCACGCCACTTCAGGCGTCCCAGTGCGTAGCCGGCCATCGTGGAGAAGACCACGTTGCCGAAGATGGAGATCAGGCAGACCACCAGCGTGTTGAGCATGTAGTGGAATACCGGGACCTGCTTGAACACGGAAATGTAGTTGTCCAGCGTCGGGGTCTTCGGCATCAGGTAGGGAGGCACGGCGTAGACGTTGTCGCCCTTGCCCTTGAACGACAGGGACAGTTCCCAGACGAACGGGCCGACGAGCAGCAGGAACATCAGAATCAGAATCAGATACTGGACGACTTTGCCGACGGTGACCTTATGCGTGTTGGTATTCATCAGTCCTCACCTCGCTTTTGTACGATCTGCTGCACGATGAGCATGACGCCGACGATGACGAGCACGACGATGGAGATGGCGCTCGCGTAACCAGTGCGGGCCTGGATACCGGTGCCTTCGCGCTTGATAAGCATCGACATCGTCATATCCATGCCGCCGGGGCCTGCGGAGCCGTTGGTCAACACGTAGATTTCGTTGAAGACTCGGAATGCGGCGATGGTGGACAGCATCATGATGAGCATCATCGTGGAGCGCACGCCGGGCATTGTCACGTAGATGAACTGGCGGACAGGGCCAGCGCCGTCGAGGGAGGCGGCTTCGTAAAGGGATTCATCGATGTTGGCGAGGGCGGTCAGGTAGATGACCATGTAGTAGCCGAGGCCCAGCCAGATTGTCACGAACATCGAGCTGAAGAGCACGCCCCATCGATCGGTGAGGAATGGAACCGGCTTGGAGATGATCTTCAATGCCTTGAGCACGGAGTTGACCAGACCGGCGGAATCCAGCAGGTTGGTCCAGATCATACCCACCACAACGGCGGACATAACCACCGGCATGTAGAAGGCGGTGCGGAAGAAGCCCATGATGCGGGAGTTGCCCTTGACCAGATAGGCCAGGATCAACGGGAGGATCACCATGAACGGCACTACGCAGATCACGTAGAGTGTGGAGTTCAGCAGTGCCGTGAGGAAGTACTCGTCATGGAACAGTTTGATGAAGTTTTCGAGTCCGACGAAGGTTCCCGGACGGAGCAGCGTGGAGTTGGTGAAAGCAAGCCTGAAAGTGTTGAGTGCCGCAAGGACGATGAATACAAACACAATCACGAACGCTGGCAGAACAAACAGGTAGGGGGCAATGATGGTGCCGAAGCTACGATTCTGCTTCTTGCCGTGGTTGAGGTTCATCGGTTCAGGCCGGTCGGAGGCCGTGCGGGCCTCCGACCTGTCAGCGGCGAGTGCCGCGTTGCTCACTGTGCGAGCTTCTCGTTTGCGAACTCGACGGACTTGTCAAGGGCTTCCTTGGCGGTCTGCTTGCCCTGCATGGCGAGGGCGATCTGCTGCTGGAAGTTCTTGTAGCCGTTGTTGTCGGTGAACTCGGACGGACGAGAGCCGTAGCCGTCCTTGACCTGGTCGAGCGTGATCTTCAGAGCCTTGCCCTCAAGGGTGCTTTCGTCGATGCTCTTGTAGTAGTCGTCATCCAGACCCCCCTTGGCGGACGGGAACACGGAGGCCTTCTTGTCGAACTCGATCTGGTTCTTCTCGTTGGTCACGAATCGGGCGAAGTCGATGGCGACGTCGGGGTGCTTCGAGTTGGCGCTGATGCCGAGCATCTCGTAGGCCACGGAAGCGGACTTGCCGTCGTTACTGATACGCGGGCCGACTGCGAGGTTCTTGTAGAGGTCCGGAGCGTTCTGCTTGAAGCCGTCAGCGGAGTAGGCGGAGCCAGCCATGGAGACCAGGTTGCCGCGCTGGAAGAGATCGGCGGCCTGGCTCCAAGAGGAGTCGAGGGCCTCCGGCGGGATGCCGCCCTTCTTGTACAGCTCAACGAAGCGGCTGATCTGCTTGACGCCGGCCTCATCATTGAAGGTGTACTTGCTGTGATCCTCGCTCATGAAGGACTTGACGCCTGAGGTCATCAGATCTTCGGCGTTGTAGCCCATCGTGGTGCCCAAATAGACATCCTTGCAGTTCTGCACGATGGTGTCGCCGGCGGCGAAATACTCATCCCATGTGGTCGGGATCTTGTTCGGGTCAAGACCGCACTTCTGCATCAGCTCGGTATTCCAGTAGGTCGGGCCATCGTTGACGTACCACGGCAGGCCGTAGGCACCCTTCTCGACGCCGTTGCCCTGCATGGTCACGGACTTCCAAGCACCTTCGTAGTAGTCCTTTTCCGCATCCGGAGCCTGCTTGGAGACATCGAGCAGCGCACCGGCCTTGGCCAGACCGTACAGGATGGAGTTGCCGCCATCGACGATGTCCGGCAGTTCGCCGGCCGCAGCCTGGCTGGACAGCTTGTCTTCGTAACCGTCGGACGGGGCGTCAAGCCACTTGACGGTGACATCCGGGTGGTCCTTCTCATAGGCCTTGATCAGCGCCTCGAAATACGGGGTGTACTTGTCGTTCTTGAGGTTCCAGGTCTGGAAGGAGATCTCCTTCTTGCCGCCGTCATCCCCCGCAGTTCCGCTACCACAGGCAGCCACCGATACGAGCATCGCACCGGCACCGGCGATGGCGAGAATCTTCTTCATAGAAAACATGATGTTTCCCTTTCCTTTTGATTCCTTTTTCATCCCGCCCTACTGTGGACGGAGAAACCTAATCGTTGTGCTCCAGCACAGTCACCCGTCGCGGTGATTGACGTGGTATCACAACCTTTATTTAGTTCTCATCGCTGAGACTAAACCGTTTTAGTTTCCGGCCAGTCGCGAACCTGTTAACTAAATCGGTTTAGTAAAAACATAACACAATCAAAACATGCGCGCAACGAATTCATCCGCGCGTGTCGCATTGATATTTGCCCAACGGGATCGCTCTCCCTCTTCTCATACAATAATGGGCCGCGCCCAACCGTATGGCAGAGCCGGTCTGTTCCGGTTCCGTTACGGTTGGGCGCGACCCAAAATATCGAGTCTAGGCCCAATATCCCTTATCGGCGAATACGCAGCGTGGCGAGCTGGAATGGAGCCAACGAAACGACCGCACCGTCGGCAGGCATTGGTTCGTCACCGGCGAGCGCGCGCGGCAGTTCGGCATCCAGCTCCGGCTCCTCCATGAGATTCACCTCCCGCACGCCGGCCTTGGCATCGGAGAGAGCGGCGTCAAGGCGCAGTGTGGCCGTGGCATTGCCGCCGGCGGCCTCGTACAGGCGCACGATCAGATCGCTGGAACCGTCATCGGCGAGCTTGATCCAGTCCAATACGATGACGCCGGTGGCGTCGGCGAGCGAGACCAGCGGCGCCATATCAGGCAACTCCCCTATTACGGGGCTGTTGAGTCGCGCCGCTTCGTCCAGCACCGCATTCATATCGGCGTCAGCGACCAGAGACCACGCGAAGGAGTGTGCGCCTTGGTCGGTGCGTGGGTCGGGGTACAGCGGTGCGGACAGCAGCGAGAGCCGCACCATGGTGCCGCGGCCGGTGCCATGTGCCGCATCGGCGTGGATGGGGCTGACGTCGGAGCCGTAGGTGGAGGCGTTGACCACAGCGGCGGCATAGTCGGCGTCGGCGATACGCACGAAGCGGTGCGTGCAGCTTTCGAATTTGGCATCATCGCTGCGCGTGTTCTTGTTGATGGGGCGTTCGACCAGACCGTATTGGCATTCGTATTGCGCGTTCACCGCTTGCACGGTGACCGGCATATCCACTTTGAGGAACTGTTCGACGGCATGCCAGTCCACATCGGCGGTGAAGTCCAGTGTGGCGGAGCCCGGCCTTAAGACAATGCCCGTACGAATTTCAACGCCCTTCGCGCGAGTGACAGCATGCACGACGGCCCCACCGTTGGCGGTTTCGTCCACGCTTGCAATCGATGCCTCGCTGAGCGCGTTGGCGGTGAGGAATGCATCGCGTTGAATATCCCAAGCGTCCCAGTGGAAGGGTTCGTCTTTGAGCATTTCGTAGCGGCCCAGTCGGGTGCCGGCGGGCACCAGTTCACGATTGGTTCGCTGATCGACGATTGACGAAACGGTGCCGTCGGCTTCAATGCGCACGTGCAGTCGGCCGTTGTCGAGCACAATCGTATCGCCGTCATGGGTAACGGCGACCCGAGCCATGGATGCGGTTCCCGCTTCGGCTCGGCTCGAAGCCGGGCGTACCACCCACGTCTCACAGGCTTGGCGGGAATATGGGGCGATTACGGCGTCGGTTATGGTTGCGTCATCGGGTTCCACGACTGCGATCGCGCGCCCGGCTTCAAGGGCGATCTCGTTCAGCCGAGCGATGTCACGCGCGTATTCGGTCCGCGCCTGACGGTGTACCCATGCGATGGCCGAACCGGGCAGAATGTCGTGGAACTGGTTCAGGAGCAGCGTTTTCCAAATACGGTCCAGCTCTTCGCGCGGATAGACATAGTCCGGGTTCTTGATGCGGGCCGCGGCGCACAGGTATTCGGTGACGCGCAGCATCGACTCCTCCTGGCGGCAGCCGCGCTTCATGTCCTGCTGGGCGGTGAGGGTAGCGCGGTGCAGTTCAAGGTACAGTTCGCCCTTGAACACCGGGGTCTCCCCTTGCGCATCGTCGACGATATCCTTACGCACGCGATCGAACAGTTGGTCGGGAGTACCGAATTCGATCTTCGGCGCGCCGGCGAGATCATGGTCGCGGCGGATGCGCGCGGTCATCTCACGGGTGGGGCCGCCACCGCCATCGCCGAAGCCGTACAGCAGAATCGCGTTACGGGAGAGGTCCTTGTCCAGGAAGTTGCGCTGCGAATACATCAGCTCGTGCATGCTCATCCACGAGCAGTAGGTATCCGAGGGCGGGAAGTGCGTGAGAATACGCGTGCCATCGATGCCCTCCCACATGAACGAGTGGTGCGGGAACTTGGTGGTGTCGTTCCACGAGATCTTCT
>OLNH01001161.1_pt1 | contig 15251 bp, 10 predicted proteins | sample 1643101 | NCBI WGS metagenome assembly OLNH01 (sample SAMEA3136758, study PRJEB25190) | human gut metagenome | biome: human gut; feature: human-associated habitat; material: faeces | place: Austria | collected 2013
TCTGCTGGAAGAAATCTTTTACTGTTTTGATCGCAATCTGTGTGTCATGGAGGTTCAGGTCTGCATGATAGGTTGCGGGGATTGTGATTGTATTCATTATCGGCTCCTCCTGATGATTTTTAGGCTTATTGCTCTGTGGGGTATTATAGCAGAAAATGGGTGGAGTGGCAATATAATGAGAGGGGAAGTCTTTTGGGGTATCGTAGAAAAATGCTGGGTATTAAATGCCTGGTGTGATATACTGAAAAAAGAATGCTTATGTTTACGACGGAAATATAAATATCCGTTTTGACGGATAGAATGGAGGGAGCTTATGGCAGGTCAAAGGTGTCAGGTTTGTGGGGGTAAGGTTGTAAATGGCAGGTGTTCATTATGTGGGATGCCTTACAGAAATGATGAGGTGTTATATCATTTGAATGAGCCCCGGGAGATACATTATAAACATGCTTCCGCCAAAGTGCGGGATATGATGCGGCAGTATGGACAGGATGCTGATCAAACAACACAACATAACGGAAACGTAAACCGGAATACGAACGCAAACCGGAATACAAATATAAATCGGAATACGAATGCAAGCCGCAATACCGATTTGAATCGGAATCTAACCAGAAGCCGGAATACAGGTGCAGCAGCCGGACGTAAGACTGCAGCGGCAGTTAATACCAGGAATAAAACAACGGTGGGCAGAAATCGTGCAGAAGTTTTAGATCAGGGAAAAAAACAGCAAAAAAAAGATCAGAAAAGCAGCGGGGCAGGCTGGATCATATGGTTTATAGTGACACTGGCCATTCTGCTTCCGAAATTATGGGATTTTCTTGCAGACTGGATCGGAACAAATTTGTGAGAATATTTCTGCAGTGAGATCAGGCAGTGCTAAGTGTCTGTATTTTCGTGTATACAGAAATATCCCTTTTCTTTTCTCCTCAGCTGTGTTATACTCATGCCTAGCACAACATATAGATGAAAAACAATATATAGAAGATATAGGTACTATATATAGTATTTTGCACAGCGACTTATATATAGCACAGGGAGGGATGAGCAATGTTATATGTGATCAAGAAAGACGGGACAAGAGAGGAGTTTAATCCGCAGAAGATCGTGGCTGCCGTGAACAAATCCGCAGAGCGTATTCTTTATACTTTTTCAGACGAGGAGAAGGATTTTATCTGCCGTTTTGCCCAGGAGCATGCGGATTCCCTTGGAAAGAATGAGATTGAGATCCAGGAGATGCACAACATCGTGGAGGGGGCTCTGGAGCGTGTGAATCCGGCAGTTGCCAAGAGCTACCGTGATTATCGGAATTACAAGCTGGATTTTATCCATATGATGGATGATGTCTATACCAAGAGTCAGGCGATCCGTTATATCGGTGATAAAAGTAATGCCAATACAGACAGCGCCCTTGTTGCCACGAAACGAAGCCTGATCTTTAATGAGCTGAACAAGGAACTCTATCGGAAGTTTTTTATGAACCGTAATGAGCTTCAGGCATGTAAGGACGGCTACATTTATATTCATGACCAGTCTGCACGTCTGGATACCATGAATTGCTGTCTGTTCGATGTGGCAGCTGTTTTAAGTGGCGGTTTTGAGATGGGTAATGTCTGGTATAACGAGCCGAAGACTCTGGATACAGCCTTTGATGTTATGGGGGATATCATTCTCAGTACAGCAGCACAGCAGTATGGTGGCTTTACAGTGCCGGAGGTTGATAAGATCCTGGCACCGTATGCAAAGAAGAGCTATGATAAATATATTTCCGAATTTATGAAATACTCGGACGAGAGCTGGAGTGGCCGTGAGGAGAGAGCTATTGAGTATGCTCTTGATAAGGTCCGCAGGGATTATGACCAGGGCTGGCAGGGAATTGAGTACAAGCTGAATACCGTCGGTTCTTCCAGAGGTGATTATCCGTTTGTTACGGTGACACTTGGTCTCGGAACCGAGCAGTTTGAGAAGATGTGTACGATTTCCCTTCTTGAGGTCCATCAGGGAGGACAGGGTAAGGCCGGACACAAGAAACCGGTACTTTTCCCGAAGATCGTATTCCTTTATGACAAAGAGATCCATGGTCCAGGAAAGTGCTGTGAGGATATTTTTGAGGCTGGTGTGGAGTGTTCCTCCAAAACCATGTATCCGGACTGGCTGTCTATGTCCGGCGCAGGCTATATTTCCAGTATGTACAGGAAATACAAGAAGGTCATCAGCCCGATGGGATGCCGTGCTTTCTTAAGTCCGTGGTATGAGCGTGGCGGTATGGAGCCGGCGGATGAGAATGATACGCCTGTTTTTGTGGGACGTTTTAACATTGGTGCGGTAAGCCTTCATCTTCCGATGATCCTTGCAAAGGCCAGAGCGGAGAGCAGAGATTTCTATGAGGTTCTGGATTTCTATCTGGAAATGATCCGTAACCTGCACATCCGCACTTACGAATATCTGGGACAGATGCGTGCATCCACCAACCCGCTTGCATACTGTGAAGGCGGTTTCTACGGCGGACATCTGAAACCGAATGAAAAGATTGGCAAGATTCTGAAGCCTATGACAGCTTCCTTCGGTATCACAGCGTTAAATGAGCTTCAGGAACTTTACAATGGCAAATCCATTGCCGAGGATGGGGCGTTTGCTCTGGAGGTCCTGAAATATATCAATGACAAGGTAAATCAGTACAAGAAGGAAGATGGTTATCTTTATGCGATCTACGGAACACCGGCAGAGAGTCTTTGTGGCCTGCAGGTAGAGCAGTTCCGTAAGATGTATGGAATCATTGAGGGCGTTTCTGACAGACCATATGTGAGCAACAGCTTCCACTGCCATGTAACAGAGGATGTAACTCCGATCGAGAAACAGGATCTGGAGGGACGTTTCTGGGAGCTCTGCAATGGCGGTAAGATTCAGTATGTACGTTATCCGATCGGCTACAATAAGGAAGCTATCCGTACACTGATCCGTAGAGCCATGGATCTGGGATATTATGAGGGAGTGAACCTTTCTCTTGCATACTGTGACGATTGTGGTCATGAGGAACTGGAGATGGATGTATGCCCTGTCTGCGGTTCCAGAAACCTGACCAAGATCGACCGTATGAACGGATATCTTTCCTACAGCCGTGTCCATGGAGATACCCGCCTGAATGAGGCGAAGATGGCTGAGATCGCTGAGCGAAAATCTATGTAAATGCTGGCTGTCCGATCAACTGTGGAACAGTGATCGGATGTGGAGCCAGACAGTATAAAAATATCCCGCAGAGCTGCCGGTAAGACCAGCAGCCGTCTGCGGGATATTTTTATGTAAAGTGAAGTTTTATAGTTCACTTTGTATTCTGAGTCCGTAAAATGATCATTTAATGATAGTTCCGGTCTTCTCACGGTAGCCGTCTTTTGCATGGGCCATGTCTGTGATGATGGTACGGCGTCCGGTTCCCTTCTCCACGAAGGAAACACCTGCTTCGATCTTAGGAAGCATGGAGCCTGCCGCAAACTGTTTGCCGGCAATATATTTCTTGGCATCTTCTGTGGAAATAGTATCCAGATAAGATTCGTGATCCGTATTATGGTCAAGGCTTACTTTCTCGACGCTTGTAAGGATCATCAGAGTGTCAGCGTTCAGTTCTTCTGCAAGAAGTCCTGCTGCCAGGTCTTTCTCGATGATGGCGCTGGCACCATTCAGCTGAGTTCCCTGCTCAAGAACCGGGATTCCGCCGCCGCCTGCGGCAATGACGATCTGCTCTGCTGCAGAGAGGACCTTTACGGTTTCAATCTCTACGATCTTCTGTGGCTTCGGTGCTGCAAGGATACGTCTGTACTGGCCCTCGCCCACCTTTGTGACAAAGTTTCCTTTTTCTTCTTCAGCCTCGGCCTCTTCTGCGTTAAGAACACGTCCAATGATCTTCTCCGGCTCTGCAAATGCTTCATCGTATGGATCGATGACAACCTGTGTCAGAACTGTGCTGACCGGTTTGTAGATCCCTCTGGAGATAAGCTCAGCACGGATGGCGTTCTGAAGGTCATAGCCGATATAACCCTGGCTCATGGCGGAACATACGGACATTGGTGCAAATGTATAATCAGGATGTGCCTTACCGAATTCATTCATTGCGGTGTGGATCATCCCTACCTGCGGACCGTTGCTGTGGGAGATCACTACGCGGGTTCCCTCCTCTACCAGATCTGCGACTACCTTCGCTGCGAGTTTTGTAGCTGTTTTTTGCTCTGGAAGTGTGGTGCCAAGTGCCCGGTGGCCTAATGCAACTACTACGGTTTTTTCGCTCATAGGAAATACCTCGTTTCTCTTAAAAATTGGAATGAAATCAGTTACTGTATTCAGTAACGAGTACATCGAAAACGATGCACGAGTATTATATTTTATTATAAAAGACCTATGTGGGAAATGCAATAGAAAATCGAGTGTTTTCCGAGACAGGAAAAACCGCCTGATCCAGTCAGACGGTTTGATTCCTACTATTTTTTGAGGGGGGAGATAGAGAGTGGTTTTTCATCTATCCAACACCTATTATATAGAGAAAATATGTTTAAAATATGTCGTTAATCTAAAAGAAATGGAAAATTTATAAAGAAAGTTTAAACAAACTTTATAATTTTTATATCCGGTTGCGCATGGTCTGAAAATGTGATACATTGAAAAAGTCTTGATCCTGCATTCTGCGGGATCTGTTCACGCATCGTTTCGATGCAGAAATCCATTTTATTTTATCGAAAAAAACATTGATCATGCACTATTTGCCGGGGAGGGATGCCTTTGTCTGTGGAAAAGTAAGTTTCTGTAAAAAAAACATGTGTATAAGAAATGCCAGATCAGGCAGAAATGAGGAAGAGCCATGAAAAACAGAATATGGAAACAGATGAAGAAAGCCGGAATTGTGACAGTGCTGGCAGGAGCCATGCTGGGAGGAACAATAGAACCGGAGCTGACTCTGGGAGCAGATTTTTTGCCGGGACAGGCACCGTTTATCGATCAGAGTGTGTTCTGGAAAGACATAGAATCCGGACAGGCGGAGCTTGGGATCCGGATTCGCGGCCTGAATGAATGGCTGTCCGGGAGAAGGTTTTCGGAGGATAAGGAGAAAAATGAGAAGTGGGACGATGAACTTCAGAAGATTGAAGATCCATCGGTGGAGCAGGAAGAAGAGATAGAACCGGAGCTGCCGGAGGATGACTTTCAGCAGGAAGAAGAGCCGGAGCAGGAGCTGCCAGAGGATGATTGGCAGCAGGAAAAGGAGCCAGAGCAGGAGCTGCCGGAGGATGACTTGCAGCAGGAAGAAAAGACAGAACAGGAATTGCCGGTGGATAAGGTTGTGGAAGGAATCGGAATAGAAATGGAGGAAGGATATGAGCACGTGGAGCAGCTGGCATCCGGGGAAACAGTACAGCCGGAGGATGAAGAGCAGGAGAAAACGGGTCCGCTCACACCGGAAGGAACGTCGACCGGAGGGGAAAATGTAGGGAATGAAGAGGAAGGTGAGTCTGAGGAGACGCAAAAGCTGACGCTGGTCACGTATATTTCGGAGTATTTTGTTCCGGAAACGGATTCTGTCCCGAAAAATATGGCTGCACGGCAGATTTCTGTAAGGAGCCAGAGTGGTGAAGCTACAGAGATCACAAAGCTGGAAAGCGTGCTGAACGTGGAGCAGAACGGGCAGGATGAGATTTTTTTCCGGATTCCGCTGATCCTGCGTCAGGAATACCGTTTTCCGGCAGAGAAAAGCAGTTATCCTGTGACTCAGGAGGAACCGCTTCAGAAGGACTGTACCGGTGCGGGAACCTTTCTCATGACAGAAGAAAACGGGGAAAAGCTGGTGATTGCAGAGGGAATCTCGCCTATGCTGGACGTGGAGGCTGCTGAGGCTGATATGGAATTGTCGGTAATTGCACAGAATGAAAAAATGAAAGCAGGGCAGACCATCCGTTATCAGGTGGAGATCGCTAATACCGGAAAGCTGGATCTTGCAGATATCCGTCTGACCAGCAGCCTTTCATGCCCTAAGATCCGGCAGCTGTGGGAAGATGCAGAAGGCCTTATAACAGAAGGGGCTGTGGCGGAATTTGCAGAATTAAAAGCCGGAGAGAGCAGGAGCTTTTATGTACAGGCGCCGCTTCTGGATGAACAGGAAAAAGATCTGGAGCACCAGGTGGAAGCAGAGGCCAGGGTGAAGGACAGAGCGGATGAAGTGATCCGGAAGAACGCCTCCACTATAAATGGTCTGGAGGCACTGAAGGCGGATCTTTCTGTAAAGAAAACTGCAGACAAAGAAACCGCTGCACCGGGTGAGACTGTGACCTATCAGATATGTATCGTGAATACCGGTGAAAAAACGCTTCATTCGGTTGTGGGAACGGAGCGCTTTCAGGCAGCAGGGATCCATGCACAGTTTCTGGAGCAGGAAGGTGTAACGCTCAACAGCAGCCGTACAAAGGCAATGATCCAACAGATCCCGCCGGGAGAGGCAGTTTCTCTTCAGGCTGTGGTGAAGATCCCGGGAAAAACAGCGGATCAGAAGCTTTTTAACCAGGTGACGGTCACAAGCCAGGAAACCGGAGAGCGATTGATGGAGGCCTCCGCTTCTGTCATGGTAAAAGGAGAGGTGGCTATTACGCCGGAAGAAGGGCTGCCTTTGCAGGGAGATGACCAGGGTCCGGCTTCCGGTCAGATACAGATGGCAAGAACTGCGTCCACACATCCGAAGACCGGAGATGATACTAGGAGAGATTTGTGGACGCTTCTGGCAGTGACAGCTTTGGTGACTGTGCTGGGCGGCATCTGGCTCCGGAAAAAATATGCGGATATTTATGGAAAAAGCTGATGTTACTGAGAACGGAGTGAACAGTAACAAGCTGATATTTTACAAGGCGGCCGTACCTCAAAGAAACGTTGAAAACAGGGGGGAGGTGTGCTATTCTATATGGTATGTACAGAAAATAAGAACAGTATATTTCCCGCCTCCGGTGTGCTGCCCGTCAGACCGGAAAAAGGGAAGATGGAGGAGAAAAATGAATCTTTTATCCTTATTGGAACATCTTGAATACAAATGCCTTCAGGGAAGTACAGAGCAGGAGGTTTCTTCTGTTGTATATGATTCCCGCAAAGTAGAAGAAGGGAGCCTTTTTATCTGCATCAGAGGTGCGGTCGTGGATGGACATAAATTTATACCTGATGTTGTGGCAAAGGGTGCGAAGACACTCATCGTGGAAGAAGCGGTGGAGGCACCGGAGGATGTGACAGTGATCCAGGTAGAGGATACCCGTTACGCCATGGCCTTTATTTCAGCAGCATGGTTCGGACATCCGGCAGAAAAGCTCAAAACCATCGGTATCACCGGAACCAAAGGAAAAACAACTACAACCTATATGGTGAAATCAATCCTTGAGAATGCCGGATATAAGGTTGGTCTGATCGGAACCATCGAGGCTGTTATCGGGGAGAAGCATATCCCGGCAGCCAATACGACACCGGAATCCTATATGGTACAGAAATATTTTCATGATATGGTAGAAGCAGGCTGCGATGCGGTCGTTATGGAGGTTTCCTCACAGGGACTGATGCTTCACAGAACCCAGGGATTTGTGTTTGATTTTGGAATTTTCACAAATATTGAACCAGATCATATCGGACCGAATGAGCACAAGGACTTTGATGATTATCTGCACTGCAAATCCATGCTTCTCAGACAGTGTAAGGTTGGTATCGTAAATCGTGACGATGAACACTTTGACCGCATTATCGAAGGCCACACCTGTAAACTTGAAACCTATGGATTTTCCGAAAAAGCAGATCTCCGTGCAGAGGACGCCAGACTCGTTGGAAGAAAGGGCTATCTGGGAATTTCCTATCATGTTAAGGGACTTATGGATTTTCCTGTGGAGATCGATATTCCAGGTAAGTTCAGCATTTACAATTCTCTGACTGCCATTGCCATCTGCCGCCATTTTAAGGTATCCGAGGAGAATATCATCAAAGCTCTGAAGGTGGCCAGGGTCAAAGGCCGTATTGAGATGATCAAGGTATCTGACGAATTCACACTGATGATCGATTACGCACATAATGCCATGGCGCTGGAGAGCCTTCTTGGAACACTGAAGGAATATGATCCGCACAGACTGGTATGCCTGTTTGGCTGTGGCGGAAACCGTTCCAAGCTGCGCCGTTATGAGATGGGTGAGGTTTCAGGAAAGATGGCAGATCTGACCATCATTACTTCAGATAATCCGCGAGATGAGGATCCACAGGCCATCATCGATGATATCAAGATCGGAATGGCAAAAACAGATGGAAAATATGTAGAGATCCCGGATCGTAAAGAGGCGATCGCCTACGCGATCCATCACGGTGAGCCGGGAGATATCATCGTCCTTGCCGGAAAGGGCCATGAGGATTATCAGGAGATCAAGGGTAAGAAATATCCCATGGATGAGCGTGTACTGATCCGGGAGATCCTGGAAGAAGATCAGAAAGCGTAAATGGATGATCTATGCAGATGTGATCATTGATATTTCCCATGAAAAGCTGGACCGGGATTTTCAGTATCGTGTACCTGAGGAACTAGTGCAGGCAATAAAACCTGGAGTTGTGGTCACAGTGCCCTTCGGAAAGGGAAATACCCTTCGGAAAGGCTATGTGACCGGGATCTCCGGAACGGCGAAATATGATGCGTCAAAGCTCAAGGAGATTCGGGGAGTGTCCACAGACAGTGAAACAACAGAATCCCGGCTGATCGCACTTGCGGCCTGGATGAAGGAGACCTATGGCTCCACCATGATCCAGGCACTGAAAACAGTTCTGCCTGTAAAAGACAAGGTCCGTGCAAAAGAGAAAAGACTGATCCTTTTTACAGGGAAAAAGGAAGAGGGGCAGGCACTTCTTGGCAAGCTGGAAGGCAGCCGCTTTAAAGCACGTGAGCGGTTCCTTCGGGCAATCCTGGAGGCCGGGAGCCTAGATTATACCTATGCCTCCAAAGAGCTTGGAGCCGGCATTTCCGTTCTTGATTTTTTTGAGAAAAAAGGTCTGATAACTATTGAAAGTCAGGAAATGTATCGCATTCCCGAGGGGCTCGGCTTGGTGAAGGAGAACATGGAACTGAGTCTGAACCAGGAACAGCTTTTGGCGGCAGAGCAGATCTTTCGGGAATGGCAGGAGCCGGACCCAAGGCCTGCACTTCTTTTCGGAGTGACCGGAAGCGGAAAGACCCAGGTTTATATGCGCCTGATCCAGAAGGTACTGGAGGAGGGAAAACAGGCGATCGTGCTGATCCCTGAGATCGCGCTTACTTATCAGACAGTTAGGCGCTTTTATGCCATGTTCGGAGATAAGGTTTCGGTTCTGAACTCCAGACTTTCCCAGGGAGAACGTTATGATCAGTTCAAAAGAGCAAAACGTGGTGAGATCCAGGTGATGGTAGGACCCAGATCCGCACTGTTCACACCGTTTTCAGATCTGGGACTGATCGTTATCGACGAAGAGCATGAACCCACCTACAAAAGTGAGAATACGCCAAGGTACCATGCACGTGAGACTGCCATTGAGAGGGCACGAATGGAACATGCCCGTGTGGTCATGGGATCAGCCACTCCGTCATTGGAAGCCTACAGTCATGCCTGTGACGGAGAATATCTTCTGGTAAAGTTAAACGCACGTTATGAGGAAAGGCCTCTTCCACAGGTATCAATCGTGGATCTTCGGGAAGAATTAAAGAAAGGAAACCGCTCGGTACTGAGTCTGGAGCTGAAGAGGGATCTGGAGCAGGTCCTTGAAAGAAGAGAACAGGCCATGCTGTTTCTGAACCGGAGAGGATATGCGGGCTTTGTTTCCTGCAGAGCCTGCGGTCACGTTATGAAATGTCCCCACTGTGATGTATCTCTAAGTGAACACAATGGCAATCGTCTGATCTGTCATTATTGCGGCTATGAGACTGTGAAACCGGAAATCTGTCCGTCCTGTGGTTCACCGCACATTGGTGGATTTAAGGCAGGAACCCAGCAGATCGAGAAGGTCATTGAAAAAGAATTCCCGAAAGCCAGGGTACTTCGAATGGATTTTGATACTACAAGGACCAAGGACAGCTATGAGAAGATCCTGGCTTCTTTTGCAAAGCATGAGGCAGATATTCTGGTGGGGACCCAGATGATCGTCAAGGGACATGATTTTCCGAATGTGACTCTGGTAGGAGTGATTGCAGCAGATCTTTCGCTGAATATGGATGACTATCACTGCGGGGAGCGTACATTCCAGCTTCTGACTCAGGCAGTTGGACGTTCCGGCAGAGGGAATCGGCCGGGGCAGGCGGTGATCCAGACATATCAGCCGGAGCATTACAGTATCCAGGCTGCGGCTATTCAGGATTATAAGAAATTTTATAAAGAAGAAATGGGGTATCGGATGCTTCTGGACTATCCGCCGGCAGCCCATATGATGACTGTTTTTGGCGCCTGCCAGGATGAAGAACTTCTGAAAAATGCCATGTATTATATAGAAGTTTTTATCCGCAGGGTAAGTCCGAAGGAAGAGCTTCACATGATCGGACCTGCAGCTGCATCGGTAGGTAAGGTAAAGGATGTTTATCGTCAGGTGATCCATCTGAAGCACAGGGATATCTGCTTTCTCACAGCAGTCAGAGAGAAGCTGGAGAAATATATAGAGATAAATTCCGGATTCCGGAAAATATACATTCAATTTGATATGAATTAAAGGAGAAGAAAAATGGCACTTAGAACAATCCGTGTACAGGGGGATTCTGTACTGACAAAAAAATCCCGGACAGTAGACAAAATGACACCGAGGATCGGGGAACTGATCACAGATATGCTGGATACCATGTATGATGCAATGGGTGTTGGCCTCGCTGCACCACAGGTAGGAATCCTGAAACGTATCGTTGTCATCGACGTAGGTGAGGGCCCGATCGTGCTGATCAATCCGGAGATCCTTGAGACAAGCGGCGAGCAGACCGGTGACGAGGGATGTCTGAGCGTTCCGGGAATGGCAGGACAGGTAACACGTCCGAACTATGTGAAGGTAAAAGCACTTGATGTAAATATGGACGAACAGATCTACGAGGGAGAGGGCCTTCTGGCAAGAGCGTTCTGTCATGAGATTGACCATCTGGATGGAAAAATGTATACAGAACTTGTGGAGGGAGAACTTCACAAGGTAACTTATGATGAAGAAGACTAAAGGCGGGATACTATGAAGATTATTTATATGGGAACTCCGGACTTTGCGGTGGCGCCTCTTGCAGCACTGGTAGAGAACGGATATGAAGTGGAGGCTGTGATCACACAGCCGGACAAACCGAAGGGCAGAGGTAAAACTATGATGCCTACTCCTGTAAAAGAAGAAGCACTGAAACACGGGATCCCGGTACTGCAGCCGGTGAAGGTAAGAGATCCTGAATTTGTGGAAGAACTGAAAAATCTTGCACCGGACATCATCATTGTTGCGGCATTCGGGCAGATCATTCCAAAGAGCATCCTGGATATGCCGAGATTCGGATGTATCAATATCCATGCGTCTCTGCTTCCTAAATATCGTGGAGCTGCACCGATCCAGCAGGCGGTGATCGACGGTGAAAAAGAATCCGGCGTTACCATTATGCAGATGGGAACCGGTCTGGATACCGGTGATATGATTTCCAGGATCGTGGTTCCGCTTGCCAAAGATGAGACAGGTGGAAGCTTGTTTGATAAGCTCGCACAGGCAGGTGCAGAGCTTCTGGTACAGACTTTACCGTCCATTTTTGACGGAACTGCAACCCGCGAGAAACAGCCGGAGGAGAGTCCAACACCATATGCTGCCATGATCTCCAAAAAAATGGGGCTTCTGGATTTCAGCAAAAATGCGGAAGAACTGGAGCGTCTGGTAAGAGGCCTTGATCCATGGCCAAGCGCTTTTACTTTTATCAATGGAAAAACATTGAAGGTTTGGAAGAGCTCTGTTCTGGAAAAACAGACACAGGAAGCACCGGGAACTGTGATAGCCGCTGACAAAGGAGGAATCCAGGTAGCATGCGGCCAGAAGGTACTCGTGCTCCATGAAGTGCAGTTGGAAGGCAAAAAACGCATGGAAGCGGATGCGTTCCTTCGGGGATATCAGTTGAAACCAGGAGACATGTTCAGAGATTCCAGGGAGTGATGAGTTATGTACGGATATGGTTATTACGGATGGGGAATGGACCCCACGATTCTTTTGCTCGTGATCGGAATGCTTCTTTCTCTTGCGGCATCCGCGAAGCTGCGCAGTACCTTTGCAGTCTATAAAAAGGTCCGGAGTCATTCAGGTATCACTGGTGCGGAAGCTGCACAGAGGATCCTGAGAGCGGCTGGGATCACAGACGTACAGGTGGTTCCGATCCGCGGAAGTCTTACGGATCACTATGATCCGAGAACGAAAACGGTTTCCCTTTCAGAAGATATTTATGGAAGAAATTCTCTGGCGGCTGTGGGGGTGGCAGCACATGAATGTGGCCATGCGATCCAGGATGCGATCAATTATGCACCACTGAATATCCGTTCAGCCATTGTACCTGCCGCAAATATTGGTTCCCAGCTTTCATGGCCGCTGTTTATCGCAGGACTGATCTTTTCCATTGATCCGCTGGTAACTCTGGGAATTGTTTTGTTTTCACTGGCAGTACTGTTTCAGCTGGTGACACTTCCGGTTGAAATCAATGCGTCTTCCAGAGCGCTTAAAATGCTGGAAAGTACAGGTATCTTAGGTGCAGATGAAAAAAAGGGTGCAAGAAAAGTACTTACAGCGGCAGCGCTTACCTATGTAGCAGCTCTGGCGGCATCTATTCTGCAGCTTCTGAGACTGATTATCCTTGCAGGAGGTAGAGATCGTGATTAGCAGCGGAGTAAATACCAGAGAACTGATCCTTGAGATCCTGTTACAGATCGAGGAGGAGGGTGAGCACAGCCATATTGCGATCCGGAATGCGCTTTCCAAATATCAGTTTCTTCCGAAACAGGAACGTAGCTTTATTACAAGAGTATGTGAGGGAACCCTGGAATACAGGATCTATATTGATTATGTCATCGATTCTTTTTCCAAGGTTTCTGTAAACAAGATGAAACCGCAGATCCGTGAGATCCTGAGAAGTGCGGTATATCAGCTGAAATTTATGGACAGTGTTCCGGACAGTGCAGTATGCAATGAAGCGGTAAAGCTGGCACAGCGAAAAGGCTTTTATAATCTAAAGCCCTTTGTCAACGGGGTGCTCCGTACGATCGCAAGAGAGATCGGTGATCTGGAGCTTCCTTCCAGGGAAGAAAACGAAGTCCGTTATCTTTCTGTGAAATATTCCATGCCGGAATATCTGGTAGAAAAATGGAAAGCAGCCTACGGAGTGAAGACTACGGAGAAGATCCTGGAGGATTTTCTGACAGAAAGACCGATCACAGTACGGTGCCGTACTCATAAGGCGTCTCTGAGAGAGATCGTCACCAGTTTGAAGTCTCAGGGAGTGACAGTAGAACAGGCTCCTTATCTTCCCTATGCACTGAAGATTTCCGATTACAATCATATTTTGACACTTGAGACCTTCCTTCAGGGAAAGATCCTGGTGCAGGATGTAAGCTCTATGCTTGTAGCGGAAGCTGCAAGTCCGAAAAAAGGTGACCATATCATCGATATGTGCGCTGCACCAGGTGGAAAAAGCATCCATGCGGCAGACAAAATGGGGGATTACGGAAATGTGGATGCCAGAGATGTAAGTCAGTATAAGGCAGATCTTATCAAAGAAAACATCCACAGGACCGGAGTGATCAATGTGGAAGCCAGAGTTCAGGATGCAACGGTATATGATCCGGATTCCGAACAGGCTGCGGATATTGTGATCGCGGATGTACCGTGCTCCGGTTATGGAGTTATCGGCAAGAAACCGGAAATCAAATACCGGGCAACTCCGCAGAAACAGGAAGAGATCGTAATGCTCCAGAGAATGATCCTGGATAAGGCTGCAAAGTATGTGAAACCGGATGGAACGCTGATCTTCAGCACATGTACCATTGCCCGGGAAGAAAACGAAGAAAATGTATTATGGTTTTTAAAGAATTATCCGTACCGGCTGGAAAGCCTGGATCCGTATATTCCGGAGGAACTGCACTGTAAATCCACGAAGCTTGGCTATCTGCAGCTTCTGCCGGGAATACATAAGACAGATGGATTCTTTATTGCCAGATTCAGAAGGAAATAGCAGAAAATGACAGATGTAAAATCCATGACCATGGAGGAATTGAAGGAATTCATGACAAAGATCGGTGAAAAGCCTTTCCGGGCGAAACAGATCTATGCATGGCTTCACCAGCAGCTGGTTACCTCCTGGGATGAAATGACAAATCTTTCCAAAAGCCTCAGGGAAAAGCTTTCGGCTTATCCGATCACAGCACTGACCCAGGCAGATGTAAGGATCTCAAAAATTGACGGAACCAGAAAATATCTGTTCCAGCTGGAAGATGGAAATGTGATCGAGAGTGTTCTCATGCGGTATCACCACGGAAATTCTGTGTGCATTTCTTCTCAGGTGGGCTGCCGTATGGGATGCAGATTCTGTGCATCTACCATCGGAGGACTGACCAGATGCCTGAAACCGTCCGAGATGCTGGATCAGATTTACCGTATCCAGGCAGATACCGGTGAACGTGTGGCCAATGTAGTTGTGATGGGAACCGGTGAGCCGATGGATAATTATGACAATCTTGTCCGTTTTGTCCGGATCCTTACCGACGAAAACGGTCTTGGGATCAGTCAGAGAAATGTGACGGTTTCTACCTGTGGGATCGTGCCGAAGATGTATGATCTGGCTGAAGAAAAGCTTCAGATCACTCTGGCACTTTCCCTTCATGCTCCAAATGATGAAAAACGACAGGAACTGATGCCGATCGCGAATAAGTATTCTATGGATGAGGTTCTGGATGCCTGCAGAAATTATTTTGACAAAACAGGCCGAAGGATCACCTTTGAATACAGTCTTGTAGCCGGCGTCAACGACAGTGAAGAAGATGCGAGACAGCTGGCAGGCCGTATAAAAGGCATCAATTGCCATGTAAATCTGATTCCGGTCAATCCCATCAAGGAACGCTCCTATGTGAGGTCTACTCGACAGGCTGTGGAGAATTTCAAAATAAAACTTGAAAAATACGGAATTAATGTTACTATTAGAAGGGAAATGGGCAGCGATATCGACGGTGCCTGTGGACAGCTAAGAAAAAGTTACATGGAAAAAACAGAAAGCGAGA
>OLNH01001165.1_pt1 | contig 15178 bp, 15 predicted proteins | sample 1643101 | NCBI WGS metagenome assembly OLNH01 (sample SAMEA3136758, study PRJEB25190) | human gut metagenome | biome: human gut; feature: human-associated habitat; material: faeces | place: Austria | collected 2013
AGAAAGTTGGCGAAGAAATCCGTAAACTTTACAGCTGGAATGGCGAAGACAAACTCATCAACAACTAATCTGAATAGGATTAAAATAAAATCCCTCGCCGGATGCGGCGGGGGATTTTTTAAATATGTATAGTTTGGTTATTGTAGATTCTAATTCAGAGATACTGAGAAACAGAAAAACCAAAAATGAAATTTCTGATATGAATTCAATGGTAAATATGTACATATCTATAATGATGATTAATTACAGTTCAACAATCTGACCCTTTTCAACGTCATATTTGCAGTATTTCCCATTTCCGGAAATAAATGGCTGATAGGTATCAGTTCTGTTATCTTTCAGATATACGATACCAGTCGCAATCATTTCGACTAATGAGAAACGTTCGCTGAGACTGGAAATCCATTTATATGTTTTGTTCTTTGACGAACTTGCCATGACCATGTTGTAGGAATGACCATGCTCGGCTTCTTCCAGAGAGAAGTATACTTTCTCTGCTTTGTCAGGAGCGTCAAAAACCTGACTGGTGATGTAGGAAGAGAAATTGGTCTCTACAAATTTACGGAAAGATTTCATGTCGTAAGTAATCTTGGAAACCTCATCTGTAATCTTATCTCCACGTTCCAGACGTGTTTTGATGATATTTAAGACATCTACAGTCCAGTTGATGAAAGAAATACTTTCGTAATTCATACTTTCCATCAGTTCTGAGATCAGATTCTTTGACAGAATGTTAGAGCGCACCGCCTCATCGTAAAGTTCTTTGTTCATAACATTTTCCCTCTTTTTTCATTATATTAGTATTCCGCATGCTTTTATGATATACTGATTATAAATCTGTTTACTGCAAATTGCAATAAAAACAACGATGAAAACGAAAAAAATTGTACATATTAGCCATTGTTTGTTCGCTGCTATTCCGCGAGGCGTTTGGTGTAAATATGCATGATTAATGATGAAAATAAGGAGGACATTATGGAAATAGAAGAAGAGTTTATTTCAGGATTCTGCAGAACATGCAATGGAGGAACTACAGTCTGTTGTGAATATGCCGTAGAGGGGGACAAAAGAACTCTCACGTTTATGGACTGTGCACATGACAGATGTGTAAACCATGCTGCCTGTGAAATTTATAAACAGGCACATGAACTGGAGCGATAAAAAGACAAAAAACAATCCCGGGTATTAGTTTTGATATAAGGACGATACACGGGATTTGTTATGTAAAAGGATATATAATTAAGCAGACAAATTTCTGATAGTCAGTTATTGGAAGCGGAATCAAACATATATGCAAAATAAGCATCTTTAAATGCAGAATAACTGTTTCTGGAAATTGGAATAGAAGAGGAAATTCCGGTAGTGATCAGATTTCGGGTGAACTGCTTCACACGCGACAGGTTCACGATGTAACTACGGTGGCACTTAAAGAATCCTTTTTCAGGTGTGAAGACTCCTTCGCATTTCGAAAATAATTCACGGATTTTCAAAATGGTTCCATCTGAGAGATAAACCAGAACCTGTTTATTCTGAGCTTCCAGATAATCCACATCATTGAGGGTGATCTTGCAGAAACCATCTGCAGTATGTGCGGTGAAAGTTTCTGCTGAAGCCTCGAAATCATTTAGAAACTCATCCATGACAGAGAAGAGTCGATGGTTGTTTATCGGCTTCAGAAGATAATTAAGAGCCTTTACTTCATAGGATTCTAATGCGAATTCTCTGGAATAAGTCAGGAAAATGATCGGAACTGTTATCCCTGCATTTCGCAGTTCCCTTGCAGTGTCTATGCCATTTAGCAGAGGCATGATAATGTCCAGGAAGATCAGATCCACGGAAGTAGTCTGCAGAGCTGTCAGCAGATCATCTCCATTCGTATATTGATACAGAGTGAGGGAAAGATCATTATTAACGGCCCAACGTGTCAGAAGTGTCCGTAGTTCCTGACCGAAGTCTATTTCATCATCACAAATTGCGATTTTCATAAAATTTTCCAAAAACCTTTCTATAATATATGCACATCTAAATATCTGGCAGAAATTTGGAATGCCAGATATTAGATGATAATTCTCAGGACAAAACAATGGTCAGTGATCGAGAAATGGCACTGGCCATTTAACTGATCTACATAATAAATAATACTCTTGACTCCGATCCCATGTCCATTTCTGTTGGAAACCGGAACTCCATCTACAAACTCAGGAATCTTTTCTACGGGATTTTCGAGCTGGAACAGGAGATGGTTCTTTTTTTGGGAAAGTGTAAGCTTGGCCCATTTTGAAGAGGATTCCAGATTCTCCAGTGCATGCATGGAATTCTCCAGTGCATTGGACAGAATCGTACAGATTGCCAGATCAGGACAAGGGAGATCTTTCCCTGTGGAAACATTGCAGTTAAGAGAGAATCCCTTGTCTGTGAAACGGGAATGATAAATGGAGAGCACAGAGTTAAGCATCTCATTTCTGGAATAACTGGCGATAATGGTATCGTCATATGCAGAACTGATTTCATGGATATATTCCTGTGCTTTATCCGGATGATCGTTCTGCAGCTGAGTCAGAATGATGTTCAACTGATGACGCATATCGTGCCGGAGGATTGCCAGTTTCTGACTGCTGATCTTTACCTGCTCGATTTCTTTTTGCATGGATTGAATCTGTATTTCGCGAAGATCACTGTATTGTTTCAATTCCTGTTTGTTCTCGTATTCTCTAAAATATACCATGAGAAATACCAGATAGGCAATACAAAATGCAAATCCCATGAATTCTACGACTGCTTTATTTCCGGAATAGAGCAAATGGGAGAATTTGGTGGAGGTATAGTCAAAAATGTAATAAACAAAAGGAAGGAAACCAATGATAGAGAGTTCCCGGGCATTTTTGGCAAAGATTGTTTTTGTGGAGCGGAATACATATTTAAAAAGAATGACAAAAGTTGTAACTGTCGTCAGGATTCGCACAAAATAATAACACCACTGGGCCCCTGTCGCTGCCAGAGCAAATAATCCGACCCAATTGCTTATCTGACAGCACAGATAGGCAGAAAAAACAGAGATAGCAGAAGAAATCAGTGGATATTTATAATGATAGGTCAAAAATAAGATCAGTGGGAAATGCACGATCAGCGGGTAGGACATATTTGCAAGTGTTTCTCCGAATAACAGAAAATCGATTATATATAAGCATCCCTGTCCGCTAAACAGCAGAAATAAAGTCATAATATTCTTTCGATTAGGCTTTACTCCAAGAAAGAAAGCAGAACAGTAAATTCCAAAAAGCATAGTTGTAATACCATGAATGGCAGAAAGAATCTGCACCAGCATAATAGCACCTCCATTTTACACATCATATAGAAGTCAGGGTCAAAAGAGAATTTGCTCCTGACTTCATAAATAAGTATAAAAGATTCTATCTATAATAACAACCCTTGGGCTATGATCTGAAATACCATTCGCGCTGTATATTCACCATTCGCACAAAACGGAAATAAGAAGTTCTTTTTGTGTTAAAATAATTACACAGTTACAGAAGAAACGGAGGACAGCGGAAGAGATTTGTATTTGGAATATGTGTATGAAGAGTCTTGACCGGCGCGAAAGAAAAAGAAAATGAAAAAAGAAGACGGGCAGATATGGAAGTGGCACCATATCTGCCCGTCTATTTATGCGGCTGGCATAAATTAAGTTTGCGAAGCAAACGATACTCTTTGGGCTTTGCGCAAGGAGGTTCATCTTTCCTGCGTCGCGAAGCGTGTTACTGGGCACGGAGTGAACAGCAACATTATTTGTTTACGTCAATGTAGCTGTACAGTGTATACTTGGAAATACCAAAGTAATTGGCAACTTTATCTCCGGATTTGGTGATAAGGAATGCACCTGCGTCATTTAAGAACTGAATGGCAGTAACCTTATCCTCTTTGTTCATCAGCGGAACAGGTTTTCCAACAAGTGCCACAGATTCCTCGATCAGATGATCCAGCAGATCATTGACACTGTGGGTGATTTCCCTGGGTTTTTCTTCTTTATTCTCAGGAGTAACAAGAGAATGAAGAGCAGATTCGATCATGGTAAGTTTGGTGATATCATAATTAATTCCGAAAACATAATGCAGGCTGCCGTCATCATCGCGGATGTATGAGGTGCTGCATTTGAGGATTTTGCCATCGGAAGTTTTCATCAGATAACCAGTATGATCCTCTGGTCCACCTTCTTTCTTCTGATTTCGGATTGCATCAAAAACTGCATTAGATGGACCATCTCCGATATCTCTGTTTGTAACATGACCGTTTACGATGTAAACGATTGAATGCTCTGGTTCCGCAGTTTTCAGATCATGGATCACTACTTCACAGTCTGGTCCGAACTGAGAAGCAAGATCAGCGGCAATTTGCTTTAATACAGTAAGCCGTCCCATTTGATTCCCTCCTAATAAACAGATTTTTACCGAATTAGGGATATTTGCGATACGATTCTGAATATCCATTTGGCGATTGTGTTGTGCAGACATACGAAAACTGCACGTTTTCTTTATTCTAACATAAAAAAAGAAAAATAAAAAGAGGATAGAAAAAATAAATGTGAATACCTAAAAGAATTTGTAAATATTTTCTGAAATCATTGAAGTAATAAGGAAATCATGCTATATTTTACATAAGTAAAGCAAAGAAAGGGGTGCCAGGAACAGTGATTTTATTGAAAAACGGAACAGTAGTATCGGGGGATATGTCTGTCAGAGAGGATGTTCTGATAGAGGGAGAGAAGATTATAAAAGTAGGACAGAACCTGAAGGCAGAGAATGCACAGGTAATCGATGTCAGCGGTAAGCTTCTTTTTCCAGGATTTATAGATGGACATACACACTTTGATCTGGAAGTGGCAGGCACTGTGACTGCAGATGATTTCGAGACAGGAACAAGAGCTGCGATTGCAGGCGGAACTACATTGGTGATTGATTATGCGTCTCAGGATAAAGGAGGACATACTCTGAAAGAAGGTCTTGAGAAATGGCATAAGAAGGCTGACGGCAAATGCTCATGTGATTATTCTTTCCACATGTCTATTGTAGAATGGAATGAGGAGACTGAGAAAGAAATCCAGAATATGATCGATGAGGGAATCACCAGCTTTAAGCTTTATATGACATATCCGGCAATGATCGTAGATGACAGTGATCTTTATAAGATTATGAAGAAACTGAATGAATATGGATGCTTTGCAGGCGTACATTGTGAGAATGCAGGAGCCATTGACGCGCTGATCACAGAGGCGAAGAAAGAGGGGCGTCTGGGACCTGAAAATCATCCGCTGGTACGTCCGGATATTATGGAAGCAGAAGCAGTACATCGTCTTCTTGTGATTGCAGATGTAGCAGATGCACCGGTAATGGTAGTTCATCTGACAAATCAGAAAGCATTTGAAGAAGTGATGCGTGCGAGAATAAATGGACAGAAAGTATATGCAGAGACTTGTCCGCAGTATTTGCTGTTAGAGGACAGTGTATATTCTAAACCAGATTTTGAAGGTGCGAAGTATGTATGCGCTCCTCCAATCCGCAAGAAGGCAGATCAGGATTGTCTGTGGAAAGCACTGGCAAATGGTCAGATCCAGACCGTAGCTACTGACCAGTGCAGCTTTACTATGGAACAGAAGGCTCTTGGAAAAGATGACTTCACAAAGATTCCAGGAGGACTCCCGGGAGTACAGACAAGAGGAACTCTCCTTTACACCTATGGTGTCCGCACAGGAAAGATCACGCAGGAGCAGATGTGCCGCCTGTTAAGTGAGAATGCAGCGAAGCTCTATGGTGTATATCCGAATAAAGGTGTGATCCGTGAGGGCAGTGATGCAGATATTGTTGTATTTGATCCTGAGAAAGAGAATGTGATCTCTGCGAAGACCCATTTATATAATACAGATAACAATCCATTTGAGGGATTTAAACTGCACGGTGATATTGACAGTGTATATCTGAGAGGTACACATGTGGTACAGGATGGAAAAGTAATTCAGGAAAAATCTGGAAAGTATATTAAACGTGGTAGGAATCAGTTGTAAGACAGTGAGTTGATCAGATATAGGGTAGACATTTTTGACCACTTGATATAAAAAATAACGAGAGGTGACTAGAGATGAGACATGAAGTAAATGCAATGGGAAAACAGTGTCCGATCCCGGTTGTTATGACCAAGAAGGTAATTGATAAGGCAGCAATCGGTGATGAGATTGAGATTCTGGTAGACAATGAGACAGCAGTAAACAACCTGAGCAGACTTGCAAATAAGACAGGCTGCACATTTGTATCCGAGAAACTGGAAACTAAGAAATATCAGGTAAAAATGACTGTTCAGACAGAGCAGACTGGTGGTGCAGCAGATGAGGAAGAATTTGTATGCGAAACTCCTCATAAGAAAGTGACAGTAGCTGTGATCTCTTCTAATGTGATGGGAAATGGTGATGATGAGTTAGGCAAGATTCTGATCAAAGGTTTTATTTATGCGCTTTCCCAGTTAGATACACTTCCGGATACGATCCTTTTCTATAATGGTGGAGCTAAACTGACGACAGAGGGTTCTGAGAGCCTTGAGGATCTGAAAAAGATGGAAGAAGAGGGAGTGGAAATTCTGACCTGTGGTACCTGTCTGAAACATTATGGCTTGATGGAGAAGCTGATGGTTGGAAAAGTAACTGATATGTATACGATTGTAGAACGCATGACTGGCGCGGATAAAGTGATCCGTCCGTAAATACCTTCTGGCAGAAGTGAACGATATTTCCGGTATCGGAAAAGGGAAATCTGTTAATAAAAACCATCGTATATTTCCTGTCAGATCAGGAAAATTTATACGATGGTTTTATAAATAATAGTTCAGTTAAAAGTTACAGATCAACACGGATGTTCTGCTCTTTAATATTATGACGCTTTGCATATCCGGTAAGGATCAGAGTCAGAGCACCATCGCCTGTTACGTTGCAGGCTGTTCCGAAACTGTCCTGCAGAGCGAAGATTGTCAGCATCAGAGCGGTACCGGAATCTCCGAATTTCAGGATACCGGTAATGATTCCAAGAGATGCCATAACAGTTCCGCCAGGTACACCAGGTGCTCCGATAGCGAAAACACCAAGAAGAATGCAGAACAGAACAATAGTTCCAGGTGCAGGGAGAGCACCATAGAGAATCTTTGAGATTGTCATACAGAAGAATACTTCTGTGAGGACAGATCCGCAGAGATGAATATTGGCAAATAACGGAATACCGAAATCCACCATATCTTTTCTCAACGGTTTTGCTTTCCGTGCACACTGAAGTGCAACTGCAAGTGTAGCAGCAGATGACATGGTGCCTACAGCAGTAAGATAAGCCGGTCCGTAATGCTTGACAACTTCCAGAGGATTTTCCCTGGAATAAATGCCTGCCAGCACATACAGAAGTGCCATCCAGATAAAATGCCCAACCAGAACAATGGCGATTACCTGCAGGAATACAGGAAGCTGTCGGGTAATGGTTCCTTCATATGCAAGTGTGCAGAAAGTCAGACCGATAAAGAATGGAAGAATCGGAATGATCACTCTTGATACGATGGCAAGTACGATCTTCTGAAATTCATCCAGAAAAGATGAAACCAGGCTGGCTTTTGTCCATGCAGCTGCAAGACCAAGCATAACAGAGAGGACAAGTGCACTCATAACAGGCATGATCTGCGGGATAGAGAGCTCAAAGATCACATCCGGAAGAGTCTTGAGGTTATCGGCAGTAGAACTGATTGACAAATGCGGAATCAGTGCATATCCGGATATTGCAGAGAATAAAGCAGCTCCCAGTGAGGAAGCGTAGGCAATACAGACTGCAACTCCCAACATCCTGGAAGCATTATTTCCAAGCTTAGTGATGGACGGAGCAATAAATCCGATGATGATCAATGGAACACAAAAGTTGATCAGCTGACCAAAAATGTACTTCAGCGTTACAGCCACATTCAGTATGGCGGTTGTGATGGCGGATTCATCTGTCATATTCAGAAGAAGACCGACACAGATGCCGAGAGCCACGCCGACAAGTAATTTAAACGGCAGGCTGTGTAGAAAATTGTTTTTTTTCATGTTATTTCCCCCTTTTCCCTCAATTATAATATATTTTCGGGAAAATCACAATTGTTATTCATAAGACAGGAGAGACTATGTACAAAGAAATTTATCAGATATTAGAAGAAACAGGAAAAGTAAAGACAGCGATGGTTTTAAATGGTAACCATAAGGGCGAAAAATGCCTGATAAAGGAGGAGCATTGTACAGCTTTTGATGGTGGACAGGCACAGGAATTCTGGAAAGAATATGAGGAACAGCTGGTATCCTGTCAGGATACAAAAGTAATCCGTATTGATGAAACTGATTTTTTTGTGGAGATTTATGTAAAAAATCCTCAGCTGATCATTCTTGGCGGTGGTCATGTGTCTCAGCCTGTGGCAAAAATAGGCAAAATGCTTGGTTTTCATGTGACAGTTATGGATGACAGAGAGGAATTTGTAACAAAAGAGAGATTCCCTGATGCAGATAGACTGATCCAGGGTACTTATGAAGAAATTCCGGAGAAGATTCCGGTATACGAGAATGCTTATTATGTAATTGTGACCAGAGGACATCTGGGAGATAGCGCCAGTGCCAGACAGATTTTGAAACGCCCGTATGTTTATCTGGGGATGATCGGAAGCAGAAATAAAGTGAAACTGACCAGAGAAAAGCTTCTGAGAGAGGGATTTACGGAAGATCAGCTTAATACGATCCATGCGCCAATTGGCCTGCCAATTGGCGGACATATGCCTGCGGAGATTGCAGTGAGTATTACAGCGGAAATTGTCCAGGAGAAGAATAAATATAATGTTTCATATATAGATGAAGCAGTAGAAAAAGCTGTCTGGGAGAAAGAAAAAGGTGTTATGATCACCATTATTTCCAAAAGGGGATCTTCTCCAAGAGGAACGGGAAGTAAGATGTTTCTGGACAGGGAGGGTAGATCTCACGGAAGTATCGGTGGAGGAAATGTGGAATTTCAGGCATTGAAATATGCGCCAAAAGCACAGCACGGCGAAATAAAATCTTATAATCTGTCCAATCAGGGTGGCGCAAATCTGGGAATGATCTGCGGTGGTGAAGTAGAAGTGCTTTATGAGATACTCTAGTTCCTGCTTTTTTGTATTGGGAGGCATATTGCTGAGCGCGGAGTGAACAGTAACGCCTTTTTCAAACACGCTCTAGTGTGCCGACAAGTTGATTCTTGAAACAATCTTGCAGGATAAATTTTTTTATTTCAAGGCGGAGGAAGGAGGCGTAGCGGTGGCTACGGCGACCGACGACAACGCGGAAATAAGAAATTTAGACGCAAGATTGTTCGAGAAATCAACTTGTTGGCACACTAGCACAGAATGAACAGTACTTGCATATTATGAAAGAATCGTGTATATTAGTACGTAAAGTGATGTAGAAAACACGGAGGGACGTTTCCGCGTTTTGATAAAGGAGGACACTACTTATGAAAAAACCACTGTGGCTGGTTCTCGTACTGGGACTTGCATTTGCCGCTCAGGGATGCGGATTTGACCCGACTATTGATTCCAGCGTTATGATCGTAAAAGTAACACCTACACCGGAAGTGACACCTACTCCTGAAGTACAGGCAACACCAACACCAGAAGCAACACCAACCCCTGCAGCAGAGCAGACAGCCAGTGGTGTGAATGTAGAAGTGAAGACAGGTACTTATTATGCAGCATCTGAACTGAATCTTCGTTCTGATGCAAGTGCAGATGCAGATCTGATCGCAAGTGTAGCGGCAGGAACACAGATGAACAGCACAGGTGTATGTGACAATGGCTGGATCCGTATTGATTATAATGGACAGACATGCTATGCAAGTGGAGATTTCGTGACAACGACAGCTCCGGCAGGTGATGCAGCAGCCGATACATCTGCAGATACAAGTACAGATACATATTCTGAGGATACTTCTTATGACGAGAGCAGTGATGCATCTTATGATGAAAGTGCTCAGTAATCTATAGAGGTAGAAGACTATACTGATATAGAAACCAGAAAAAAATAAAGAAAGCAGAAGCATGGAGAGGAATATCTCCGATAGCTTCTGCTTTTTGCATAAGGTTCAAAAATTCTGCCTGCAGGAGACTTTGTGCTCTGACAGGCAGAATTTTTAGTGTTTGGAATGGAGAAAGATATTATTGTGGGTAAACCAGTCTGTCCGGTTTGATATCGTAAAGAACTTCATCCAGGAATTTCTTTGCCAGATATTTTGCCATTGGCAGGTTCATATCCAGATAGTTTCCACAGTCTTTGGCAGATGCCCCCGGAACTTCACCTTCAAAGTCACGGATAAATTCAAATGTCTCGATCACAAGTGGAACAATATCTTTGGACTCATAATCTCCATTTAAAAGAAGATAGTTACCAGTACGACATCCCATTGGTCCCCAGTAGATCATTTTTGGTCCGAATTCTTTGTGATTTCTGAGAAAAGTAGCTGCCAGATGCTCAATAGTGTGAAGCTCTGCTGTATTCATAACAGGCTCTTCGTTAGGAGAAGTCATACGGATATCAAAAGTAGTGACAACAGTGCCGCCTACCGGATCCTTGCGGGAAACATAAACTCCTGGCTGTAATTTGATGTGGTCTATGGTAAAACTTGTTATTTTTTCCATTATGGATTCCTCGCTTTCATTTTTTGATTTGTTGTATGATCAGTTTTTGATGAAACTGTTTTCTGAAACACATTTTAGCAGGCAATTGGCCGGAAGTAAATACAGGAACCGTGAACAATCTGAACATTTTGTGAAAAGAGTTGTTTTTTTTTATGAATAGGTTATGATCAGATAAGATTGTGTTCCGGGACAAACTCGGAAACAGATAATTTCGGAGGTAGAGAAAATGAAGAGAAAATTACTGGCAGCACTTTGTGTTACAGCTATGTCAGCAAGTTTACTGGCAGGATGCGGCAGCAGTGATAAAACAGAGGATACGACAAAGACAGAAGAGACAACTAAGGAAGAAACTTCTGATCAGGCAGAAGAGAAGACAGAGGAAGCTTCTGAAGACAGCAGTGATGTAGCAAGTGAAGAAGAGGGAGAGAAAGCAGGATTCTCTGATGGCTCTGAGGAAGAGAGCAGTGATTCCACAGATAAGGACAGTGAATCAGCAGATGCAGAGGATTCAGACAGCAGCACAACCGTACTTCTGGATACTTCTAAAGAACTGACAGGTACTCACCATGCAGAGATTGAAGTAAAGGATTATGGCACCATTGAGGTAGAACTGGATGCAGATACAGCGCCGATCACAGTAACTAATTTTGTGAAACTTGCACAGGAAGGTTTCTATGACGGACTGACATTCCACCGTATCATGGATGGATTTATGATCCAGGGTGGTGATCCGAACGGAGATGGAACCGGTGGATCTGATGAGAATATTAAGGGTGAGTTCAGCAACAATGGAGTAGAGAATGATATTTCTCATACAAGAGGAACTATCTCCATGGCAAGAGCAACAGATCCGGACAGTGGAAGTTCACAGTTCTTTATTGTACAGTCTGACAGTACATTCCTGGATGGCGATTATGCAGGATTCGGTCATGTAACAGAAGGTATGGATATCGTTGATAAAATCTGCAAAGATTCCAAACCAACAGATAATAACGGAACAATTCCGGCAGATGAGCAGCCGGTGATCGAAACTATTAAGATTACAGACTGATATTATAGCAATTCTCGTAAATAATGTATTTAAGAAGATTGCTATAGAATTTCTATAAACAGAAATAAATTATGAGATCAGAGAAACAGCGGGAAAGATGATGAGAGATCTTTCCCGCTGTTTTGCGTGGTAGCTTAAGCAAATCTTCTGATAAACTGCGGAGCAGTTATTGGGTTATGAGAAGTAGCGAAGCGGATGATTTTATCCGCCTGACTTGTGAATATTCATTGGATCTGCATTCAGTTCTTAATTATGAGCACTGGAATTGGTGGATTATTGGGACGATTATAATAATCGCTCTTTATCACCAGATACTTACGGGAATCCAGTTCTTTCAGCCATGCCAGGATCTGATCCCGTTCTTCAAATCCGGAATCGCCGCCGCTGTAGATACATAAAGAAATCATGCCGCCTTTTTTCAAAAGTGTCAAAGACTGAGTCAGTGCTTCAATACTGGTTTCACCTCTGGTAGACAGCGTGTGATCCCCTCCGGGCAGGTAACCGAAATTAAAGACAATACAGCTCACACTGTCTGGATTTGCATATTCTGCCATATTTGCATGAGACTCCAGAAGGAGTTTGTAATTTTCCGGAACGTGTGCTGCAGTTAGTTTCTTTTTTGTAGTTTCCAGAGCTTGTTTCTGAATATCAAATGCCAGGACCTTTCCTGATTTTCCGCATAACTGCGTCAGCAGAAGCGTATCGTTTCCATTTCCCATAGTAGCATCAATACAGAAATCGCCTTCCTGTACCTGTTGTCGTATAAAGTTTGCACACCATTGAGTAATCTGATAATTCTTCATATGCCCTCCGTAAGAATAATTTAACCAAATCAAGTAAGTCCTCTGCTTCAATTGCGAATATCCGTTTGATTTAAATCAGGCAAGTCGCGAAGCAGGTGACCTTATTTGCCTGAATGTCTGTACTGTCGGATATGTACATTCATTTTCTGATATTATATTTTGCACGGGATCATGGAGGAAGTCAAGCTGATAAATTGTTTTACAAAGAAAACAAATCCTATATTGCATTTCCTGTGATAATTAGATTATAATAAAGAAGAGTGTTTTAAGGAATTGTATGAATCCGGAGAAAGAGGTAGAAGAGAAATGACACTGGAAGGAAAAACAGTACTATTAGGAGTGACAGGCAGTATTGCCGCATATAAGATTGCGTATCTTGCAAGTGCATTGATGAAGCGTCATGCAGATGTTCATGTGCTTATGACAAAGAATGCTACGAATTTTATTAATCCGATCACTTTTGAAACTCTCACAGGCAATAAATGTCTGGTGGATACTTTTGACCGGAATTTTCAGTTTCAGGTAGAGCATGTATCTATTGCAAAGAAAGCTGATGTAGTGATGATCGCACCGGCAAGTGCCAATGTGATCGGTAAGTTAGCTCATGGAATTGCAGACGATATGCTTACCACCACGATCATGGCATGTAAATGTAAAAAATTTATTTCTCCTGCCATGAATACAAATATGTTTGAAAACCCGGTTGTACAGGATAACCTTAAGATTCTGGAGCATTACGGGTATGAAGTGATTGCACCGGCAAGCGGATATCTGGCATGCGGTGACACAGGTGCAGGCAAGATGCCGGAACCTGAGACACTACTTGCTTATATTGAGAGAGAAACTGCCTGTGAGAAAGATCTGAAAGGTAAGAAGATCCTGGTAACAGCAGGACCGACGCAGGAATCAATTGACCCTGTGAGATATATTACAAATCATTCTTCCGGAAAAATGGGCTATGCTATTGCGAAAGCTGCGATGCTTCGTGGTGCAGATGTCACGCTGGTGAGCGGACGTACTGCCATCGAACCGCCAATGTTCGTAAATCTGGTACCTGTTGTGACTGCAAAGGATATGTATGAAGCAGTGACTTCTGTCAGTGATGAGCAGGATATTATCATCAAGGCAGCAGCAGTAGCGGATTATCGTCCTGCGAAAGTCAGTGACGAGAAAGTTAAGAAGAGTGACGGACAGATGTCCATAGAATTAGAAAGAACAGATGATATTCTGAAATATCTCGGAGAACACAAACGTGAGGGACAGTTCCTCTGCGGATTCTCCATGGAAACACAGAATGTGATTGGTAATTCCAGAGCCAAGCTCACAAAGAAGAACCTGGATATGGTAGCTGCCAACAACGTAAAGGTTGAGGGAGCCGGATTTCAGGGAGATACTAATGTGCTGACTCTGATTACACAGGATGAGGAAGTATCACTCCCGCTTATGAGCAAAGAGGATGCAGCTCTTAAGATCCTGGATAAAATTCTTTTGCTGACTTCAGATAAGGAGCAGTAAAGAAGAATGCAGCTGATATTCAAAAGTAAAATCAGACTGCAGAGAAAATTGTTACTGTTCACTCTGTGTCCAGTAACATAAAATTTAATATTGAAAAGCGGAAATCCCGTAAGGGAAAATCTCAGATCTGCTTTCCATCACCGTATTGTATCCGGAAACGGAACGGTAACAAGGAGGAAAAAAATGAAAACAAAGAAATTCACAACAACACAGCTCACCATGCTTGGCCTTATGGCAGCAGTTCTTCTGCTGATGGCCTACACACCACTGGGATACCTGAACATAGGACCACTGGCAATCTCATTTAATGTGATCCCGGTTGCGATCAGTGCAGTTGTACTCGGACCGACAGGCGGAGCCATCGCAGGTGCGATCTTCGGACTGACAAGCTTTGGACAGTGTATCGGACTTGGTGGAACAAGTGCAATGGGAGCTATGCTGTTTAGTATCAATCCGGTTCTGGCATTTGTCCAGAGATTTGTGCCACGTCTTCTCGACGGAATCTGCCTTGGCTATATTTACAAGGCTATGCGCAAGAAGACAAATGTATATGTATCCTGCGCAGTAACTGGATTTTTCTCCGCATTCCTGAATACATTATTCTTCATGACAGCTTTAGTAGGTCTGTTCGGAAATACAGAATATGTACAGGGACTGATGGGTGGAAGAAACATCATTATTGGATGCTGCATGATGGTAGGTATTAATGCAGTGTGTGAAATGGTATCTTCAACAGTTATCACAGGAGCTGTAGGTGCTGCTCTTTCCAAAGCACATCTGATTCCGGCACAGAAAGCTGCAGACAGCGAGAATGACAAAGTTGCCAAAGCAACAGTCTAAGGGTTTTATCAGCCGGAATTGTATATTGATATAAATATGGAGATAAAGAAGTATGATTTTAGCGATTGACATCGGAAATACCAATATTGTAGTTGGATGTATTGATGACAAAAAGACATATTTTATAGAGCGTCTTTCTACGAACCGTACAAAGACAGAGCTGGAATATGCGGTAGACATTAAGAACGTTCTTGATATTTATCATATCAAAAAAACAGAGATTGAGGGATGTATTATTTCTTCTGTAGTGCCGCAGATCACTAAT
>OLNH01001189.1_pt1 | contig 14898 bp, 16 predicted proteins | sample 1643101 | NCBI WGS metagenome assembly OLNH01 (sample SAMEA3136758, study PRJEB25190) | human gut metagenome | biome: human gut; feature: human-associated habitat; material: faeces | place: Austria | collected 2013
CAGCCACGCTCTTTCATCTCTTTTTTATTCATGGGTAAAAAGCCATCGGCCCAGCGGCAAATCGTACAAATCGTGGGCCACATGGTAGGCGGTAAGATAGTCGATGGCGGTGTCAAGATTCCGGTGAAGCCCGCGATAACGGTTCAGGTGCTCCAGTGCGTCGCAGATCATAATGATTTTCTCCCAACTAAGTGTTTTTTAACAAAAGCACAAAGAGCGCCTGCCCTCTCCCCCTCATTGAGAGACGGAGAGGGGGCGCTTTTTGATTTTTCAGAGTTTTGCGATGGCGGCTTCGATCATGGCCTGTGCTTCGGCGACGATGGGCTCATCTTCCGGGATGAGGCCGGGCATCGGCTCGCGGACGCCGCCCAGCTCAAGGCCGTACATCCGGCGCAGGATCTCCTTCTGCACCGCGTAGAGGTTGCCGTGGGCTTCGCACATCTTATAAATAATGCGGTCGGCGTCGTACTGAATGGCGCGGGCAGCTTCGATCTCACCCTTGTTGATGTGCTCGTTCATGGCAAGATACAGCTCTGGCATAACGGCATAGGTGCCGCCGATGCCGCCGTCCGCGCCGATGACGCGGCCGGAGACGAACTGCTCATCCGGGCCGTTGAAGACTACGAAATTGCCCTCGCCGCGGGCGGCAATGCCGGCATCCTTGAACATCTGGATGTCCTGGGTGGGCATGGAGCTGTTCTTGACGGCAACGACGTTGGGGTTCTTGAGCATTTCACGCAGCAGGCTCATGGTCAGGCCGGTGCCGGCCAGCTGGGGGATGTTGTAGATGACGAACTCGGTGTTGGGAGCCGCCGCCGACATATCGTTCCAATATTTAGCGATGGCATACTCCGGCAGATGGAAGTAGATGGGCGGGATCGATGCAATGGCATCCACGCCCACGCTCTCGGCGTGGCGGGCCAGCTCGACGCTGTCGGCGGTGTTGTTGCAGCCGACGTGTGCGATGACGGTCAGTTTGCCTTTGGCTTCACTCATGACGGCTTCCAGCACGGCCTTGCGCTCATCGACGTGCTGATAGATGCACTCACCGGAGGAGCCGCCCACATACACGCCCTTGACGCCCTTTGCAATCAGATGGCGGGTCAGTGCCTTGACGCCCTCGGTGGAGATATTGCCCTCTGCGTCGTAGCAGGCATAGAAGGCCGGGATAACGCCCTGATACTTGGTAATGTCTTTCATTTGTCCATGTCCTTTCTGATAATTCAAGCCCTACACGCTCTCCGTTCGGGAAACGGCAGCAGCGCCCTCTTGCGGTTCCCAGCGTCCGCTTCGTGCCTTGGTACGGCACTCGCGTCCTGCTGACCGCGGCGCCAAAAATCCCTCCCTGTTTCCGCCGCAGGCGGCGGTCGGGATTTTAGCCCTTGACCGCACCCATTGCGATGCCCTTGGTGAAGTACTTCTGGAAGATAAGGAAGATGATGATGATCGGCACAGCGGCCAGAGCGGCACCTGCCATGATAAGGCCGAAGTCGGTGCTGTTCTCCGCCTGCAGCTTTGCGATGCCCAGCGAGATCGTCAGGTTGCTGGTGCTGGACAGCATGATGAGCTGCATAAAGTAATCGTTCCAGCTGTTGATGAAGGTAAAGATGGCCAGCGCGCCGATGCCCGGCTTGACCATCGGGAGCACGATGCTGACGAAGGTGCGCGCCTCGCTGGCACCGTCGATACGGGCCGCTTCCAGCATCTCGGTGGGGATACCCTCACTGAACTGCTTCATCAAAAAGACGCCGAAGGGCCAGCCCACGATGGGGAAAATGACGGCCCAGATGGTATTGTAAAGGTTCAGTGCGCTCATCTCACGCAGCAGCGGGATGAGGATGACCTGCTTGGGCAGGGCCATTGCGCAGACGATGAGGGTGAAGAGCAGCTTGCGGCCGACGAAGCGCTTTTTTGCCAGCGCATAGCCTGCCATTGCGGCGGTGATGCAGGTGAGGATCATGGACATGACGGCCATGAACACGGTGTTTATCATCCAGCGCAGCGCAGCCGGAGCAGTTGGGCCGACGGAGAAATAGATCGGCTCTCCATCCGCGCTGAAAGAGTGGCTGAACGGCACGGCCAGCTGCCACAGGGGTGCGCTCTTGCCTGCGAAAAGTTTCTGGTAGTTGGTCAGCACCCACTGGCTGGGCCACCACTCGGGGGTAGTGGAGTTGATGGCCGCGCCGGTCTTGAAGGAACCGGTGATGATCCAGTACAGCGGGAACGCGAACAGCACGGCCACGATGCTGATAAGGATGAGGGTCAGTATCATGTAAGCGCTCATCTTTTTCAGCTTGCTGGGGTGACGCTTCAACGGTTTCTGTTTTTTTGCAGTTGCAGTCATTGCCCGGCACCTCCTTTAATTATCCTGACTGCCAAACTTGAACTGGACAGCCGACAGGATGGCGATGATAACGGCCAGCACAACGCCCATTGCGTTGCCGTAACCATAGCGGTAGAGCTTGAATGCAGTGTAGTAGATGTAGTACATGATGGTATCGGTGCTGTGGTTCGGGCCGCCGGAGGTCAGCAGCTGGATCAGTGCGAAGCACTGGAAGGAGTTGATGGTAGTGATGACCAGGATGTACAGGGTGGTGGGCATGATGGCGGGCCACTTGATGCGCCAGAAGCACTGGAAATCGGTGGCACCGTCCACTTCAGCGGCTTCCACGATGGACTGGTCTACGTTGCCCAGTGCGGAAACGTACAGCACGATGGGCTGGCCGACAGAAGTAGTCAGCAGGATGAGGATGATGCAGCCCAGAGCATATTTTTCATCGCCCAGCCAGTTGATGTTCTTGTCGATAAGTCCCACAGCCTTACCCAGATAGTTGAAGATGCCGTAGTAGTTGTTGTACATCCACTTCCACACGACGGTGACAGCCACCGAGCCGGTGACGACCGGCAGGTAGAACACGCAGCGGAAGAGGCTGGTGGCCCACTCGGGCAAATCGACGATGGCCGAGCTGACCCACAGCGAGAACGCACAGGTCACAGGCACCGAGACGACCACGATGATGAAGGTGTTGCGCAAAGCGCCGATGAAGATGGGGTCTGCGAACAGCTCTGCGTAGTTGGCAAAACCCACAAAGACGTCGGCACGGTTCATGGTCGAGTCAAAAAAGCTCGTGACCACGCAGAGTATCATGGGGTAAATGACGAAGCCGAGAAAAAAGATGAGGCTGGGCAGAAGGAACAGGTAGGAAGCGATGGTCTCCTGCCGAACCAGTGCGCTGCTGCGCTTCGGCTCTTTGATGCTTGCAGTCTTTGCAGTCAAAGAAATCACCAGACCTTTCGTTCTGATTGGGTGCTTGTCTTACACAAAATGCCCCTCCCTCGCCGGGATGTTCGAGGGAGGGGCAGTCATTACTTATTTGCCCTCAGGCGGAAAAGCTCAGGCTTCGGCGGCTGCGGCTGCATTGGCGTTCTGGACAAAGGTTGCAACGGAAGTGGCAACGTCTTCGCCAGTGCCTACACGCTGGAGCATGTTCCACCACTCGGTGCGGGCAGTTGCCCAGCCCGGAGTGATCTGGTAGTAGTCGCCCAGATAGGCCATGAACTTGGTGTACTCGCTCATGATGGCGTTGTCGGCGTAGATGTCGCCCACGCTGGCGCGGACCGGGAAGTAGGTGGAAGCCAGAACGCTGTCCTTCACCTGGTCAGGGTCAGCAGCGATGAACTCGATGAAGGTCTTGGCTGCCTTGACCTTGGCCTCATCGCCATTGTCGAAGACGCCAAAGCCCCAGATGCCGCCGCAGAGCTTCGGGTCGCCGCTTGCAGTCGGGAATGCCATGGGCATGATCTCGTCGCCGTCGTTGGTCAGGCCGGCGTCGTTGTTGTCGGCGTTCAGCTGCTGAGCGATGTTCCAGCAGAAAGCCATCTGCAACGTGCCGTTGCGGAACAGAGTGATCTCGTCGCCGCCAGCGATGGAAGCGTCGAAGTTGATACCGTCAGCGTCGTACAGTGCCTGGATGGCCTTGATGTTCTCGGCAGAGTCTGCAGTGTACTTGGTGTGAGCGTCGTCGGTGAAAGTGCCGCCGTACATATTATTGATAATAGCGCGGGTACCCTGGTCGCCGCCCTGACCGCCGCAGTAGACGGCTGCCACATTCTCGTAGCCGCCCTTGTACAGAGCGTCAACGGTGTTCAGGAAGCCTTCGGTGCTCCAGGTGTGCTTATCGGTGTCGAGATACTTGTCAGCGCCCACTTCTTTGACCTTGGTCATGTTGACGGCCATGCAGTGTGCGGTCATGCACAGGGGGTACTCGTAGTAGTCGCCCTTGTCGTTGTGGCAGGCGGAGTTGACGGACTCGTAAATGTCCTTCTTGGCGTCGTCGGTCCACAAATCGTTCAGCGGAGCCATGACACCCTTTGCGCCCCAGTTGGCCACCAGACGCTCGGGACCTTCCATGATAAGGTCGGGTGCGCTGCCGCCCTCGATGGCGGTGTTCACCTGGTCGTCGCCGTTGGTGTAGTCCAGATACTCAACGGCCACTTTAATGTCAGGATACTTTGCGTTGAAGCTGGCGATGAGCTCCTGCACGGTCTCGTCCTTGCCCCAGCCGCCGATGGGGTATGTCCACAGCTTGATACTTGCGCCGGATGCAGAGCCGGAAGCGGCAGTGGAAGCAGCAGTAGAAGCTGCCGTGCTGGTAGAAGCGGACTTGCCGCCGCAGGCAGCCAGCGCACCCGCTGCGCTCATAATACCAACGGCCTTCAAGAAGGAGCGACGAGAAATGGCATTCTTCATAATAAGTTCTCCTTACCTATCATCATATCGGCGGTCCTTCATCCCTGACCGCTCTTGTTGGCCTTATTATAGAAAACTTCTTTCATTTTGTCCATCGGTCGCATATACAATTTTCAGAAAGTTTTCTTGTCCATTCCGCACAAATATCTGGGATACCAGCCAGTTTTTGGTTGCTTTCACCAGTTTCATTGCCAGTTGTAGCCGTTTTGTAATCATTTCTGCGTAGTTTGTCATTTTCGGTTTGAAAATCATTTTCGTTCTTCTTACCGCAGTTTTGAAATTTATTTTCAGTAATAAGTCCTACTTTTCCTCGATTTTTAGATGCTCTGCACAGCTTTTTCTTCCGAATTATGGCGAAAGACACACTTGTCAAGCGGCCAAACTTCTTTTATACTTTTTATAAAGATGCCCCCTTCCCTGTGCAGCGGAAGGGGCAAAAGAAGGTATCAGGAATAGTGCGGGCATTGCGGCCCGCTCGAAGGAGCTTGACCATGGGTACAAATTTTTGGGAATTGCTGCATCAACGACAGGACCAGCTGACCAGATCCGGCCACGCGGTCGCCGACTACCTGCTGCAGCATGCGGACGAAGCGCAGTATCTCTCCATTTCCTCGCTGGCCCGGGAATGCAATGTCGCCGAGGCGACAGTGTTCCGGTTCTGCCGGGCTTTGGGGTTCGACGGCTACCATGAGATGCGCATTGCGCTGGCGCAGGCCAACGCCACCGGCACACCATCCAGCCAGAGGGAGCTTCAGCCCGGTGCTACCACCGCAGAACTTTGCGAGCACGCATACGCCCGCTTTCTCACCGCCATCAGCGGCACCCAGAACGCCCTCTCTACCGAGGCCGTGGACGAGGCCGTACACCTGATGCAGGAGGCCAGGCAGGTGTTCTGCCTCGGACAGGGCGGCAGTATGCTCCTGGCAAACGACATCTGCGCCCGCTTCGCCAGCCTTTCCACCAAGTTCCGCACCGCAGGCGACAGCCATTTACAGCTGCTGACTGCCAGTCTGATGAACGAGGCCGACGTTGTGCTCTTCGTTTCCTACTCCGGCGCGACCCGCGACATGATGGAGACACTGCGCACCGCCAAGGCCGCCGGGGCAAAAATCATCCTCCTGACCCATTACGAGGACTCCCCCGGCGCATTGCTCGCGGATGTCGTCCTTCTCTGCGGCGCACAGGAAAGCCCGCTGGACTCCGGCAGCATCCCCATCAAGGCAGCATTCCTCTATGTAGGCGAAGTTCTGGTGCTGCGGTATATGCTGGATGACCCTGCCCATAGCAACACCGCGCAGGACCTCACCAGCGAGGCTCTGACCGTGAAAATGCTGTAAAAAGTTCTTTTCCATGTACTACCAAAAGTAAAACGCCCCCGGCTTCCTGTCATGGAAGCCGGGGGCGTTGCGGTTTTATGGGAAACGCCTCAGGCGCTGCAAAGCCTCAGTGCAGCAGAGAGCTGACCCATGCCCGGGCGGCCGTCTTGGCCTGGAGCTTATTGTACATCTTCAGGGTGGTGTTGTACACCTTCTGGCTCATGGCATTGCTGGCGTTGGTGGCGGCAGCCTGCTTGGCCTCAAGCGTGTCGGCGGCGGCAACGGCGGCCTTCATATCGGCGTAGTCGGCCATGATCTCCTGCTGGAGCGCGGCATAGCTGGCCTTGGCTGCTGCCCGATCCTTTGCGGTGACCTGATTGCCATTGCTGCCGTAGGTCAGCAGGTTGGAGAGGGCGTCACGCACGCCGTAGAAGGAGTCGGTCCAGTCGTCCGGGTAGGTATAGTAGCGGCCCTTGGCATCCTGATACCAGACGCCCTCGGTGGGCTGCTCGTCGGAGCGGGTGACCGTGTGGACCGAGACCTTGTAGACATCTGCGGTGTCGGTGGTCAGCATCGGATAGTAAGGGACGAAGGCGTTGTACACATCGTCGTCAAAAGCGGTCCACTCGGTAATGGCGGTGTTCAGATCGCCGGTGGCGCTCACCTGGAACAGATGAGTCTCCACATTGCCCGTCTTGCCGATGGGCTCGGTCTGAAAGAAGTGGATGGAATCCTCCACCGAGAACTTCTTGGTCAGCTGGATGTTGGAGTAGACCGGGACGATGGCACCGTTCTCGCCGACGTTGCTGATAGCAAAGTCGGTCTCGCTGTAGTTGTCCTTTGTAAAGGTGTCGGTGCCGTACAGGTAGTTCAGGCCGGCTGCCATGCGGTCCGATGCGATGTCTCCGTTGTAGGAGGCATCCAGATCGATGACATTGGCAGCGGCGTCGCCCACAAAGGTACCGGCCTTCTGGGCCACGGAGATCAGGTTGGCAGAGGCCACCACATGGTCGGTGTCATCCAGATCGATCTTGCCCATAGCGGCGATGTTGGGCTGCATGAAGACCACGCTGGAGGAGAGCTTCAGGGCAAGGTAGGTGTGGCCCGTCAGGTTCTCCACGAACCAGGTCTCGTTCTGGTCGGCAATGAACACGCCGGAGCCGCCGGCTGCACCGGCGTTGTCGTAGATGGAGGTCAACAGGGCAACACCCTCGCGGGCCGTGGAAGCTTCGCTCAGCAACACCGTGGTGATCTCGGCTTCCTCAATGCCGTTGTCCACATAGGGGTCTACGCTCAGCACGGCGTCGGTGCCGTAGAGAGACTCGGTGGCAGAGACCATGACGCCCTTCTCGTTGGTGCCAGCCTCCTCATAGGGGGTGTGCTCGTGGGTGCTGTCGCAGTCCGGGCAGACGCCCAGACCGTTGTCGTCCCGGCGGGCGGTGTAGCGGTAGCTGTCGTGGGTGAAGGTGTAGGTAAAGCCGTAGCAGCCCTCGTACACCTCGCCCGCGGTGTGCTTCCCGGCGGGGCTGATGTTGAACAGCTTGTTGTAATCGTTGGTGCCCAGATCCTCGATCCGGCCAAACATGGTGGTGCCATCCTCGGTGAGGTCGCTGCCGACATAGAGTGCCGTGCAGGCGAAGGCGGAAGGAACCACGGCAAGCGTCATTGCACAGGCGATGAAAGCCGCAGCAATTTTCTTCTTCAAAGACATAATAGTATCGATCCCTCTCTTGTTGATTGTCGGCATTTCGTCGGCAGGTGTTATAATACACCCATGTTAATGAAAATGCAAGTATTTTCCCGAAATTTTAGCATATATTCATTTTTATATGGTATATATTCATACTGCGTTTTTCATCTGCCCCTCCGTGAGCGCAAAAAACCGCCCCGGCTTCCTGCTATGGAAACCGGAGCGGTTCGTTTACTTTATGGGTGCTTTTTCAGGCGCTCAATTTCTATCGACTGACATTAAGGTTTTGGGAAGTTTTAGTCATATCTGTATTTAGAGGACTTTCCGTACACTTTCCGGAGCGATTTTTTCAGGCTGACCACCGTTTCTTTGATGATCTTTGCCTCATCGGCAGAGCAATCTGCAAGCTGTTCGGTCATCCAGCTGTCGAACACCGGCTTTGCCTTTTTGATCTCAATGCACAACAGTTCATCTGCCGAACAGTCCAGTGCGTTGATGATGTCGATCAGCGTTTTCAGGCTGGGCACGGAGTTGCCTGTTTCGATATGACTGATGTGCGTGACCACCACGCCGACCTCATTGGCCAGCTGCTCCTGCGTCATGCCCTTTGCAAGGCGGCAGGCACGGATGCGTTTTCCGATGTCGGCGTAGTCCACCATAGTACAAGTACCCTCCGTTTTGTGAAGTGATACTTGTATTGTATGTGCAATCGACCAGGATTGTAATAACCTGAAAGTGCAGTGGACTTTTGACAGAAAGTTTCTGTCAAAATCATTTTTTGCACTTTAGCCCCGGACACAAAATTTATTTTTTCTCTTTCTTTGCACGCAGTCTTGCATTTTCCTGGTTGATCTTTTCGATTTCTTCGCTGTTGGTCAACCAGCCAAGACCCTTGGAAAGCTCTTTCTTTTTTGCTTCGTTATCACTGATTTTGGAATCAATGAGTGCAACGCTCGTAGCCTTCATATTGTCAAGCGCAAGCTTTGCACCGCCGCCCAAAAGTGCTGCACCCAAAGAAACCGCTGTCGCAAACAGAGCGCTCTGTTCTTTTTCCATGTCATTTCTGCCGATACCCATACTGTACTACTCCTTTACTTGTTGTGTTATTTTATTCCATTAAAAGAATGGTCCGTCCATTCTCTTCAATGTCTTTCCAAAACATATCATCTTCATCTCTACAGTAATTCTGCAGGAGTTTAAGATTTGCACCGATCACCTCATCAAAGAAATTCTGATATTCCCGCTGGATATCATCCTGCGGTTCTTTTTTCCAGCGGCCGACCAGGTTTTCCAGCGCAACCAATTCCTGCATAGTCTCAAGCATACCCCGGATTTTTTTCATGTCTCCGTCCAGTTTTTTCAGCTTGATACTCCGGATAAAACGCGGACCCCACACGATTTTTTTCACATCGCTCACATAAATACGAAGTGCACCTTCAAACCGGTGGATTGCTTTGATAAACGCATCGTCCGCCTTTTCAAGGTAGGAAACTTGATTCGTTTCATCCTGTGCCCTTTTATAGCGTTCCAGATACGTTTTGCCATCCATCAGCCGACTGCTGTAGTCGTTCAGATGTAGATCTTCCAGCAAGTCAAAACGCTCGTTGAAGTGCTCGATCTGTGCGATATGCAGCTCTACCAGAAATTCCCCCAATTTTTTCGGATTGGTCAGGTCATACATTTCCACCAGTTCCTGCATGGCCTGCTCGCCGCCCTCTTTCAGGTCTCCCCTGTCGTTGATGCTTTCCGGGCTAAACAGCACATGCAACGCACTTTTTGCCTTTATAAGATCCTTGGTGTGTACTACATTTCCATCGAGATCCTGCGTCCGTGCCATCTTTTCCACAACATCAACGGTATCCACCGCCGTTTTTACCTTTTCCTCAAGCCCTCCCTTTATCATCACATTTTCCACAACATCTGCGTGCTGTATAAAAATCGACTTCAATGCCTCTGCATTCACTGTTTTGCCTGTTTTTTTCTCGTAACTTTCTGCATATTGGTCTACCGCTTTTGAAATCGCCAGCTTCTTTGCCTTATCCAGAACACTTGCCCGACTTTGTTTTTTCTCCACTTTCACGATTCATCGTTCCTTTCAGAATGTTTTATACTATTCATGTCATATGTCATCGCAAAACAAATTCTTCCTCGGAGCACATTGCTGCGCAGAACGCGTCAAAATCTCTATGCTGCAGTGCAAGACCTGTCTGGTCTGCATATTTCAAAATGGCATATACCGCACGCTCGTAGTTGGTATCATCATCCGCAAGGTACGCGAAAGCATCCAGCAGGCTGCTCAGTCGGGTACGCTGCTGCTGTTCATATTGCTTCATAAAATCCATCAGTTGACGGTGATATTCCTGTTCCAACCGCGTTGATTCCTTCAGCAATGCCGTCATCCGATCGTACTCTGCCGCATTCAGCTCTGCCTGCTCCACAATAGCGCGTATGCAGGACACCACATAAGCTGCTGCCGTATAGACCGCCATCGGGACAAACGGATTTGCCGTGCCGACCACCAGTCCGAGCGCTTTGGTAAAATAGACCGTTGCGACCGACTTTACCGTCGTATCTGCCAAAGCCCCCTGCAACTGCTGCCCGGTGATCTCTCCTTTTGCGTAGGAATAAAGTGCTGCGCCTCCATCTATCAGCCCGCCCGCCATGACTGTTGCTGCGGTTGAATCCGAAAGCACCGGAAGTGCCACTTTCCGGCCTCCAAAGCGGATCACCGTGCTAAGCACGCCGGTCTCGCCACCGCGCAGTGCACCGCTGACGGTATCCGCTTTTACTTCTTCCAACGCATTGTCGAGCGTTTTGCGATCCCGCAGCACCTCAAACAAATTCTGTGTACCGGACACAATGGCTGTGATAACACCGGTTGCCACCGCCATATTCGATGCCGCTGTACCGACCTCCCGCGCCAGCTGCTTTCCTTCAAAGCGAGCCGCATACTGCCGAACCGCTTGTTGAGAAACTCTGCCATCTGTGCCACGCAGCTTTTGCAGCTCCGCAGTTGTTGTGCCTCCTGATGCAATGCCAGTGGACGGATCTGTCAAGCCCTTCTTCATCAAGTTGGATACCGCATTCTCGTAGGCCGTTTTTGAAATCTCACCGTTTTCAGCCATTTTGTGCAGGCAGCTCTCAATGTCTGCCATCTGGTCTGTTGGTGCTATGCGTTGCATATCCGTATACTTCGGATCTACAAAATTCTGCGCAGCTCGCCAGGCACTGTTATTGTATTTTGCCTGTCCTTGCCCTACGATTCGGCCATTCCTCTGCATACGGAAGTCATCCGGTGCCGTATGCCCGCCGTATCCTCCCCGACCTGCCGCCAGATCCGTCACTGGGTTCCGGTCAAAGCGTTCGCCGCAGTTTGCCATATTCGTTTGCAGCTTTGCTGCCTCAATGTACTCAAACAGATTTCCCTTGGACTGCTCAAAGCCCACTTTTGAAATCTTTCCTGCCTTGTACAAAAGCTCCCTCATAGAGTCAATGGCCGTATCGGTTCCCATTTGTACATTCTGAGAGGCCGCATTGCCCACAAATGCACCAGCCTGACCTTCCAGATTTTTTTCTTCCCTGCTTCTCACAGCTCGATCCTTCTTTCTCCTTTACAGGCGCATCAGAAGCCGTACCTTCCCTGTGCGAATGCCGGATACACATTCCTTGCGTTCTGCAGAGTTGTCTGTGCTTTCGAAGCCAGTTCCCCGGCCGGTGTCAGAAGCGGTTCTGACAGTACTGAACACATAATTTGTGCCATAAGCCATGCCTGATGAATCTTTTTCTGCTCTGCTTCGGTCAGGCTGTTGAAATCGATTTTCTCATCGTCCGAATCGTACAGCATCCTTTTCTGCTTCTGTCTGGTGCGCTGTTCCATATATTTCATCTCATTTACTACCGGATAAAATGCACTGCGAAAGCGTACCAGAAAGTCCGAATAGTTTTCTGCAATACTTGCAGTCTTTTTCATAAAATCTGTCATAACAGCCATCTTTTCCACCGCCGTTTCGGCCCGCGCCGCCGTGGCTTCTGCACTGGCCAGATTTTCATCCGCCTTGGCATTCATGATAAGGCCTGCGGCTGCCAATACCGGCCCGACAACGATGCCGCCGAGAACCAGTGTGCCGCCCGCCATGCCCAGACCGCCTGCGGTCAATGCACCGCCGCCAAACCATGCCAGCGTTGCATTGGTCGCTGCCACGCCGGACAGACTTGCAATGGCCGTGCCTGTTGATGCAGATGCAAACATCATCGCTCCGCCGTAGGAGGCAATGCCTGCCAGCACTCCAGTGCCAAGAGAAGCAACGCCTGCCCGCGCAATCTCCGTTGCCTTCAAAGCAGCAACTTCCATATTTTTCAGGTTTTCTGTTCCCTGACACTTGAGCTTCAGACGTTCATCCCCGGCCACGTCACTTTCCATCCGGACATTCTTGAAGGCTCTGAACGTACGGATAAAATCATTCATTTCTTTCGACCAGATATCTACCTTGAGCGCTCCCAGCCGTTTCAGGCATTCCGCTGTGCAGGTCCTTTGTTCCTCCAGCATCTCCCGCGCCTCGTCATAGATATTCTGTGCCTCCGCACGATCTGCTTTGCGTTTGCATTTTTTGTGTGAGCAGATACACTTTTTACAGCACCGGTGATGCCGGCCAACGCCGCACCACCCAGCAGGATAAAAGGCACCGCCATTTTATTTTTCTCCTTTCCTAATGCGTTTATTGTTCTGCCAGTACCCGCACATAGTCTCCCTGACTCCGCACCCACATTTGGATACCTGTGCCAAACACCTCAGCCTCTATGATCCAGCCCTTTTCCGTCACCTGCAAAACCTTTGCAGTGGGCAGTCGGTCGAGAACGGATTCCAAACTTGGCCCGGTATACTCAAACCGAATGGTCTGCAACTCGCCGCCGTACATAAACTGGATGCGCTTGCGCATCTCGCCCTCCTGAAAGCGGTCGGTGTACCGCTGTGCAAAGTGTCGGTCGAGGGTCTTATAGTTCTGAATGCGGTCGATGCGGTAAATCGTCGGGGAGTTATCCTGCGGATTCTGGAAATGCTTATCCTTGTCGATGCCTTCGATGAACGCCGCCAGATAGAAATAATACTCGCTGAACAGGATGCCCACCGGCTCAATGGTGCGCACACGAGTCTCGCCGTCGTGGGTGCGGCAGTAGGTAATTTCCATAACATTGTGATTTTCTACTGCCGTGCCGATCTCCCACAGGCTCTCGATAAACTTCCGGCCATGCTGCGGCTCAACGTAATGGAAGCGTTCGTTGCTGATGAGGTCTTTGACCTGATTCAATCGGTCCAGCGGGGTGCACACCTGCACCAGCTTGTCCAGAATGGGGAACATCTCCTCCTTGACCATGGAGCGGCTCTCCAGCAGGATCTTGCACACTGCCAGAATCTCGCTGCTGGTGAGGAAGCGGGAAAGCGTGTCATCCAGCAGATAGCCGCCCTTTGCGGAGTTGTATAAGATCTCTCGGCGCGGCTCGCTGTCTGCAAAATGATTGCGCAGGGTGTCAAGATCGCGCTGGATGGTTTTCTCACTGACACCGAAGCGGTCAGCCATCTGCTGTTTGTTCAGCACACCGCCCTGTACCAGCACCTGCTGGATATAGAGTATACGGTCCAATCTACTATTACGCACAGTTCATTCTCCTTCTCTGCTCATTGTAACACAACACAACTATCGCTGCAATTCTTTGTGTGAAGTTTTGTCGTTTCACGGAATTACAAAAAAATTTTTGTCTCTTTTGCACAACCCCAGTATACAAAAAAAGATGGACAGATTGCCTGTCCATCTCCTAAAAAGTCAAGGTAGACTATTCTTAAATTGCCAACCTCTTTTGAAGCGATAGGCGCTGTTCATCAGTTCATCTGTGATGGTGTAAAGCGCCCGGCGTGGCGAACCATATCCGCCAATCAGCCCAATCACAATCGCAAGATTCAGCACAAATGCAATGCTCAACAGCACCATCAAAAATTTTTTCATACGCTCTTCTCCTTCTGTCTTATGTTTCTATCAACTTTTCTGCTCTCATTATACAGATTTGGCTGGACGGTATGGTTGTCCATCCTCCACAAGCAACAAAAAAGGAACACGGCATTCTCGTTTTGAATGTCCCGTGTTCCTTCTGTCCGCTTTTGCAGCGGCTTCTTTTACATAGAAGTCAATCGTTCATTTCGGCATCCTCCCGAATCTGCCGCTTATATTTATAATAGGTATTCCGGGCAAGTCCAGTCAATTTTATGCAGTCCACATCAGGAATCGGCGGAAACTGCCAGCCTCCCTGTCTTTCTTGCTCCGTCATTTATATATCCTCAATTCATTGAATTCTTGACTAAACCAAAACCCTCCCCGGCAAAACCATTCAGTTTCACCGGGGAGGGTTTATCATACGCTTATCTTCCCATGTTTTGCACGATTAGTGCATCTTCATGCAACAATCTTACTTTCTGGGATTTTTGATAGCAGCCTGGGCAGCAGCCAGACGTGCGATAGGCACACGGAAGGGAGAGCAGCTGACGTAGTCCAGACCAACATTGTGGCAGAACTCGACGCTGGAAGGATCGCCGCCGTGCTCGCCGCAGATGCCCAGACCCAGGTCGGGACGGGTCTCACGGCCATCATGTGCAGCCATCTTGACCAGCTTGCCGACGCCGACCTGGTCCAGATGCTGGAACGGATCGCTCTCGTAGATCTTGTTCTCGTAGTAAGCACCCAGGAACTTGGCAGCATCGTCACGGCTGAAGCCGAAGGTCATCTGGGTCAGGTCGTTGGTGCCGAAGCTGAAGAACTCAGCTTCCTTGGCAATCTCGCCGGCAGTCAGAGCTGCACGGGGGATCTCGATCATGGTACCGACCAGATACTTCATGTCAACGCCGGAAGCCTTGATGAGCTCGTCTGCGACCTTGACGACAACGTCCTTGACGAACTTCAGCTCCTTGACCTCGCCGACCAGCGGGATCATGATGTGCGGAGTGATGACATAACCGGTCTCAGCAGAGACGTTCAGAGCTGCCTTGATAACAGCGCGGGTCTGCATTGCTGCGATCTCGGGGTAGGTGACAGCCAGACGGCAGCCACGGTGACCCATCATCGGGTTGAACTCATGCAGGGAGTTGATAATGTTCT
>OLNH01001190.1_pt1 | contig 14892 bp, 18 predicted proteins | sample 1643101 | NCBI WGS metagenome assembly OLNH01 (sample SAMEA3136758, study PRJEB25190) | human gut metagenome | biome: human gut; feature: human-associated habitat; material: faeces | place: Austria | collected 2013
TGCCCACAAGAATGGGAATAGTTGAGATACTAACGGAGCTTTCCAAAGCCGTCTGTCTGCTTAGAAATTAACAAGCAAGGGGGAATTGATATGGAGAAAAAACTAATACGATATAGTATGCAGATTGCCATGTTGAACCAACTTCTTGCCCGTAAAATGATTTCTGAAAAAGAATATGCTTTAGTAAAATCAAAACTTATGCAAGATTATAAAATTGTTTCAGATATAACCGCTTGAATTGTATATTTGAATATTGTATAATAACACTACAAAGGGAATACAAAATGTAAATATAAAAGGAGTGGTTCTGTGAAAGAAGTAGAAGTAATCAAAGCAAGGAATGATTTGCAAACTCGTACAAGAGGAAAAACGATTGAACTTATGCGTGTTGGTGCATATTGCAGGGTTAGTACAGATAGTGCAGACCAGCTAAACAGTTATAAGTCGCAGGTAGCTTATTATACAGATATGATTAAGAAGAATAAAGAATGGGTACTTGCAGACATATATGCTGATGAAGCAATCACAGGTACACAAGTGGCTAAAAGAGAAGATTTCCAGCGTATGATAAACGATTGCATGAATGGAGAAATTGATATGGTTATTACAAAATCTATTTCCAGATTTGCAAGAAATACGCTAGATACTTTGAAATATGTTCGTATGTTAAAGGAACGCAATATAGCAGTATATTTTGAAGATGAGAAAATCAATACTTTAACTATGGACGGAGAATTGCTTTTGGTGGTACTTAGTTCCGTGGCACAGCAGGAAGTTGAGAATATATCTGCTAATGTAAAAAAAGGTTTGAAAATGAAAATGAAACGGGGAGAGCTGGTTGGTTTTCAAGGGTGTCTTGGATATGATTATCATAAAGATACGAAAACAATTACCGTGAATGAAGAAGAAGCAGAAATTGTACGTTATATTTTCAATCGGTATATTGAGGGTGCTGGTGGTTCTGTTATTGCACATGAACTTGAAAATTTGGGATATAAAACAAAGTATGGAAGTTCTACATGGGTACAATCAACAGTTATTGGCATTATCAAGAATGAGAAATATAAAGGCGATTTATTGTTAGGAAAAACTTTTACAGTAGACCCGATTTCAAAGCGAAGATTGGAAAATTTTGGAGAAGAAGATAAATTCTATATTCGCAATCATCACGAACCGATTATTAGCGAAGAAGTTTTTGAAAAAGCACAAGAAATTCTTGCCAGAAGAAATGTCAATAGAGGAAAGATTGGAGAGGGTAACACAAAGAGGGAAAAATATAGTAGGAAATATGCTTTCAGTTGTATGCTGGAATGTGGTTTCTGCGGTGGTACTTTAACAAGGCGTAATTGGCACAGTAGTTCACAGTACAGCAAGGTTATATGGCAATGTGTAACGGCTACGAAGAAAGGCAAAAAATTCTGTAAGCATAGCAAAGGTATTCCAGAAACAGCTATTGAAGAAGCGTTTGTAGAAAGTTATCGTTTGTTGTGTGATGATAATAAAGATGTTCTGGAAGAATTTTTGCAGAGAATGGACGATACGCTTAGTAGTAGTGCAGTGTCGAAACAACTTGCAAAAGCAGAAAAAGAGATAGACGCATTAGAGAAGAAAAAGAGTAAACTTGTGGATATGCGTCTGGAAGAAATTATTGATAAGGAAACCTATGAAAGCAAATTTGCTGACTTAGTAAGTAAACAAGAACAGCTTGTCGAAGAAAGACAGAAATTACAAGAAACATCTGATAATGAAAAGGACATAAAAAAACGTCTAAAAGAGTTTAAGAAAACTTTAGAACAGAATGAGGTTCTTGATAAATTTGACCGATATGTGTTTGAAAGCATTGTTGAAAAAGTAATTGTAGGTGGACTTGATGAAAATGGAAATGTAGACCCTGCACAGTTGACCTTTGTTTATAAAACGGGCTTGAAGAATAGTGTAGATGGTGCTAAATTTAAACCACAAAGAAAAAATGCAAGGGGACGACATAGGACTGACGAATTGTGTTCACATGACAGCAACGAGGTTGATAAAATGTGTTTCGATAGTAGTAACGACACATATAGAGACGGTATGCCTTTTGTCCAAACTTCATGAAGCGAAGCATCATGTGAATGTGACACTTGATATGGACGAGATGGATTTAACGGCGGCTGAGAGGCGCTAAAGGTCCAGGGGACCTTTGCCCAGCGCGGACCGAAGCGGAGCGTAGACAGGCTACTTATGAGGAGATAAAGAAGTATGTGGCAAAGCATAATGATGGGATGAAGGTATCTAATCTGTATATTGCACAGATAAAGCAGAAGCATGGAATTATAGAAAGAGAGAACTATAATAAGCCAAAATCTGAGAAGGGCGGACAGCCGGAATGCCCAAAAGAAAAAGAAATAGCGATTGAAGAGGCGTTGAAGTATTTTCAGATGATTCCAAGTGAATCATAGGCTAACTTGGCTTATCGGATGGAGAAAATTCAACTAATGTTATTGAGCCTTCGGACATTGGGAATAAAATCTGATGTTCGTAGGCTTTTTGTTCATGACAATAGAATGTTTGCGGAGCGTGCATTCTATTGTATACAGAAAAATTTTTCGCAGATATAATAAACATGACATATAGCTGTCGTGTTGAATCAGGTATAATATGTATGGAGTGTAAGAAACGATGAAAATAGATAGACTTATCGGTATATTGTCAATCTTACTGCAGGAAGAAAAGACAACGGCTCCTGAACTGGCAGAAAGATTTGAGGTATCTCGAAGGACAATAAATCGGGATATTGAAGACCTTTGTAAAGCAGGTATTCCTATAAAAACTGCACAGGGTACCGGTGGTGGTATCAGTATTATGGATGGATATCGTATGGACAGGACGATTTTGAGCTCCAAAGATATGCAGATGATTCTTGCGGGTTTGCGGAGTCTTGACAGTGTGAGCGGAAGCAGGTACTACAGTCAACTGATGGAGAAAATCCAGACCGGATCATCAGAGTTCATCAGTGGAAGAGACTCTATGCTGATTGACTTATCTTCATGGTATAAGGGTTCTCTTGCTCCAAAGATCGAGGTAATACAGAGTGCAATAGAAAACAGGCGCATCATACGATTTAAGTATTATGCTCCGTCCGGAGAGAGCAACCGAAGGGTAGAACCATATTATCTGGTTTTCCGGTGGTCGAGCTGGTATGTATGGGGGTGGTGTTTAGAACGTAAAGATTACAGACTGTTCAAACTGAACCGTATGGATTGTGTTGTTGAAACAGACCGTGGGTTCCTGCGTAGAGATGTACCAATGCCGGATTTGTCAAATGAGAAGATATTTCCGGGTGGGATAAAGGTAAAAGCTCTTTTCACACCGAATATGAAGTGGCGGCTGGTTGAAGAATTTGGACCGAACTGCTTTACAGAAACAGACGATGGAAGGCTGCTCTTTTCAGCAGACTATACGGATATGGAAAACCTTGTGACATGGCTTATGACATTTGGAGCAAAAGTAGAGGTGCTTGAGCCGGAAGAAGTGCGGGACATTATTTGCAGGAATGCAGAGGAAATAATAAAAATCTATGGAGGATTAGGAAAATGAGATTAGACGGTTTTGGGTTGTTTGTTGATGATATGGCAAAGATGATTCGTTTTTACAAGGATGTTCTCGGATTTGAAATTAAGGAAGAAGAGAATACTTCCAATGTTTATCTTGTGAAAGACGGAACACTTTTTTTACTGTATGGACGGAATGATTTTGAGAAAATGACAAACCGGCGATATGAGTATATCAAGGGTCTGAATGGTCATTCTGAAATAGCTCTATATGTTGATACTTTTGAAGAGGTGGACGAGGCATACAAGAAGGCTGTGGAAAATGGTGCAACATCTGTGCTTGAACCAGAACTTGAACCTTGGGGACAGAGAACCTGCTATATTGCTGATCCGGAAGGGAATCTGATAGAGATTGGTTCCTGGAATAAGCCTTATGAAGAGAAGGACTTAGAGGGGGTGTAAAGGATATGGCTTTTGACTACAAGAAGGAATATAAAGAATTTTATATGCCGAAAGGCACACCGTCTATCGTAACTGTTCCGAAAATGAACTATATAGCGGTAAGGGGAAGCGGCAATCCAAATGATGCAGACGGAGAATACAAGCAGGCTATCGGACTTCTGTATGGAATTGCATTTACGATTAAAATGAGCAAAAAGGAAGATCATCAGATTGATGGATATTTCGATTATGTCGTGCCGCCATTAGAGGGATTCTGGTGGCAGGATGGAGTATCCGGAATTGATTATGCTCGTAAGGAAGATTTTAAGTGGATCTCTGTTATTCGACTGCCGGATTTTGTTACTAGGGAAGATTTCGACTGGGCTGTCAGGAAAGCTACGGCAAAGAAAAAGCAGGATTTTTCTAAGGCTGAGTTTTTTTCCTATGAGGAAGGTCTTTGTGTACAGTGTATGCATATCGGAGCGTATGACGATGAGCCTGTTACGGTAGATGCAATGCACAGGTTTATGGAAGAACAGGGATACGCATTGGATATAACGGATCGGAGAATGCACCACGAGATTTATCTGAGCGATGCGAGGAAAGTAGCGCCGGAGAAGTTGAAGACTGCAATCAGGCATCCGATAAAGAGAGCCTAAGGGTGTGGAGGGAAATAATATGGCATCAACAAAAGAGTATTTGGATTTTGTTATGGAACAATTATCAGGACTGGATGAAGTCAGCAGCAGGGCAATGATGGGCGAATACATCCTTTATTACCGTGGAAGGATTTTTGGTGGAGTATATGATGACAGACTTTTGGTGAAGCCGGTTCCGATGGCATTGAGGTTGATGCCGGATGCCGAGATGGAACAGCCGTATCATGGCGCTAAGGAAATGATTTTGGTTGATAATGTAGATGATCGGCAGTTTTTGTGTGAACTGGTTGAGAGTATGTGGGAAGAATTGCCGGAAAAGAAAAAGAAGAATATACATTAAGAACTAAGACTTGACAAAATCAAACCAATACTCTATATTTAGCAGTGGAGATTCTATACCCAAAAACAGAAAACGTGAATGTGCAAATGAAGCTCAAACCCTTGTGGTTTGGGCTTTTTCTAATTTTGATAGAAACTTGAGAACAATATTTTTCAAAAAGTCAATTATCAATTTGTAATGTTTTTTGAAGGAAAAAGTTCACAAAAGCATTTAGGCAATATTTACAAATTTTTTAAAAAAGGAATAGTTTCGCAAGAGTAACAGAGTGGCAATCGAGTAATATCGGTTGCTTTTTTGTTGCCCAGTTTTAGAAATTGTCGATTGCCCCCGAAAGAATGATTTCTAAAAATTACAAATTTGAAAAGAAATGGAGGAAAAGAAAAGTGAAAGAGTATTCAAAAGGAATTTATGTAAAATTCAAACCGGAAGAGGTGGAGATACTGCATAATCGAATGAAGGAAGCTGGAGTTCAAAACATGAGTGCATATATCAGAAAGATGGCATTGAACGGATATGTGATTATTCCTAAGTGGCCAGATCTGGATCAGGTAATATCCTTGCATTCAAGGATTAGTAATAATCTCAATCAGTATGCAAGGAAAGCAAATGAAACCGGAAAATTGTACGAAGAAGATATTACAGAAATAAAAAAGATGCATAATGAACAAACAAAGTTTATGAAAAAAATACTTGAGGCAGTAATGTATCTTTATGAGGAAGATTCAAAGAAGAAAAAGTGATTTTATGGTAAAGCGTCAGCTTGGCTCTGCGGCTTATCCGCAGTTCAAGGGGATTGGGGCATTCCCCAACAAGCAAAAATGCGCCGGGTATATACCGGAGCACTGCCTGCCAATTTGTAAAAAGCGAAAAGAAAGGATTAAGTTTATGAGAGATTTAGAAAAGGTATGTATTCAACCGAAGTATAACTATTGCACCGGTGAGGAGCGTTTTACTTTCATCAAGCTGCCAAAATGTCTGGTAGAGGATGAAGGCTTTGTTGAACTGTCAATGGATGCAAAGCTTTTATACGCATTCTTTTTAGATCGAGTTTCATTGTCAATAAAAAATGGATGGATTGACAACCAAGGGAGGGTGTTTATCTATTATTCAATAAAAAATATTTGCGAGGATTTGAATTGTGGAACTCAAAAGGCATGCAAGTTATTGGATGAATTGGAAAAGGTGGGAGCACTTGAACGGAAGAGACAGGGATTGGGAAGACCTAACAGGCTGTACCTTAAGAAAATGTTTTGAGAAATAGCCATACCGTAAAAATCAAAATACAAAAGATGGAGAAATCACAATTAAGAATTTTGATTTTGACGCATACAGACTTTTGGTATTTACAGGTTTTGAACAGTAAAAATCAAAATCTAATAAGACTAATAATAACAATACTAATTTTAATAATATCTATCTTATCCTATCAGGAAGAGAAGAAACATCACTATGGATGGGATACGATGGATTTCAATGACAATGTCAGAAAGGATTTTAATTATGGTCAAGAATAAAGTGGTTTTAAAAGAAAGAGATGTATGGAGCAATTTAGCAAATTTTATTGGAGAAATGGTAGCAAAGTATGCGGAAGCAATGGACTTGGATAATTTGCCTGATCCGGATTTTTATCTTCGTAGGGAAAGAATAAGACAGTTGTACACGGAGCTATATAAAGAGAAGAATATAACAAAGTTCAGAAATACAAAAATCTCTATTGAAAGAAAAGTTGCAGCATGATACTATAACCGTATAGACGGATGAATAAATTTATAAATACGGATATTTACGGAATGTTGATGGAGGAAAAATCATGATTATCAGTGAAAGAATTTTTTGTGTGATGAAGCAGAAGAACATAACGCAGTTGGAACTCTCAAGAAGGACCGGGATTGCAACAAGTAACATCAGTGACTGGAAGAAGAAAAAGACGAATCCCAAAGCGGACTGTCTGTTGTCTATATGTGATGCATTGGAGATTACTCCCGAACAGCTTTTGACTGGAAAAGGAATTGATCCGGAATATAAAGATGCAGATATGGATTATGAAGTTACCAGGTCGGATATTAAGATTTTAAAGCAGATTCACAGCCTTGGAGATGCGCAGTATAAAAGATTGATGGCGTATATGAAAGCCTTGCAGAAGTTGGAACAGATGGTAAGTGAAAAGGAAATTCCTGGAGTGATTCACCGGTAGAAACTATTGAAACAATTATTGATGTTGTACAACTTCCGGAAAATGAAGATTATCCTGGAGAGGATGTAGTTGAAATCATAAATATGCAGGGAGAAACAACCACTGTTTATAAGTTAGTGGATGGTCGTTATATGGATCGCACTAATACTGTTCATATTTATGATGGAAAAGACACATGGACAGATACGAATGGTGTGGAGTGGAAACAGGAAGTGAAGTAAAAAATATAACATGACATAATCGGATTGACTAAAAGAACACAGATATTTATAATGTAGGCAAAATAAGAATGCAGAACTTCGAGAGGAATAGATCACTTTACTAATGGCAGTAAAATGGTTCTAATGTGAGCGGAGAAAGAGGTTATTATGATAAAACACACAATAGCACCCATATATGACAAGAATTCCCGTATCCTGATACTGGGGAGTTTTCCATCTGTAAAATCGAGAGAACAGCAATTTTTTTATGGTCATAAGCAAAACCGTTTTTGGAAAGTACTTGCCGGGATTCTGGGATATGAAGTGCCTCAGACAATTGAGGAGAAGAAGGAGATGCTTCTGGCGAATCATATTGCTGTATGGGATGTGATTCAGAGCTGTGAGATTGAAGGCTCTTCAGATGCCAGTATTCATGAGGTGATTCCGAATGATCTGTCGGAAATTCTTGCGACGGCAGATATCCGGGCAATTTATACAAATGGTGGAAAAGCTTTTGAATTGTATGATAAATATATTTACCCGGTGAATGGAATCAAAGCACAGAAACTTCCGTCAACGAGTCCTGCCAATGCAGGATATTCACTGGAGCGGCTGAAGGAAGCATGGATGGAGATTGTGAAAACGCTTATTATGTGACTGTATCGGCAGGTATTTTTGTAATGTGCAGGGATGAAAAAATTTCCACGGAAGATGCATTGTCCATGGCAGATGAACGACTGTATGAAGCAAGGAAGCATAAAACACAAATGCTGATAAAATAAAAAAGGAAGCACTGTTCTGAAGAAATCAAAACAGTACTTCTTTTTTTATGCTTCTTTTGAAGACTCAGAATCACCGGATTCTGTTTCCTCAGTTGCTTCAGGAAGAATCACACGTACACTTTCAATGCGGTTTTTATCCAGCTTCTCAACTACCAGGCGGATATGATCATCTGTAATAACCTGGTCACCTGCGACCGGAAGACGATCCAGATGTTCAATGATGAGACCACCCAGAGAATCGTAATCTTCAGAATCAAGATGAGTGCCGAGATGATCATTTACGTCATCAAGACTCATGGATCCTTCTACGATATATTCACGGTCGGAAAGCTTTTTGATCAGTTCATTTTCGCTTTCATCGTATTCATCATGAATTTCTCCAACGATTTCTTCGAGAATGTCCTCCAGGGTGATAAGTCCGGTCATTTCACCATATTCATCAAGAACAATGGCGATGTTGAAAGTAGATTCACGCATTTCGACCAGAAGTTCAGAAATATCCTTGTATTCATAAGTAAAATGTGGCTTGCGGAGATAATCACGGATATTAAAAGGCTTGGTTGAATCATACAAAAGAAGATCCTTCATGTTGATGATACCAACGATATTGTCTTGTGTATTTTCATAGACAGGAAGACGCGTAAAACGATCCTCACGGAAAATATCAATCAGTTCATCATAAGTAGAATCAACATCCGCAAAAGATACATTGACTCTTGGAACCATAATATCTTTGGCATCTGCATCTCCCAGATCGAATACATTGTAGATCATTTTCTTTTCGTCAGATTCGATAACACCATCTTCATGGCTGACATCTACGATCGTACGAAGTTCTTCTTCTGTCATAGCCTTATTAGCAGCATCCGGATCCACACGAAGCAATTTCATGAATACACGTGACACCATATTGATAATAAAAATAAATGGAGTCATGATCATCATAAAAAAACTAAGAATAGGAATGTAGCGCAGGGTGATTTTTTCTGCATTCAATGTAGCATAATTCTTAGGTGTGATTTCACCAAATATAAGGATGGCTACAGTAAGGGCAGCTGTGGCAATACTCACCATGTATCCGCCAAAACTGTATGCCAGTGAAGTGGCAAGAGAGGAGGCGGTGATATTAACAAGGTTATTTCCAATCAGAATAGCGCTGAGCATTTTGGGGGTATGATTCTCAACAATGTCCAGAACCTTTGCAGCACGTTTGTTGCCTTCATCGGCAAGGGCGCGCAGCCTTATTTTGTTGACTGCCATAAGAGCAGTTTCATTTGATGAAAAAAATGCGGATAACGCCAGTAATATGATCAGAATAATTAGCTGGTAAGTGTCACTTGCATCCACTCGTAAAATTCACTCCTTTAAGTTGTATTAGTCGAGATCTTTGCCTGTAAGCATTTTGTATGCCTGCAGATATTTTTCGATAGTTTTGTCTACGATTTCCTGTGGTAGTGTCCAGTCGTTTCCAGGATGAGAAGTCAGCCAGTCACGTGCAAACTGCTTGTCGAAAGAAGGCTGTCCATGGCCTGGTTCATATCCTTCTGCCGGCCAGAAACGGGAGCTGTCAGGTGTCAGCATTTCATCACCGATTACCATATTACCGTCTTCATCCAGGCCGAATTCAAATTTGGTATCTGCAATGATAATGCCTTTACTTAATGCATATTCAGCGCATTTTTTGTAAAGAGCAATCGTATTATCGCGAAGTTTTTCTGCAAGTTCGCGTCCTCTGCCAGGGAAATATTTTTCGAGATGGTCAATACTCTGCTCAAAAGAGATATTTTCATCATGATCACCAATCTCGGCTTTGGTTGACGGGGTGTAAATAGGCTCAGGAAGCTTGTCGGATTCTTTTAAGCCTTCAGGAAGAGTGATTCCGCAGACAGTGCCATTTTCCTGATAGCTCTTCCATCCGCTGCCTGTAATATAACCACGAACGATACATTCAATTGGAAGCATGTTCAGTTTGCGGCACATCATAGATTTTCCGGTATATTTCTCTTGCTGGAAAAATTCAGGCATGTCTTTTACATCAACAGAAATCATGTGGTTAGGCAGAATGTCCTCGGTCAGATCAAACCAGAATTTGGACATCTGTGTCAGTACAGTTCCTTTTTTGGTTACTTCATTGTTCAGGATAACATCAAAGCAGCTGATACGGTCAGTTGCTACCATGATCAAACTGTCTCCGTTATCATAGATCTCACGTACTTTACCTTCTTTAATAGGTTTTAATTCCTGCATGTCTTTGCACCTCGTCATATGATTTTTAAAATTTCAAGGTTAAAATAGCACTTTTTACCGCGGACTGTCAAGATACAATTCTAATTGTACAGACAAATGCACAAAAAATCGGACAGGTTTTCAGATAATGTCGTCTCAGACTGTTTTTTCGCGAATGATAACAACAATCCATGGATTCTGTGCATCACATTTGTTGCCGGCGAGAAATTCCATAGTCGTAGAGATATAATCATTGTCCAAACAACGGCGGAACTGATAGGTGAGCTGTTTATGGCCACCAAAGAAAATGTCCTGCAGTGAAGAGAGTGTGATTCTTGAACGGTATAATTCTACGTCGTCGGGATGAATCAGGTTTTCGTTGAGAATACGACGATTGTATAATTCAAAATTATGCTCCAGTTCAAGTTCCTTGCCATGAAGCCGATAATCTCTTTTGAGGATTTCGTATTCTGCATTGCTGAGATTCAGTCTTGCAAGAAGCAGGAAATTTTCCGCAAGGATCTTAAAAATGGAATGTGTAACCGTTGTTTCATGAAGAAGTTCTACGGATGATTTTGGTTCTGTCACAGTAGTATCATCTGAAACAGCTTTGTGGGCATGATTATAGTGTTCATGAGGAACATTACTGAGAAGATCCTCGGCATCTGCGACTGGCATTGGTTTGAAGAAAAAGTATCCCTGCGCATAAACACAGTTCATGGAATGAAGCATCTCAATCTGCTCCGGAGTTTCCACACCTTCTGCAATAATAGGAAGCTCCAGTTTGTGTGCCATGTTAACAACAGAATTAATGATCTGAATACCTTTCTGGCGGTTTTCTGGATTCATTTCAATAAATTTCATATCAAGTTTCAAAATATCGACATTGGCATCCTTGAGCATATTAAGAGAAGAGTAACCACTTCCAAAATCATCCATAAGAATACAGAAACCATACTGATGAAGCTGATCAATCGTTTTTCTTACAATGATATTATTTTCGGAAAATGCAGTCTCAGTAATCTCCACAAGGAGCATTTCGGGTGTCAGTCCATATTTTATGATAAGATCCTGAAGAAATTCAGGAACATTGATCGTTTCAATGTCAGCTACAGAGACATTGATGGAGATAGGAACAACATAAAGATGATCTTTTTTCCAATAGGCCAGAGTCTGGCAGACTGCATCCCAGATATAAGTATCCAGTGCAGTGATCATACCGTTATTCTCGAGAAATGGAATAAATTCTCCTGGAGAAACAAAACCACGGGAAGGACTGATCCAGCGGGAGAGAGCTTCCATACTGACGATTGCACCAGTGATACTGTTGCATTTGGGCTGCAGATAGAAAGTAAATTCTTTGTTTTCCAGACCGACTTTTACGTCGTGGAGCATCTGTTGTTCTTTTTCCAGCTGATCAATGATCTCATTTGTGAAATAACAGATCCGTTTATTAAAATTTCCCTTGATCTCGGAAGCAGCGAGCTGTGCATTGTTACACATGGTCGCTGTATCCGGATGCTTCTCTGTAATGGGGTAGATACCGATGATTGGAAGAAACCCCTCGTTCTGACTGTGGATGCCAATATAACTGCGAATTGTTTTGTAGATCAGATTGATCAGTTGCTCGTCATCAGGAATACACATAAAGAAATGATCTCCACCGAAATAGCCAGCCAGATATCCTTTCATCTGCTGTACACGAAGCAGGTACTGACTGATATTCTGAAGCAGAATATCCCCTGCTTCCTGTCCGTACCAGTTATTAAATAATTTAAAACGTTCGATGTCGATGGAAATGATACACCAGCCAGATGATTCGCATGCATCAAGGAATTCCTGAGCTTTTTCAAGAAATTCCGATCGATTGTACAGCACATTTGTTATGCCCATAAGAATACGTCCTTTAACCATAAGATCAAGAATAATTATGCCATTTGTAAAAATATTATTCAATATAATAAACAGTATGATGTTATAAAAAATGTAGATATATTGTAATATTTCTGTTATGATAAAAAACAAACGAAAGTATAAAGTATGCAGGAGGAAAGAAAATGAGTACAAAAGCAGATATGGCAATTGCATTTCATGATAAGGGATATAACTGTGCACAGGCAGTTGCCTGTTCGTTTTGTCAGGAATTTGGTGTAGCGGAAGAAGAGATGTTCCGGATCGCAGAAGGCTTTGGACTTGGAATGGGGATGATGGAAGTATGTGGAGCACTTTCAGGAATGATGATGATCATCGGACTGGAAAACAGTGTCGGAGAACCGGAAAAAGGCAGACTGACAAAAGGTGATACCTATAGAAAGGTAAAAGAATATGTAAAGAAGTTCCAGGAACAGAATGGTTCTTATCTTTGCAGGGAACTGAAAGGCATGGAAACAGGAAAAGTACTTCGCAGTTGTCCGGATTGTATTCGTGATGCAGTAGCACTGACTGAGGAATATCTGGCTGCACAGAAGCAGAACTGATCTTCAGAAAAGAAGATACTTGTAAATAAAAAAATCCGTCGATACAGAATGTATGAAAATTCATAAAACTGTTTCGACGGATTTTTATGTTTGAGAGAATATTATTCAGCTACTTTGACAAACTGACTGTTGTACAGATTTTGATAGAATCCGCCCTTTGCCATAAGTTCATCATGCAATCCCTGTTCGACGATACTTCCGTCTTTCATGACAAGAATCTCATCTGCATTTCGAATCGTAGAAAGACGATGCGCTACGATAAAGCTTGTACGTCCCTCCATAAGACGGTCAAAAGCTTCCTGAACCATCAGTTCAGTTCGGGTATCGATACTGGAAGTGGCTTCATCCAGTATCAGCATTGGAGGCAGACAGAGCATGACACGGGTGATACAAAGAAGCTGTTTTTCACCCTGGCTCAGACTGTCTTCTTTTAAGCGTGTGTCCAGGCCATTTGGAAGACGGCGGATAAATTCCCAGCTGTGAGAACGTCTGGCTGCTTCGATAATTTCTTCATCGGTTGCATCTGGCATACCGATGTTGAGATTTTCGCGGACAGTGCCGTTTTTGATCCAGGTGTCCTGAAGCACCATGCCAAAGCTGCTACGCAGAGAATGACGGGAAATTTCATTGATCGGGTGACCATCAATCGAGATTGTACCGCTGGTCACATCATAGAATCGCATCAGCAGGTTGATAAAGGTTGTTTTTCCACAGCCAGTTGGTCCGACGATTGCGATACGCTTGCCTGGTTCTGCATGCAGGTTGAAATTTTCAATCAGTTTTTTGTCCGGAACGTAGCGGAAACAAACGTTATCGATGTTGACTTCACCTCTGACATCAGTGATGGTGTCCTTGGAATCAGCACTTTCCGGTTCTTCTTCCAGAAGAGCAAAGATTCTGGCCGCACATGCAAGTGCATTCTGAAGCTCTGTGATGACAGAACTGATATCATTGAATGGTTTCATGTACTGATTTGCATAAGCAAGAAGTACGGACAGACCACCAACAGTTAGGGAGCCGCCAGGAATCATGAAAGCACCGGCCAGGGCAACACCTGCATAAATGACATTATTGACAAAACGTGTGGACGGGTTGGTCAGGCTACTGTAAAAGACCGCTTTCTGACTGCATTCTTTTAATTCTTCATTGATCAGGGCAAAACGTCCAGATGATTTATCTTCGTATCCGAAGGCCTGTACGATCTTCTGGTTTCCAATCATTTCTTCGATAAGTGCGGTCTGACGGCCACGTGCATCACTCTGCTTCCGGAACATATGGAAGGAACGTGAGGAAATAAATTTTGCAACAAAGAAACTGAGCGGAGTCAGAACAATGACCATCAAAGTAATCCAGATATTCTTAGAAAACATGAAAAGCAGAGTTCCGATGATCGTAACGATTCCTGAGAAAAGCTGTGTGAATCCAAGCAGAAGACCATCCGAAAGAATATCGGTATCAGCAATGACGCGGCTTATGATATCACCGGTGCTGTGGCTGTCCAGATAGGAGAGCGGAAGTTCCTGAATATGACGGATCGCTTTTGCACGGATATCCTGTACCGTACGGAAGGTCATACGGTTGTTAATGATATTCATGATCCAGGTAGCAACACTGGAAACGATGATCATCACAAGAATCCGGCTGAGATAATACCACATCATACGGAAATTAACTTCACGTTTGGCAACTACCTGGTCAATCGCATTACCGAAAAGTACCGGTACATATAACTGCAGGATGACAGATACAGCTGCCAGAATAATGCTCAGGACCAGAAGAAAACGGTATTTTCCGATAAAGCGGAGTACTTTCCAGAGGGTTTCCATGCTGGTCGTATTTGTTTGCTGTTTGTTCTGTTTGCTCATAAGGTCACCTCCGAAGCATTAACGGATACGGCTGTATTTGATGTATTGTATTTTTCACGTTCTTCCGGGAACTGGGAGAAATAGATTTCGCGGTACGTATCGCAGGTGCGGATAAGGTCATCGTGAATGCCTTTTCCAACAAGCTCACCGTCATCCAGAACAAGGATCAGATCTGCCT
>OLNH01001191.1_pt1 | contig 14882 bp, 11 predicted proteins | sample 1643101 | NCBI WGS metagenome assembly OLNH01 (sample SAMEA3136758, study PRJEB25190) | human gut metagenome | biome: human gut; feature: human-associated habitat; material: faeces | place: Austria | collected 2013
GTGCAGTAATGCATGGAGCTGACTGTTACTAATCGGGTGAGGGCTTGACCAAGAAATCGCAGGAAGTAATGATCTCAGGGAAATGTCAACATGTATGTAGTTTTGAAGATATAGTAGAAACCAGCTAGTAGTTAGTTGGTTTTTTTGTGCTTAAAAATAGGTCTAAGAGGGACGTCAGAAAAAAGAATGGTTTCCCATGCGGTTTCGGAACCTAGGAATTCTAAGGGTCTGGAGATCTGCTAAAAGCATGAGGAAAAATGCAAAACTCGCCGCGAAAGGGCTCAGACAGGTTGCTATTTTTCCTCATAACGCAGATCCCCACACCCTAAGAATTACTACGGTCCCTGCAAATGCATGGGAAACCATTCTTTTTTCTGACTGTTTATTGACTTAAGTGGGACAGATTTACTGGTGAGAGAATAATTAAATAATTAGCGGTGTGGGAGAAGAATATACAAAGTATGTAAATATATAACGGCATATAATAGGAAGCAATTAATAAAAATGACAATGAGATTTTAAAAGTTTAGAAGAATCCTTGTTATTCTGCATAAAAAACAAAGGATTTCGAAGAAAAACAGAAGTATTTTGTATAGTTTTTTTAAGAATCCATTGTTATAATACAATCACAGTAAAACAAACGGGCACGTAAGGGCATGAGCGTTGACAAAGGCTCTGCGTGTTTAATAAAAAAAGCAAACGTAAATTCAAGGAGGGTTTTTACAATGAAAAGAAAATTAGTGAGCTTAGTACTTGCAACAGCAATGATCACATCATCTATGGTGGCAATGCCTGTATTCGCATCTGATGACACAGCAACAGAGGAAGCCGCTGACGAGAAGAAAGATGATGCTGCAGATGATACAGAAAAACCTGATGTAGATTTATCAGACAAAAAAGTTGGCATTTGTATTTATCAGTTCTCTGATAACTTCATGACTCTGTTCCGTACAGAACTGGAAAACTATCTGATCGAACTTGGATTCTCTAAAGATAACATCACAATCCAGGATGGTGCTAATGACCAGGCTACACAGTCCAACCAGATTGACGCTTTCATTGCTGATGGTGTAGATTTACTTATCATCAACCCGGTAAACTCCTCCTCTGCAGAGAGTATTACAGATAAAGTAGTAGCAGCTAATATTCCGCTTGTATATGTAAACCGTGAGCCAAGCGAAGATGAAGAGAAGAGATGGGAAGACAATGGCTGGAACGTTACATATGTAGGATGCGACGCTCGTCAGTCCGGAACAATGCAGGGTGAGATCATTGCTGATCTTGGTCTTGACACAATTGATAAGAATGGAAACGGAAAAGTTGATTATATCATGATCGAAGGTGACCCGGAGAACGTTGATGCTAAATATCGTACAGAGTTCTCTGTAAAAGCTCTTGAGGATGCAGGACTTGAAGTTAACCAGCTTGACGATCAGGTAGGTAACTGGGATCAGGCTACAGCTCAGCAGCTCGTTGCTAATGACTTAAGCCAGTTTGGTGATGATGTAGAAGTTGTATTCTGTAACAACGATGCTATGGCACTTGGTGCTCTTCAGTCTATCGAAGCTGCCGGACGTACAGTTGGCGATGACATCTTCCTTGTAGGTGTAGATGCTCTGTCTGAGGCTCTTGATAAAGTAGAAGAAGGCAAAATGACAGGTACAGTATTTAACGATCATATTTCTCAGTCTCATTCAGCAGCAGATGCAGCTGTTAAATATCTTGCAGGCGAAGAAAATGAGCACTACATCGGCTGTGATTACGTAAAAGTAACTACAGACAACGTAGCTGATATTAAAGAAATGACAAAATAATTTAATTGATCTTGCTCAGAAAGGTGCGGGTGACTTAAAAGGTACCCGTACTTTTCTGTGAGAAAAGGGAAAGGGAGGAGAAATATGTCTGAATATAAACTGCAGCTGAAGGGCGTCTGCAAATCTTTCCCAGGTGTTAAGGCACTTGATAATGTACAGCTGTCACTCCGTCCGGGTACAGTACATGCTCTCATGGGAGAGAATGGTGCAGGAAAGTCTACTTTGATGAAATGTTTATTCGGTATTTACAAAATGGATGCCGGAGAAGTCTACTTAGATGGACAGAAAATTGTAGTTAATAATCCTGATGAAGCAATGAAATATGGCATCGCAATGGTACATCAGGAGTTACAGCCGGTTCCGGCAAGAACAGTAGCGGAAAATCTTTACCTTGGACGTTTTCCTACAAAGAAATACGGTCCTTTACAGGTAATTGACCATAAAAAAATGTATGAAGATACAGCATACTGGCTGAAAGAAGTTAAGATGGATTTTGATCCGAAGGCTCTTCTGGGTGATCTTTCTATCGGACAGATGCAGTCAGTAGAAATTGCAAAAGCAGTTTCACACAATGCGAAGGTGGTAATCTTTGATGAGCCTACATCCTCATTATCAGATAACGAAGTAGAAGCTCTTTTCAGGATCATGAATGATCTGAGAGACAAGGGCGTTGCCATGGTTTACATTTCTCATAAGATGGATGAGATCAAACGTATTGCAGATGATATCACCATCATGCGAGACGGTACATATGTAGGAACCTGGCCTGCAGCCGAAATGACTACAGAAGATATCATTACCAAGATGGTAGGACGTGAGCTGACCAATGTATATCCGGAAAGAAAGAATAAACCGGGAGAAGTGATCATGGAGGTAAAACATTTAAGTTCTATCCATGAGAAATCATTCCAGGATGTATCTTTCACACTCCGCAAAGGTGAGATCCTCGGATTTGGTGGTCTGGTAGGAGCTCAGAGAACAGAGCTTCTGGAAGGCGTTTTCGGAATGAGAGCGATCCAGTCCGGAGAGATTTATATTAAAGGCAAAAAAGTAAATATCAAACATCCGGCAGATGCCATGAAAGCCGGAATCGGTCTGATCACAGAGGACAGACGTGGAAATGGTATTTTTGGATGTCTTTCCATCAAGGATAATGTAGGTGTTTCTATTTATAACAAACATCTGAAAGCCGGATTTGTGCTTGATCATAAGACGATCAACGGAATCGTAGATGACAGTATCAAGAAGCTGCGTATCAAGACTCCGAATATGCAGGAGCATATTGCAAACCTGTCCGGAGGTAACCAGCAGAAGGTTATCGTTGCAAGATGGCTGGCAAATGATCCGGATATCCTGATCATGGATGAGCCTACCCGTGGTATCGACGTTGGTGCAAAACACGAGATTTATGAGATCATGAATGACCTGGCAGCAGAAGGCAAAGCCATTATCATGATTTCTTCAGAAATGGCAGAGCTGCTTGGTATGTCTGACCGTGTTTATGTAATGTGTAACGGTAAGATGCGCGGAGAACTTACAGAGGAAAACGAGATGACTCAGGAACATGTTATGAGTTATGCTACAAAATTCTGATGATGGGAGGAGAAAAATAATGGGTAAAAAGAAATTAAGCTTTAAAGAGATTATGACAAATTATGGTGTTATCATCATCATGGTTTGCCTTATCGTATTCACAGGAATCACAAGACCAAACTTCTTAACAACAAACAACCTTACTAATATTCTTGCAACTATGAGTTTCCGTCTGGTAATCGCACTTGGTATTGCCGGATGTATCATTACAGCAGGATGTGACCTTTCAGCAGGTCGTATGATCGGTTTCGGCGGATGTATTGCAGGTACACTGCTTCAGAAAATGGACTATTCCGCTAAATTCTATCCAAACATGAAACCATTAAACATCTGGCTTGCACTTCTGATCGTTATGCTGATCTGTGCAGCATTCGGTCTGGTAACAGGTTTCTTTATCGCATACCTGAACGTACCGCCATTCATTTCCACAATGGCTATGATGGAAATCGTTTATGGTATCTGCAGTATTTATACAAATGCAACTCCTCTTGGTGGATATGTAAGTGAGTATACAGGACTTGCTACAGGTAAATTCCTTGGAATGAGCTATCTGGTATGGATTGCAATCCTGGTTGGTGCTATCACATGGTTTATATTTAACATGACCCGTCATGGAAAATACATGTATGCCATCGGTGGTAACCCACAGGCAGCAGAAGTTGCCGGTGTTCCGGTTAAGAAGACTCTGATCATCATCTATGCAAAAGCAGCAGCTATGTATGGTCTTGCTGGATTTATGATGGGTGCAAAAGCCGGCGGTGCATCAGTTCAGTTAGGATATGGTTATGAAATGGAAGCGATCGCAGCCTGCACCATCGGTGGTGTATCTGTAACCGGTGGTCGTGGTAAAGTTTCTTCCGCTCTGATCGGTGTTGCAGTATTCGAATTCCTGAAAGCAGCACTTCAGTTCCTGGGAGTAAATGCATACGCTCAGTACATCGCACTTGGTGTTATCATCTTCATTGCTATTTCACTGGATATCAGAAAATACATTGCAAGAAAATAATAAATTGTATATAATAATACATACAGGGCCGCCGTTTTGGTACGACGGTCCTTTCTCTGTATATAGGTATATAAAAGAGAAAAAGTTATACGCAGACAGCAGGAAATCATAGTTTGTTCTCTGTGTGGAATTTCAAAAAATAAAAATAGGAGAAATAAAAAATGGGAAACAGTTATTTATCAAATGCAATGATCCCGCTGATGATGACTCTGGTTCTTGGATACTATGCAGCCCGTCTGCTGATCTTTCATGATACAGAATCCATCACAGGAAAAAAGGGTACCAAGCTTAAAGACAAAGAGAAATATGTGACAGAATCAGGAAAGCTGATCCTTTTTCTGGCAGCAGGATCTTTTATCATGGCAATCGTGATGTATTTTAATACTTATGCGGCAGTTGCAGAAATTATAATCTGGTTTGTGATCTTTGGTATCCTCTGGAAGAGAATGAATGACAAATATGGGGATACGGGTTCACATAAGAAAAAATAGTTATTTTACTTAAAAAGACAGGAAGAAGCGGAATTAAGAATTAATTTGGCCGATAAACTTTGCCGTATGAATAAATAAAAACAGAAATTTAGAGACAGGGTGTAAATATGGAGAAGTATTCAGTACTGCTTGTGGATGACGAGGAGGACGTTATCCAGATTATTATGAAGAAGATGGATTGGGAGAGCATGGGGTTTCAGATCGCAGGCTATGCACACAACGGTGTGGAAGCTTTGGAAATGGCAGAAGAACTGCAGCCGGATGTGGTGATGACAGATATTAAGATGCCATATATGGACGGACTGACTCTCAGCCGTAAACTCAAGGAACTTTACCGCACAGTAAAGATTATTATATTCTCAGGATTTGATGAATTTGAATATGCAAAAGAAGCGATCCAGATTGAGGTAGAGGAATATATTCTCAAACCTATTGATGCCGGAAATCTGAAAGAAGTATTCGGAAGAATACGTGAGAAAATTGACCGGGAGATGGATGAAAAAAGAAACGTAGATAAGCTGCGGGAATATTACATGGAAAGTCTTCCGATTCTTCAGGAGAACTTTTATACTTCTCTGATCGACGGCAGAATTCCAGAGGATGAGATTGAGCGATATCTTGATGATTATCAGATCAGTCTGACAGGACCATATTATGTGGTATCCATTTTACATATCAGTGCGACAGATATTTCACAGAATATGAATACATTCCTGTTGGGGGTATCCGTAAAAAAACTGGTGGAAGAGCATATGGAGGATGAATGGAAATCCAGAATCCTGATGTATCTGGGAGACATTGTGGTGATCACACAGCTGGAACGGCAGGATCAGATCAATGCATTTACAGACTTTATGGATCAGTTATGCCGTCTGGCAAAGCATGTCTGTGAAGCGGCAGTGACTGCAGGAATTGGATATGTATGTAATAACCTTCCGGATATCCGCCAGTCCTGGCAGGGTGCAAGAAGTGCGGTTTCCTATCGTGTGCTTTATGGGAATACACGGGCTATCAATATAGCAGAGATCGATCCTATGGAGAATGCAGACGAACGCTGGGAAGAACAGGAGATCCAGAAAATTCTGAAGAAAATTCGAATGGGAAGCAGGGAGGAACTGGAAGAAGAAATCGGTCAGTGCATCCACAGATTTGTAGAAGATGGAACCACCATACAGAAATATCAGATTTTTATCATGGGTCTGATCACAGAGATTTTCAGATTCTGTACAAATAATCAGTTGGATATTACAGAATTCTATGGTGAAAAGGGAGAAGTCTTTGAGCGATGCATGCAGATGGAATCACCGGAGGAGTTAGAACAGTGGCTTCTGAAGATTGGGGAAAAGCTGCAGGAAACTGTTCAGCAGGAACGCCAGGCAAGTACAAAATCCTTTGTGTCTAAGGCTATGGAATATGTGCAGGAGCACTACAGGGACCGTAATATAACGATCGAATCAGTATGCCGTGAGCTTGGTGTAAGTGCTGCTTATTTTTCCACGGTCTTTAAGAAAGAGACAGGCAAAACATTTATCAGTTTTCTGACGGATTACAGAATGGAGAAAGCAGTGGAACTGCTTATGACCACTAATGATAAAACCTATATCATTGCTGAAAAAGTAGGTTATGCAGATCCTAATTATTTTAGCTATGCGTTTAAAAAGCAGTACAGCATGTCGCCATCCAAGTACCGTACTGCAAATAGTTAAATATTGAGGCCGGTCATTAACAGCGTGAAAGCTGAGTTTTATATAAGTCAGATTAACAGGGGCAGAGAGAGTAAGTGGAAAAGATCAGGCAATTATTATTTCATAAAGAAAAAAGAACAAAGAGCATGCAGATGACTATTTCTGTTTCTTTTACGGTTTTGTCTGTATGCTGTATGTGTTTTCTGGGTGTGATGCTGTATCAGCAGTTTACCAAGAAAGCAGAAAATCTTACGGTCGAAAATTCCAGACAGCTGTTAAACCAGACGACTATCAATCTGGAAGATTACCTGCGAAATATGCGCCGTATTTCAGATGCAATGTATTATACTGTAATTAAGAATACAGATATTGGAACGGAAAGTCTGGATGATTCCATGACTCTTTTATATGAAGCGAATAAAGATAAACTTGTCAGTGTAGCCTGCTACACCAACGATGGAAATCTGACAGCAGCGTCTCCAGTTGCAACGCAAAAAAACGGAATTAATGTAACCTCGCAGGAATGGTTTCAGGACGCTGTTGGTGAACTGGAAAACTTTCATTTTTCCACGCCTCATGTGCAGAATCTGTTTGATGATCCTTCTTATCGATATTACTGGGTAGTGTCTTTAAGTCGGACGGTGGAGCTGACCAGAAATGGTGTTTCTATGCTGGGAGTTTTGCTGGTTGATATGAACTACAGCAGTATTGAGCAGCTTCTGGACAAAGCGAATACAGATACTTCGGGCGATTATGTATACCTGATGGCACCGGATGGAGAAATCATTTACCATCCAAAACAGAACCTGATCCATATGGGACTTTATCAGGAAAATAATGAAAAAACAGCAGGTTATGAAGACACTACGGTAGAAGAGACTTTCCATGGAGAGAAGCGGCTGGTAACAGTGAAGACGATCAGCTATACAGGATGGAAGCTGGTCAGTGTAGTTCCGATGAAATCCTTCAGCATGAATATGATCAATATGAGAAATCTGGTAGTTCTGCTTGTTGCATTGACAGTACTGGCAGCAGTGATCCTGAATCAGATGGTATCAGCCAGAATCTCCAAACCGCTGCGCCGTCTGAATGATTCGGTAAAAGAATGGGAAGCTGGAAATATGGAGCCGGATATTTATATCGGAGGTTCCATGGAGGTAGAGCATCTGGGAAAAACTCTCCGGTCTACAGTTGCGCAGATCCGTCAGTTGATGGATGATATTGTGGTAGAACAGGAAGAGAAGCGAAAGAGTGAGCTGGATGCTCTGCAGTCACAGATTAATCCGCATTTCCTGTATAATACCCTGGATTCTATTGTCTGGATGATCACAGGAGAGAGATATGACGATGCAGTATTTATGATCACGCAGCTTGCCAGTCTTTTCCGTATCAGTTTGAGCAGAGGAAAGACTGTGATCAAGATTGAAGATGAGGTAAAGCATGCCCGCAACTATATGAACATTCAGAAAATCCGGTACAAGAACAGTTTTGAGGTGGATTTTCAGATTGAGGAAGAGATTCTGGACGGATGTATTGTGAAGCTTGTTCTCCAGCCATTACTGGAGAATGCTATTTATTATGGAATGGAATTTATGGACGGAGAAGGAGAGATTCATGTCCGCGGATACAGGAAGGATGAGGATATTTATCTGGAAGTAGAGGATAACGGACTGGGTATGCCAGAGGAAGAAGCAGCCGGGCTTCTGAATGGAAAAGAACGGCCGCATAAGCATGGATCGGGAGTTGGTCTGGTCAATGTGCACAGTCGTTTGAAGCTTCGTTTCGGAGAAGAATATGGACTGATCATCCATAGCTGTCCGGACGAAGGAATGTTGGTACAGATTCATATTCCATATGTTCCATATACGTCAGAAACCCAGAAACTTCTTGAAAGCGGAAAGGATTATCATGCAGCAGACAGGAAGGAGGATGCGGAATGAAAAAGAACAGAATATCCGTAATCCTCTTCCTGGCAGTTCTTTTATCTGTAATCATATACAGCGCTTACGGGATGGTCAATCAGGGAAGAGATGATGATTATATTTCGATATCAGTGATAGTAAACGACAGTAGCAATGCCAGATGGGATGCATTCCGGGAAGGACTGGAACAGGGAGCTGAAGATAATCAGGTACATCTGAACCTGGTGTCGACGGGAAGCTTTCAGAATGCGCAGGAAGAGCATACGATCGTAAAGCGCGAACTGGAGGGAGATGCAGCCGGGGTGATCGTTGAACCATATTCCAGTGAAGCAGACAGTGTTTTGCAGGGAGCAGCTGCAGATTCGGTAGTATTAGTGAAAACAGGAGTAGAAACAGATACACTTTATACTTCTGTAATGACAGACCATATAAAGTTTGGGGAAAGTCTGGCTGATGCGGCAATCGAAGCAGGAGAGACAAAAGTTGGAATTCTCAGTGGAAATCAGAGCCAGCTGGGAATGAGGCAGCGCCTGAAGGGAGTAAAGGAACGTCTGGCAGAAGCTGGTGTGGAGATTTCCTGGGTGCTTTCTGCAAAAGAACTTAATAAGAAGATCAGAAATACCGAGTATTTTGTCAATAATCAGGTAAATGCTGTGATTTCGCTGGAGAATGATGATACAGAAAAGGCAGTTGAGCTGCTTTCTGATAATGTGGGGATTTCCTGGCGGATCTATGGAGAAGGACGTTCTGAAAAAACAGTGTATTATCTGGATAAAGGGCTGATCCAGGAGCTTGTAGTTCCTAATGAATATTATATGGGATATGAGAGCATGGTACTGGCTGTACAAATGGCAAGATATCATACTGACAAAATGGAACAGGTAGAGGTTGATTTTTTCAGAGTGACAAAAGAGAATCTGTATGCGGAAGAGACAAGCCGGATTCTGTTTCCGACTGTAAGATAATGTTACATGACAACGGGTAAGATAAACGGGGGAAAAGAGATGCGCAGAAAATATCTGGTGCTGGCAGGTGTTTTATGTATTATAACTGTTGCTGCCGGAGGATGTAAGAGCGGTGAAGAAGAGACAGTCAAAAATATAAAAATAGGAGTTACTTTATACGATCAGTATGATACATTTATTTCGGAAATGATGACGGAATTCACGGAATATGCAGCAGACAAAGAAGAGGAAAGCGGCGTAGCGATCAATGTGGAGATCATGGATGCTTCTCAGAGTCAGCTGACGCAGAATGAGCAGGTTAAAAGTCTGATTGATAAAGGATGCGATGTGATATGTGTAAATCTGGTAGACCGTACAGAGCCCACTACGATTACGGATCTTGCAGAGAATAATCATGTTCCCATTATATTTTTTAACCGTGAACTGGTCGCAGAGGATCTGGAACGCTGGGCGGAACTGTATTATGTGGGGGCAGATGCTTCAGAGTCGGGAACTCTGGAGGGGGAACTGGCAGCAGATGCGTTTAAGACAAATTCTTCTATGGACAAAAATGGCGATGGTATCTGTCAGTATGTGGTGCTTGAGGGAGAAGCCGGACATCAGGATTCCATTGTACGTACTGAATATTCTGTAAACACTATGGTTGAGAAGGGGGTAGAGACGGAAAAACTGGGATATGCCATTGCCAACTGGAACAGAGCACAGGCTCAGACAAAAACCGCTGCAATGCTGACTCAGTTTGATAATAAGATCGAATTGATCATTGCTAATAATGATGATATGGCACTGGGCGCTATTGATGCATTAAAGGCATCTCAGATTCCAAAAGAGGAGTGGCCTGGTGTAGTAGGGATTGATGGCACGGATGTAGGATTGAATGCAGTAAAAAACGGAGAGATGCTTGGAACTGTCTATAATGATAAAGAAGGACAGGCACAGGAAATGTTGAATCTTGCCTTTGTGATCGCCACAAATGGAGAAAAAGATGAGATTCCGTTGCTTAATGGGAAATATGTACGGACACCGTATCATAAAGTTACATTGGACAATGTAGAAGAATATGAAAATAAACAAGGGACTGCCAATTGACAGTCCCTTATATAATGAGCAAATAAGATTAGTTAGATCAGAATGCTTTAGAGAGTTTTAATATAATTTAACAGTTCATCCTTCTCAGCTGCTGTTAATTTATGTCCGGCAGTGAAAGCGCAGACAAAATTCTTGAGAGAACCCTGATAGGAATCTTTAATGATATCCTGGGCATACTGTTCATAGAACTTCTTTTCTGTGACAGATGGGATGTAAATGGCTCTCTTTCCGCTCTTATCAATGTTTAAGAATCCTTTCTGTGATAAACGGGAAAGAAAAGTATTTACAGTCTGTTTCTTCCATTCCTTATGTTCTGTTTCGTTAAAGTGTACCATGATTTCAGAAAAAGTTGCAGGTGTTTCTCTGGTCCATAAATATTGTAAAATATAAAACTCTGTTGCGCTCATTGCATTTCGTACCATTTGTTATGTCCTCCTTATTAGTGATATGTTGTGTACCTACCGATGAGGTAATAAACATTACTGATCATTCCGTGACCAGTAACTGCTAAAGTACACATGGTACAGGGATATGATGGGGTCACAAAGATATTATTTTCATTAAAAATCTGTTATTAAATAATAATTTTTGGATTGCAGACCTTAGTATTATTCTAATATAAAAACAGTAGGATTACTAGGTGTAGAAGTATACAAAAATTCAAGTAAAAAATCAGTTAATTTATCTTGTGACAGCAGTGAATTGGTAACAGGTGAAACAAAATATAGTCAGGAAATCAGTATTTATACAGTTGCTTCCCTGATCATGCAGTATTGTTTCAGCCCAAAGTGATGCTTTTCCACAATTCCATAAGTTTTAAATCCAAAATGTTTATAAATAGGAACATTGTTGGGATTATGGGTTTCCAGAGAAATCAACATTTTATGTTGCTGGGCGTAATTGATCACTTCGTCCATCAGGATTTCGGCGAGACCATGATGCTGGTGGTCGGGATCAACTGCAAGGTAGATCACATGCAGGCGATCGGTCTGATGAAGCTGGTCGGTCCAGCTGGAGTTCAGATAATCTTTTCCCTGAATGAAATTCCAGAAGGTTTTGAGGCTTGGATCTTCCTTAATGAGACATCCGTCTGTAGTAAGGGTCGCTTTGGCCTCAGTGAGACAATACTGCAGAACATTGTAAGGTTCACTTTCATCAGAGACAACCAGAATGCTGTTCAATTCACTGCTGTCTGAGTAAATCTCACATGTCTGAAAGAACTCGGTCAGATCGCAGGAAAATAATTCCGGCAGAAGTCTTTCTCTGGTGTCATCATCAGGGATCAGGGTATGATACAGAGGATCCTGTGCGAAACAGACGGTTAACAGTTTCTGTAATCGTGGTAAATCTTCTTCCTGTACTCTGTACAAATTATCACTTTCCATGGTATGTAGTAATCTCCTTATTTATTGTCGGGGACACTTCGAATGATTGGAGAGTCCCCAAAGATATTAAACTGTAAATGTATTTAACCGAATCAAGTAAGTCTCCTGCTTCAATTGCGAAGAGCAATAAGTAGTGAAGCGGATTGCGATATTCGCTTGACTTAGATCAGGTAAGTATTGAATCGTAAGGGGAATATCCGTCTGATTAAATAACAGGGCTCTCCGTCAGGAGGATAAAAAAGCAGGCGGAATTCACTATTAATAGTATCAGATAGAAAGCAGGTTGCTGTAAACGTTATCTAACATTATCGACAGTTTGTTCACGGAGTTATTTAGATAACGGATATCATCCTTATAATAGGCTTTCTGTCTGCGCAGGGCAGCCTCCAGACGGCGGATTTCACCGTCAAGTTCAGGGGAATTTTCTTCCATGCGCTGTTTCAGTTTCTGCACGATCCCGTAGAGGTTTTCGTGATGCATGATACGTCCGGCACCCCACATCAGGCGGTCTTTTGGCTGGTGAAGGATGTATTCGGTGAAGTGGTAGTAGACTTCTTCATCGAAAAGGAATGCGTACATATTATTGTCTACACGGTAGAGTGCTTTCAGGGCATCTACGATATTTCCTTCAGATAAAGCCTGGCTGGCTTTTTCCAGCTGCTGGATGTTTTTGGAAGCAGCTTCCTGTGGAAAAATTACTTCGTCCTGCCAGTTGAGGCGTACCAGATAATCCTGTGCCTTGCGGAAAATCTTCAGCAGTTCCAGTCCTGCAGGTTCCCATTTATGACGGAAAGCAGTGCGGGCTTCGGAGTTGGAAAGTTCTGCATATTCAGCGTTGATCTGGCAGATTTTTTTATAAATATGCTCCGCAGAAACAGAAACTGTCTGCAGATTATTAAGCAGAATCGTCTGCTCCGGATCAGCAAATGAGAGTGCGTTTTCGTGGATACTGTCTGCGGCCGCATTCATGGTATTGCTGAAATTCATCGGCGGCAGGACAAGTCTGTCAATGGCCATGATCAGTTTCAGATAGCATTCATGATGGAACTGATAGACAGCTTCCTGGTAAACATCCTGGTTGTCATACTGAGAATGGTAATAATTCTGCATGAATGGACCGGCGCTGAAATCATTGACTGTGGACGGGATACCTGCGATCGCCATAGAGAAATCGTCGGACCATGTCTCGATCGGAGCGAGGACAGTAATTCCGTCTGGATATGCTTCTTTCGGGACAGACAGGCTGTTTGTAAATTGTCTGATGAAATCTGCATATTCGTAGGTACAGCGGATGGCATCCTGTGTATTGTGTGCATGTGCAGGAAGCTCGAAGTTCAGGTCTGCGATCACTTTTCCCTGCCAGTCCGGATGTACACGGAATACCTGATTATAGGCTCCGGTGGACCAGTCATATTTAGAATCAATGATTCCCCATTCTTCGGCTGCCATTGCACAGAAGACGATGGTGTGGGCAGGTTTATAACCGCCTCTTATCAGTGCGCGGGCGATGCCGAGCATCATGGCGATCGCTGCATTGTCGTCCTGAAATCCGTCGAAATAGGAATCATAGTGGGCGGATAATAGAATCATAGAGTCTGTCTCAGTACCTTGTATTTTACCTACGATATTGCTGGCTTTTGTGTCCGGAATAACTCTGGAACGGGCATCGAGAGATACCTTCAAAGAGAGCTTTCGTAATAAATCAGGATCTGTTTCCTGAGTATTTCCTGCGTGATCCAGTTTTTTCAGCAGTGCATTCTTTAGGATCCGTGCATCTGCCTGGGACAGAGAGAAGGCTGGTGCAAAATCCGGGCCTGCGATATCCTGTGCATTCAGCGCAGTTTCTGCGATTTCTCCATATCCGTTTGCCTGAACTGCGATCAGAGCAGCAGCCCCCCGCAGGTAAGCCTGATAAACCGGGAAGCTGATCCACCATTCATCACGCTGGTTGATCTCGACCATGACCAGTTTTCCTTTGACATTTACGCCTTCATAATCTGCAGTAGTCCCTTTTCCAAGATAAACGAGATCATAATTCTGAAAACCATTGGTTTCAAAATTTGTCTGATAGCCCCCCATTTGAAAGGTATGTTCCAGACCACTGTTGTCTGTGAATTTCAGGACTGCTTTCTCGAATTCCCATCCGTCCAGTGTAAAAGTATCTCTGGTGACATCGGTAAGGCCGATGCGTTTCATTTCTTCATATAACATATCTCCTGTAGCTGTCTCTGCGGCGGAACCTGCAGTGCGGTAGCCCAGAACAGGATTTGTTTTTTCTTTTTCCATGCGTTTGGCAAGCTGGTAGGACCAGCTGGTGTCAATGCAGGAAATACAGGAATCTTCAATGTTCAATGGAATCGCCTCTTTCCTGATAGTGTAAATTATGTTGTAGACACACTGAACAAAAGACTTTTATCCAGGTGTTTATATATAAATATACTGTGAAAATATTTTACCATAAACAGAAGGACGCTACAAGAGAATGCATATGAATGGAGAATAAGACAATATGAATAAAAAAGGAATAGCCATATTGTGAAATTCATTGACATCCATTAAAGGTAATAATATAATCAATTTAAGAAACAATGTATGTTACCATGAATATGGGATTAAAAGGGAAATCGGTGAAAAACCGATGCGGTCCCGCCACTGTAAAAGGGAGTTTTTTATTATTATGTCACTGCTGTAAAAGTGGGAAGACGATAAAATGCGATGAACTTAAGCCAGGAGACCTGCTTACATTGAAAAAAGGTTATTTCTTACGGTGTATAAGAAAGGCTTTATTTTTATACCCAAAATACCCCTGAGAAAGTGTACTTTTTATTTCTGGAAAGGATGTGAAAAAAAGAAAAATTGAATTTTTATACAAATACAACAGAAAGGTAAAAAAGGAATGAAAAAGATAATAAGTTTTATATTGACAATGATT
>OLNH01001192.1_pt1 | contig 14872 bp, 20 predicted proteins | sample 1643101 | NCBI WGS metagenome assembly OLNH01 (sample SAMEA3136758, study PRJEB25190) | human gut metagenome | biome: human gut; feature: human-associated habitat; material: faeces | place: Austria | collected 2013
AAATATATGCTCAATACGATGACGTGAAGGGGGTATATCCATGGGAAGCAATTGGACCATGGAATCGAATTCAACAATTCCAACCATTTCCAGAAGTAGTAGATTGTATAGAAAATGATGATGGAACATTAACTTTGACAGTACAAGCTGTTTTTCAGGAAGAAGGCACTGATTGTTCATTCAGTCATGAAGTAAGGATTAGAAACAATGGCAATACATGGGTTTATTTGGGTAATAAAATCAATAAAGAAAATGCTTATAAGATACCACAATATAAACCAAGGAGGGCGTTTTCCATTAAATAAATACAGATAAAAGGGGTGATTTAAATTCAAAAAGTGGAATTACTTCTTCGTTTATATGAAGGAAATAAGATAAAGAGTAAAACAGGGAATTATTTTTATGATTTATTTATGGAAAGGAAGTAAGATTGATTGTAAACTCTGTTTCTGAGTTTAAAATGCCTATTTAGATAAGAGGAAACTTCATATGTCGATGAAGTAAGGAAGGAAAGCGGTTAATATATAATAGTCATGAGCATAAGGTTTGGATCATCAAAGTTTAAGAGGGTTTTCCAAAGTTTAGGAGGGATCTTCGTGATGGTCTGGTAAAAAAATAACCTCAAAGTTTAAGATGGGCAGTCGAGAGGGGCAGTGCAAACCTCAAATTTAAAGGGGGTTCTTCCATAGGGACTGGAAAAAAAGAATAATTAAAGTACAACAGGCGCAGTGGTTTTACTGCGCCTGTTGTGATGTGATTAAATAAATTCATCCTCAATGAAAGATTGAACGTATACGGTAAACCATGAGTACCGCCATATAAATATATACTATTAGATAAAATACTATCTATATTTGCTGGGATTATGACAAGATTGATTTTGTTTTTTTGAGGGGATAGCATATGTTCTGAATCAATTCATGATTGAGTCCTTGCTTTCTAAAATATATTATTTTAATTTTAAACCATCTTTAAATGCTTCGCCAACACGTTCCGTAACCCTATAATAACCATGAGTATATGGATCGAAAGCAATAGCGTTTACTAATGACATATCGAGTTTTCCATCAGGCATAACCCGTTCATCAGCGGTTACATTTACGACTTTCCCGATAACGCCGCAGCCGTAATTGTTATTTTGGTATTCGATAAATTGGCATTCCAGGCAAAGCGGAAACTCGTTGATCACTGGCGCATCCACCATTTCTGCTCTGCTGGCTGTAAGGCCGGATTTTCTCAGTTTGTCGGGAATCTTATTGCCAGATGTAACACCAAAGTAATCGGCTTCAACCACATGAGCAGCGTCAGCAATACTCACTGTGAAAGCCCCTCTAGCTTTGATATTCTGTACAGTCTTATGGCTTTCAGTCAGGTTCAGGGCTACTGTGCTGCGCTCTTGCATGGTTCCCCAGGCAGCATTCATAACATTTACACTTCCGTCTTCATTATAAGTTGCCACCATCAATACAGGCATAGGAAAAAGCCCCTCTGTGATATTTAATTGCTTCCTCATAATAAAACCTCTTTTCTATAATTTTGTTGACAATGGTCTTTTGTTAGATAAAATTATAATCAGAATAAGAGAAAAAACAAGTACTGATATTTTGGAAAGGTACTATCTTGGAGGAAAGCACTATGATAAAGAATTATATTGAACAGGCTAATTTTGAAGATACGGGATTCTGCTATACATTATCGCTTATTTCAGGGAAGCATAAACCAGTGATTCTATACTGCCTAATGGAGTTTAAAATAGTAAGGTTTAATGAATTGAAACGCTATTTGAAAACAGTTTCGGATAAAACATTGAGTGTAAACTTAAAGGAATTGGAGGCAGATGACCTGATCATACGCAAAGAATACCCACAAATTCCGCCAAAGGTTGAGTATTCACTTTCCGAAAGGGGAAAATCTTTGATGGAAGTGTTGGATAAACTCTGCGTATGGGGAGAAGAAAATAAGAGTGTTGTAACCAGAAGTCAGAATTGAGAGAAGAGTATGTACAGGAGCTTCTTACGCAGGGAAAACGATGCTGGTGCCAAAGATTCTTGAAAAATACCATTTTCCTTATTTATCAATCGATTATTTGAAAATGGGATTGATCCGAAGCGGGTACACAAACCTGACACCAGGGGACGACGGCAAAGAAAAAACCTATTTATGATCGACTTTCGAATTTGTATTATCTGTAAATAGAATAGTATATTTTGTTGAAGTTTCTTTTTTATCCAGCACAACGAGTTAAATTAAATATGTGTGCAGAAAAGCAGTTCTGGTACCATCAAATATTCCAGAGCTGCTTTTCTTTGTTATGGAATAAAAATTAAACGAGTAACTTTAAAATTGTTATAATTCAGGAGTAGCTGCTTCTGATTTTGTTATATCATGCTCCTTCAGCATTAATGAAAAATTACTTTGAACCACTTCTAAAGTATTCCTCTGATTTTCTAATTTGTGAAGTTCCAGAAGAGCGGAATTCTTTTTGTTTTCCAGTTGATCAAGTTCTCGTGCAAGATGTTCTGGTAAAGGAATTTTGGTAATACCGGCCTCCGATAATTGTTTTTTTAAGATATCGTGCAGTTGAAATTCTGACAAGTGTCGGGATTTATATAGTTGTGGATCCGGGGCGCATTTTCCGTCTCTGACAATTCGTCTGCATTTTCGGTATGCATCACATTGCTTCTGAAGTAATTGCTGATGAGAAATCTTGCTATCTAAGATATCTATTTTTTCTTCGCACAAATGAACTGCTTCAGACATATCTTCGATATGCTGCTGAAATCTTTCGTAATTCAATAGATTGTTTTCAGACAGATAATTAAATGTGAGAGCCGCTTGCTTGAGATTGTTACGCTTTGCCCATGTTTCAAATTTCTTCTGATTTCCGGATTCGATGAAAGCGGAAATGTCAACAAAAAGCCGGACTTCGCGGGATATGTTTTTGGGATAAACTGTTTTGTGCCGATTTCGATTCAATCGTTCTTGGACAGATTCTTCTGTGTAGTAGCTTCCGAGTGATTTCATATAAGTAAAATTTTTCTGTTCTGGAGCACGAAAGGTCAGATGTTTGCCCTGTCTGATTTCGTAACCGGAAAGTTTCATTTTCAGTAAAAACTCATCATAGTTCACAGAAGTCCAGATCGCTTTATCTACAGCGACTTTTAGTTTTGCTTTCCAGCTGTTTCCACGCTGGTACTCCATGTTTTCTTTATAACTTCTGCCTCCTATTTCTTTTGGCATACTCGTAACCAATCCGTTTTCCTGACATATACGGTTGCTGATCTTGCAGATTTTGTGATAACTGCGTTTGTTGGAAACATACTTATGATAATCACGAAAACTGGTTGCATTAAAAATAATGTGGTTATGAACGTGTCCTTTATCAATATGGGTACTGATAATGTATTCGTATTTTCCTTTTAGTACCTCATCTGTAAATTGTTTACCAAGAGTGTGGGCGGTAGTAGCGTCAACTTCACCCGGCTTAAAAGACTGAATCAAATGAAAAGCAAGATTATCACCTTTATCCATCACGTTCTCTTTTCCGGCTTTTCTGGTTAAAGCAAATTCGATGTCTGCAGTTTCCGGGGAACATGCAAAAGAGGAAACCAGTAATTTTTCGTCTGTCTTATCTGGATTCATAATATAATCCATCGCCTTTTTGTCAGTTATTTTAATGGGAAAGATTTTAATATATGCCATATCTCATCGACCATTCCTTTTAAATGTTCCATATCTTCCGGATAGAAGTCTCCGGTGGTGTTTACTTTTTTAGCAATCTGATTGATATTTACTCCGATTTTATGCATTTCTGCATACAACTGTTTGATGGGGGCTGTGTCTGTGTTGATGATATAGCCGTCGATAGCCATTTTTCTAAGATAGGCTCCCATGTTTCTGGTCTTGGACAGAATCATCTTTTGGCGGATCAACTTCTTTTCCTCTGGAGTAACACAAAATAATATTTGGATGTTTCTTGTTCTGTTTGCCATGTTCGTTCTCTCTTTCTGTACATAATTCGGTGTCGTGGTGCTTCGGGGCTTTCAATTTAGGGTAGGGTTCCCTAAATTGCATTTTTACGGAAGTGTATATACACTTCCTGTCCTTGCTGTTGTTCTGCCCTCTAGTAGATAAATTCAGAGAGAAAAGAAAAATGCAAAAGAATTTGAGAAACTGAATAGGTAGTGCAGATTATGAAAATGTGGTATGATTATTGTCAAGATACGAGAAAATCTAGGGGTGTGAATAGATGGTGGATAGAGAAGAAATCTTTGAATATGTAAAGAAGCAGTATGGATCAATACCGGAATATTTGTGGAGCAGTTCTCCAGATAGTGCAGTACTTCGCCACCAAAATGGAAAATGGTATGCGGTGATCATGAATGTTGAAAAATCCAAACTTGGTTTGAATGAAGACGGTACCGTGGAAATTATAGATGTTAAATGTGATCCAGAAATGACAGGAATGATTATCCAGACCTATGGTTTTCTGCCGGGCTATCACATGAATAAGCAGCATTGGATTACAATTCTCTTGGATGGAACAGTAGGAGAATCTAAAATATTGGATTTTCTAGATATGAGTTATGATTTGATTGATGGATCAGGGAAATGATTAGAAGATTTGAATATAAGGATTTAGATCAGATAATGAGTATATGGCTTCATACAAATATGGAAGCACACTCTTTTATACGTGCATATTATTGAAAAAATATTTATGAAATGGTGAAAGAGATGATACGGAAAGTAGAAGCATTTGTGTCAAAACAAAGTGGATATATTAGTGGCTTTAATAACTTATTTGGAAATATTGAGGGTGACACTTGATATTACTATGCGAAAAAAACCGAGGGATTTACTCCTCGGTTTTTTTCTGGACGGAGGATCCATCATCTAATTTGAAAATCTCTTCTACACTTACGTTTAGATAATGGGCAAGCCGGATTGCCATTTCCAATGAAGGATTTCTCTCTCCTCGCTCAATTCTGCTGATGGTACGGCTGCAGGAACCGGTCGCCTCTGCAAGATCTTCCTGAATTAGATTTCGCTCCAGACGAATATCTTTTAGATTGTTGTTGATTGCCATCCAATCACTTCCTTTAACTTTATTATTGTTTCAACAGCCGGTTTGAATGGCACGGACTGTATTAAGATTATTGAAAACCGGGGATGTCGGAAGCTTCACATTTACCGACAACTCTGCCGAATATTTTAAAAGAGTCCGATTCCTGAATTGCGATAGGTTTGTATTTTTCATTCAGGGAGATCAGGAATAATCCATCCGGTTCATCATGGAGTTTTTTGATGTAGGCATCTCCATTGAGATAGAAAATACCAATCTCTCCGTTGCAGATGCTGTCTTTTTGTTGAATCCATGCGATTTCCCCGTCGTGATATTCCGGTTCCATACTGTCACCAGATATCCGGACGCCAAAGTCGGCAATGTCGGGGGCAAGATCACCAACTTCGTAAGATTCTTTTGGGGCATCGTTCAGAAAATTACCGGTACCTGCAGAAACTGCATCTCCGAAGATATCCATAAAAATTTCTTTTTTGTTGAAAGGAATAATGTTTGTAACTACCGGCTCAAATAAGCCGGATGCTTTTAGGATTTTTGCGTAGTCTTTTATCTTATCTTTTCCTTCCTGATTCAGACCATCCATTACACTGTAAGGATTTTTACCAAAATAAGCATCATAAATATCTTCAATATCCAATAATTTACAGAGAGTTAGAAAAACATGCAGCCCAGGTTCTCTCGCATCTGTCTCCCATTTGGAGATTGCCTTAGCAGTAACGTCAATACCCTGCCGTGAAAGTAATTCTGCAAGTTCTGGCTGGGAAAGTTCTTTCTTTTTTCTGTTTTCTGCAATAATTCTGCCGATAGAATTCATATAGTCGCCTCATTTCTATGAAATTCCGTTAGATTCTATATAGATGCATTATACAGCATAAATATGATAAAATCAAGAAGAATCTCCTTGATGGAGATAATACAACCAAAATGTCAGTTGAATATCTCCATAATGTCGCCTTATAATAACTATGCAAGGAATGTTATGAAAGCCAGACGGAGGTGAAAACAGAATGGGTGACAGGACAATTTTACATAGTGATATGAACTGTTTTTATGCCAGCGTAGAAATGCTGTATCATCCAGAACTAGAGGGAAAGCCACTTGCTGTAGGCGGAGATCCGGAAGCAAGACATGGTATTGTGTTAACAGCAAATTATATTGCGAAGAAATGCGGAGTAAAAACAGGAATGGCACTTTGGCAGGCAAAACAGGTTTGCCAGGAAATCATTTTTGTGCCGCCGAGAATGGATCTGTATTTAAGATTCTCCAATATGGCGAGAGAAATCTATTCAGAGTATACGGACAAAATTGAACCATATGGAATAGATGAAGGATGGCTGGATGTGACGGAAAGTTGCAGTATCAAAGGTGATGGAATGAAGATTGCCCAGGAAATCAGTGACCGGATTAAGTATGAGCTTGGTATTACCGTGAGTATTGGTATTTCCTGGAATAAGATATTCGCAAAACTTGGCTCTGATTATAATAAGCCGGATGCCATCACACAGTTTCATCGTGGAAATTACAAAAAAATTGTCTGGGGGCTTCCAGTGTCAGAACTATTGTATGTTGGCAGGCAGACAAACAAGAAGTTGCAGAAGTTGGGCATCCATACCATTGGCCAGCTGGCACAGATAGATGAAAAGCTTCTGGAAAGCCATTTTGGAAAAATTGGTCTGGTGCTATGGGCATTTGCAAATGGATATGATTCGGATCCAGTTTGTACGGAAGGATATGAAGCTCCTGTCAAGTCCATTGGAAACAGTACAACAACACCAAGAGACCTAGAAACAGATCTGGATGTGTGGATTATATTGATGGCGTTATCTGAAAGTGTATCTGCCAGATTACGGAAACATGGTTTCAAATGTAATGTGGTGGAAATATCAATCCGGGATAACGAGTTGAATAGCATCACAAGGCAGATGCATATCGGCCAGCCGACGAATATCACGGGTGAAATTGTAAAAGCAGCATTTGAATTATTTAAGAAACATTACAGATGGGAGCATCCGATACGGAGCCTTGGCGTAAGGGGGTCTGACCTGGTAATGGAAGATATTCCGGTTCAGTTTGATCTATTTTTTAATCAGGAGAAACGGGAAAAATTAGAAAGACTGGATCGTGCTGTGGATGAGATCAGACGACGGTTTGGATATTTCAGCATACAACGGGCAGCAATGTACCAGGATAAAGTCTTATCCCACTTGGACGCCGGTACACATACGGTCCATCCTCATAGTTATTTTCATGGATAATGGGAGGGATAGATTTGAAACAGACATTAACTAGAAAACAGGAAGAAAGCTATCAGTGTATTGTAAGATTTACCGAGGAGCATGGATTTCCGCCAACGGTCAGGGAACTGGGGGCATTACTGGGAGTTGCTTCAACATCAACGGTATTTTCCAGAATCAGGCAGTTAGAGAAAAGTGGATATATCCGGAAAGTTCCGGCATCTCCAAGAGCAATCGAAATCCTTTGATGGAGGTGGCGATATGAATAAGGTATATGTTGATGTGATAGCAGAGTTCAGTAAAGATGGTTGCCTGATTCCAATTTTATTTGTTTGGGAAGACGGCAGAAAATACAAGATTGATAAAGTGCTTAAGATTGAACGATGTGCCAGCAGAAAAGCAGGCGGCGTTGGTATGATGTACACCTGTATGGTACAGGGAAAGGAAAGCCATTTGTTTTTTGAAGTGGATAAATGGTTCATGGAAAGGAAGATTTCATAATTAAAAAGAAGAATATTAATCGGCGGAGATAGTCACTTTCCCTTTATATCCCGTTGGTTTTACATAAGGATTCGTATTCTGATCAGCTGGTGTTCCCCACAAAATACCATTTGGAATCTGGATCCTGCAAAAAGTAATTTAGATTGCTTTCCATCAAAATCATGGGGAAGGCGAACTGGTCTGCAAGACCTACCAGTTAGTGTGATTGTTGATAAGGAGAAATAAAGATTTATGACAGATAGAGATTATGCAATTAAATCAATGAAAGAGATTACGTTCCAGATGGCAACTCATGCACAGGATTATCTGGAAGTAACCACGGACAGGCATTATGAAGACATAAAGGCGTTGATGGTGAATTACCAAAAACTGATTTTGGAAAATAAGATGGTGCTGGAAGATCTGGAAATGGAGTGCCAGGAGAAGATCAATGAGGACATGGCATATGCGTTGAGTTATCTTGATATTTACGGGAAACAGCTGAATGTGACCAAGCTGAGACATGAGATGAACAATTTGATGCTCATATATGGATTGTCGGATATGGTTTACCGGGGGATTACATTGGTAAAGTATTATGCGCCCGATGGAGTGATGCTCAGTGAGATTATTCATTCCTGTTTTTGCAGCCATTACAATAAAACAGATGTAGAAGTTCAGCAGGAACTTGGCATTGGAAGGACTTCCTTTTATAAAATGAAGAAACTGGCATTGCGGTATCTCGGGTTCTACTTTTACGAGATCGTGGTGCCGCAGGCAAAAAACAAAAGATTCAAACCATCCTTGGGGGTGGAAGAAGAGTAGGTGATTGGGATGAAATACGAAAATTCAATGGTAAAGATTGCAGATGATATTATCTGGGAGCGGCAGGCAGAGAGGAAAGTTCAGAATAAAAATCAAAAAAGGCATGATGAGTATGCTACCTTGAGATTTTTTCGGTACATATGCAGAAATGTTGGAAACCTTCACGGAGGAGAAATCCAGCGTTTGATATGGAAACTGAGACAGTCAGATAAGAAAGCAGTCGAAAAACATTTAAAAGGCTATTTGTGAGAATTTGATTATGAGAAAATGTTTTCTACATTGATGCAGAATCCTGTTTGTCAGAAAGTATGTAGAAAAGTAAATAAACAAGCTGGGTGCATTTGATTAACCGATGCTGTACAGAAGATTGTTAGGAAATAAGATACCTTCTTTCATCTATCAATGAATTATTTTATGTAATAAATCCTGCATTAGTTCTACAGAACGATAACTTGTTTTACAGCTTCTGTATATTGAAACAGGCGGTAGTTATACTAACTTTAGACCGAAAAATAGTTCTAAAGGAGGTGCTGCGATGGATCTGAAAGCTGTAGGACAGAGAATTAAGATGGCAAGGGAAGCAAAAGGTTTGACTCAGGAAGATCTTGCTGACATGGTGGAATTAAGTCCGACACACGTCAGTGTTATTGAACGGGGATTGAAAGCTGCCAAGCTGGATACATTTGTTGCAATAGCCAACGCTTTGGAAGTTTCTGCAGATTCACTTCTGATAGATGTTGTGGCACATTCTGTAACTGGTGTGACGAATGAATTATCAGAAATGATTGGGAAACTTCCAAAAGAAGAGCAGAAGAAAATCATCAAAGCGGTCAGGGCATTAACAGAATAATACTTTTGAGGAGGGCGGAAGCCCTTCTTTTTTTGCGGTTTTTGTCACAATTTGTCAAACGAATGATGATTCTATTTTGTTTTTATCTGTGCTATAGTAGTTCTAAAGAACTATTACTAATTCAAAAGAGGAGATATAAAATGCACAGAAATACTATTTTTGAGAAGGTTGCTGAAATATTTCATACCACTCCGGAAGAGGTATATGCGGAAATCCAGAGAGCAATTGATGCCGGATATGGTAACCCGGATCCAAAGATACAGGCGGAATGGCGTAAGGTTAAAATAAAAGGGGATCGACCAACACCGGAGGAAGTAATTAACTACGTAGTAAGTACTTTAACAGCAGACCGGAGGTGATCATCAAAGTGAAGAGGGAAAAGCATACGTTATTAGGTCTATTATTGGCAATCGTCCTTGTTTCGGGCTGCGCGCAGAAACATAAAGAGGGAGAGCCGGATGTCATTAGCAGTATGAAAATGAATCAGGATGAAACACTTACTGTTGTTGCAAATAGAAAACAGATTGAAGATAAAGAGGATTTTGCAAAACTCCTTGTCAAAAAATGCAAGGATAATTCTTTTCAGTCTGTTAGATTCTCTACAGATTATGGGTATGCCACCAGCCTGAATCTTAGAGTATATCTCTGGGAAGATGAGATAGAAGGACAGGAGCCGGTAATGGTGGTGGAATATAAGCCTGTTGAATGGGAAATGGACTATGATATTGTCCATGATCCGGAAAAGTTCCAGATGTATGTGGATGAAGAGTTGATGGAAAATCCTTAGATTTTCAGATAGAAGTGGATGAGCTGTTAGGAAAATAGAGTAAGTGAACATATTCCTAGAAAATGTGTACAATCCAATGAAAATAATGAACTATTAAGACCTGTAAACGGACACTTTCTGAACTTTGCTCTGATACAATGGTTATGCTGATGAAAGAAGGCATAGAAAACTGAATTATATATGAGAGACGAAAGCCTCAGTAGTTAAAAAGACTACCGGGGCTTTTTTTCGTGCCTAAAAACGTCAGCCAATACCTGCAGGTTTTACCTGGCAGTAGTTGGTGGAGCAGGCATGAACCAGATCAGAGGACCGCCTTCTGAATTTGAAACCGGAAAACAAATTTCAAATTCAGGAGGACGGATATGTATATTGAACATCCATATAAATATGATGGGAAATTTTACGCAAATGTAGATGGAAAGATGATTGAGATTACCAAAGAAGTAGCTTATGCAATGAATAATTTCTATCGAAGCAGCCAGCCAAGGAAGGTCGAAATCAAGAATGCAAAAGGTGAGGTTGTTGAACGGAGACTGCGGGAAATCCCTTACAGCGAGACAAATGGACAGGATTATGAATTCTCTATTGAGGATTTCCCAGATTATAGCTGCGATGTGGAAGACAGCGTGATTAGCAGTGTGGAGAGACGAGATATCCGTAAGATTATTAATCAGCTGGATGCAGAAGAACGGATGATTATTTACAGCATTTATTTTGAGAATAAAACGCAGGTACAGCTGGCAAGGATTATGGGAGTATCACGGCAGGTTCTGGCGTACAAGCTGAAAACAATTTTAAACAAGATGCGGAGAATGTATCAAGAAAAAATTTTTTGAAAAATTAGCAGATTTTTTTGCATCCGGGCAAGTCAGTTGAATTTAGTAATTAGAGAAACATTAAAACTTCTCAATGGAACCTTGATAAGTGAATATCAGTAACAACTGACATGACATCTATTCAGGGAGCGCGTGGGAGATGCCGCCATAGAATAAACAATGCAGATTTGATCAACAATATGACAATGGTTTAGAATACAAATTTGAGCATCTGATATTCTGCGAAAAAGCACTGTCCAAAGCCAGCTGGCAGGCTGGTGATGCCAGGATCTGAATAGATGAGATACGCTTGCGGATTGTAGCAGATCTGTGACCGGTAATCCTATGAACTGCCGGAGCTGAAAGAACTAAATTTTTGGGTTGTGGTCCGATGTATGCAATCGGACAGGTTGTTATTCCCTTCCTGCATAAGCAGGATAAACGATTCGGGGTATCGAGGATAAATAGAATCGAGCGAGCACTGTTTAATAATCGAAAATTGGCTATAGAGGTTATGCGGCAGAGCGTTCATTTTGAACGTCTCTGCCGTATTCTTGTGGAGTCAATGTTCTATATTAGTATGATTTACAAAAATGAAATACGATTGGAGGAATGAAAAATGCAAATTTATAGGAGAGACATCCTTATAATAGATATGAAACAGACTCCTGGAACATCTTTGCAGACTGGAATTCGTCCGGTATTGGTTATCAGTAATAACAAAGCTAATACATACAGACCGGTTTTAACTGTGGCTCCAATAAATTCAAATGGGAATCAGAGAGGGGGAGAACGATGACAGAGAAAGTACTTGTTGATAAAGCTTTATTGAATGTAAAAGAACTTAGAGCATATTTAGGGCTCGGTGATACCAAAGTACGTGAGCTGTTGAATCAACCAGATTCTCCATTCACGGTTCGCATTGGTAATAGGCTTTATGCAAATAAAAGAATTTTAGATTCGTGGCTTACAAAGATAAGTGGTACAGGAAAAAGAGTATCATAATAAAATTTAGCGAATTAACGTGTTGAAATTGTGGCAACCATATGGTATTATAAATTTACAGATACCGAGGAGTCGCATTTTCGGAAAGGAAATGGACATGGGTAAAGATTTAAAAGGAAAGGAACTTGGTGTAGGATTATATCAAAGAAAAGACGGCAGATATGAAGCAAAGGCAACAATTGATGGTGTAAAAATCAATTTGTATGATATGAGCCTTAGTAAATTAAAGATTGCATTTAAGGAAGCGAAGGAAAATGTATCAGCTACGATCAGCCAGAAATATAAGAAACTTACTTTAGATGAGTGGTTTGAAGAATGGTTCGATAATTATAAAGCTCCTTATATTAAGGAAACAAGTATTTTTCCAATGAAAAGTAAATACAGAAATACATTCGGCAGATTGATCGGAAGTATGCGAATCCAGGAAATCATGAATATCCATATTCAGAATACAGTCACAACATTGCATTCTGAAGGACGTGCTGCTTCAAGTATCAGAGAAGCACTTGGTACAGTAACGAAATGTATGGAATCAGCAAAAAACAACAAAATCATAGAGATTAATCCATGTTTTGATATTCAGGTTCCATGGGAGAACAAAAATGTGCGGAGACGATTCCTGACGGTTGAAGAACAGGAAAAATTCATGGAAGCAGCGAAAGATAATTGGTATAAAGAGATGTTCTATGTGATGTTCCATACAGGACTTCGTGTTGGTGAAGTCGGCGGATTAAAATGGGCTGACATTGATTTTGAAAACAAATGTATCAATGTAACACAGGCTCTTACCTGCAATTATAATAAAGGGGAAAAGAAACAGTATCTTACGACTTTGAAAACACAGAATTCATATCGAAGGATTCCATTTATCGGAGATGTTGAAGAAGCGTTGAAATCTCAGCGGGAGAAACAGAAAAAATTAAAAAAAGATCTAAAAGATCGTTACCGCTCTACTGGAGAACTTGAGGATGTAGTTTTCTGTACCACTATGGGATCACCAATCAGCAGATATGTTGCTGAGAAGGAAATTAATAAAGTGGTGGATGCAATCAATTATGAAGAATCTGTCAATGCTGTGTTTGAAAACAGAACTCCGATAGAGTTTGAAAAAGTTCATCCTCATGCATTGAGACATACGTTCTGCAGTCGATGCTTTGAAAAAGGAATTACCCCAAAGGTTGTTCAGCAGCTCATGGGACATGCTCATTACTCCACAACAATAGATATATACACCCATGTATCAGAAGAGATGATGGGAAATGAATTGGAGAAATTCAAAGTAGCAATGAGTTCCTGATGGACAACTGCTTACGAAAAGAAGTTTTCGTAAGCCTTCGTAAAATAAATTTTACGAAAATCACTAAAACCTTTACGAAAATAAAGACAAGACGAGTATCAATAGTAGAAAATCAGTAAAAAAGATGTGTGAAAAAAAAGCTTCGTAAAATAAAAATGAAATGAAGCAAAACTACTAGAGAAAAATAAGAAGATAACCAATAAATAAGCTACTTTTGAGGGTTGAGCTAAATAAACTCAGGTTCAAGAAGTAGCAAAACAGATGGGAATGTAATTTCCACAATATGTCAAAATGACAAAATAGCAGACCTGTATACTTGTAGAGATATAAGTAAGCAGGTCTGTTTTAATATGTAAAAAGGTTTCCTTGTTTACTGCATTTTCAAAACCCAGCGTTCCGAAGGATGCCCAGAGCAACGGTTCCTAACAGGGCAGAGGGTCGGCTGGGCATGCGTACTTCTTTAAAAATAGCATAAAAAGGTACTAACCAAAAGCGATTAGTACCTTTTTGAATGATTTTCTGTGTGCCAGCCCACTCTTGATTTGTGCTGTGATCAAAAAGTAAATCAGCATAAACTTATTATCCATTTACGCCTTTTAAAGATAATTAAGGATACAGCAAGTCTGAATAATTCCTCCGTGGTAAGCAATGTATACACACCGACAATTCCCCATTTGAATACGTATGCTGCAAGCAGACACAGTGGAATTCCGATACACCATGTGCCAACAATATCAATGATCATAATGATTTTGGTGTTACCGCCACTTCTTATAATGCCTCCGCCTAGTATCATATTTTCCACCTTAGCCGGAGCATACAAGGCAAATACGATAAGCAGTATCTTTCCAAGTTCTTTTACACTGTTATCAACACGATATAATCCGGTATATACTCCGGCAAAAAGGATAAGCAAAGTCGATATCGCTACTGCACCAAATAATCCTGCATACATAATCTTTTTTGACTCCGTGTAAGCCTCATTGTATTCTTTTCTGCCAAGCCTCTTGCCAACCATCACACCGGCTGCTGCAGACAATCCGCTAAGCGCCCCTATGATAAGCCCCTGTATCGGACCGGTAAGTGTATAGGCTGCAAGGTTTGATGTGCCAAGATGTCCATAAACAGCAGACTCCACATTCTGACCGAAACTCCATAAAAACTCACTGATCAGAATCGGCATAATCATTGTCAGATAATCCCTGATTGTGATTTTTGTAAAATGTAGAGACAAGACCGGTTTATCTCCATCTTTTCTGAGGCATAAGACAAATCCGATAACAATAAATACCAGATTAAATAACTGCGAAAGAAGTGTTGCGATCGCAGCTCCCTTTATTCCCATGCATGGAAATTCGAATTTTCCAAATATCAACAAATAGTTCAGTCCTGTGTTTACAATAACAGCACCAAAGCTTGCCAGAAATGGTATCGTGGCATGCTCCTTACAGCGCAGCCATGAGGATAAAATATTGCTGACAGCCATTGGAATATAA
>OLNH01001195.1_pt1 | contig 14848 bp, 16 predicted proteins | sample 1643101 | NCBI WGS metagenome assembly OLNH01 (sample SAMEA3136758, study PRJEB25190) | human gut metagenome | biome: human gut; feature: human-associated habitat; material: faeces | place: Austria | collected 2013
ATAATCCTAATTTTAAAGCATAGCGATTATTTTGTAATTTAATACTACCAAAATATAATGTAACAACATAAAACGTTGTATCACTACCTGTTTGAACAATTGAACCAAGAATACTATAAGGGTGATCAACACCATATTTTAAAAACACATTATTTAAAACACTTAAAGAACCATTAGATGAAAAAGGTCTAACAAGCATCATCATAAAAATATCAATTGGAATATTTAAAACTTGAAAAACACTCTTAAAGACACTTTCTAATATATTTATAATCCCACAGCTTTGAAAACAAGTTACCCATAACATAAAAGCCATCATAGTAGGAAAAATTGTTAATAACAGCTTACTTCCCTCTTTAACCCCATTAATAAATTCTTCAAAAATATCAACATGTTTAAAAATAGCTTCAATAAATGCAACTAATAAAATAATTAAAATAATACTATTCATAATGTTCAATCACCTTACTTGCAATAACTCCAATTACTGTAATAATTAAACCAATTACAATACTATAACCAAAAAAACCTAAAATATCTTTACTACCATAACTCTGTCTTAAAGTCATCATAGTAGTAGGAATAATTGATAATCCTGTAGTATTTAAAATAACTAATAACATCATTTCTTTACATGGTATTTTTGGATTAGTTTGATATTTAGTTAATGATTTCATTGCTTTTAACCCACTAATTGAAGCTAAAGATCCAACACCTAATAAATTTGCAATAAAATTAGTTGATAAATATAAATAAACTTGATTATCATCAACTACTTTACCATAAATAAGTTTTAAAATAGGTTTTAATAAAAAAGATAATTGTTTAATTAATCCTGAAGCTTTAATAATATTTAAAAAACCATTCCATAAACAAGCAGATAAAACAAGAATTTTGATTAAATCAAAAACTTGATTAGGGGAATCTAATATTGCTTTAAACATTTCATCTTGATGATTAGTTATAAAAGCGACTAAGATAAAGAAAACCAATCCATATTTAAAAACCTTAGCCATAGATTAAATCCTTTAAAACTATCTTAAAACCAATAAAGAAATTATAGGGGACAACTTTTTGTTTTCTAATTGGTTGATTATTTAATGAAATAATAATTTCATTATTATCAAATGAAACATCTATTTTATCACTATCTTTTTTATTAACAAATAAATCTAAATCCAAATAATACTTTTGTTGTTCAAACTCAACAATTCCCCTAGAAAAAATCTTTGTCTCTTCTAATAAATCAAAACATTCCTCATATTTTTTTTGATGAAACTCAAAATCATTACCACAATTAAAAGTAACAATAATCAAATCAAGTCCATTTTTACGCGCCATAGTAACTAATGTTCGACGTGCTTTTTTAGTAAATCCTGTTTTACCACCTATACAATACTTATAATTAGTCAATAACTTATTTTTATTATGCCATGTTCCATTACCATCTTCACGAACATATTCCTTTGTTTTAACAATTTCATTAAAAATAGGATTTTGATGACAATAAGCCATTAATCTAGCCATATCATATACAGTCGATTGATTACCATTATCTTCTTCATCTAATCCAGTAGGATTAGAAAAAGTAGTATTATGAAGTTCTAATTCTCTAGCTTTATCATTCATCATATCAACAAACTTTGGGACATCTTTAGCTACTGCTTTAGCAATCATTAAAGCTGCATCATTACCACTTCTTAACATTAAGCCATATAGAAGATCACGTAAACTAATTTTATCACCTATATGTATATAAATCCCGCTACCCCATGCTTTGTTGATTGTATCATCAACTGTAATAATTGTATCTAAATCCATATTTTCAATTGCAAGAATGCATGTCATTATTTTAGAAATCGAAGCAACACTTTGAATATAGTCCTCATTACTTCCTTCAATTACAACTTGATTACTAGCTTCCATTACAATATAACTTTTACCTTGAAATTCAACCGGTTTAACACTATTTAATGGAGTTATGGCTAAAGAAATAATTAAACTAATAATATTTACATAGATCATTTTATCACCCATATAAATCTATGCATAAAAAAATTAAATAGAATGTAATTATAAAAAAAGAAGCTAATTTCTTAGCTTCTATTCACCAAACATTTCAAATATATCTTTTAAAACAGAACTCTTTTTCTTTGGTTTATTTGATTTAGAATCATGGTGATTAGAATAATCTTGATGGTTAGCTCTTTCAATGATTTTATCCAATTCACCACGATCTAACCAGATTCCACGACATTCAGGACAATAATCAATTTCGATTCCATTTTTTTGAGACATAAGTAAGGTTACATCTTTACATACGGGACATTTCATAATATACCTCCTATCATATCTAAATAATATTCTATTATCAAAAAATGAATTAATTATGAAAACTATTTATATTTTTCAATTAATAAATCTAAATACTCTTTATACTCAGAATCATTAGCGTTCATTGTTTTTGAAGTACTTGTGTATTTTTTAACCGCATTACTAGCACGATTAATTGGTAAAAGAGTACCGGCACCAGCAACACATCCACCAGGACAAGCCATTCCTTCTAACAAATAACCATCATATTTTCCTTTTTTAGCAAGCTTTAACATTTTTTTACAGTTTTCTAATCCTTCAGCAGATTCTACTAATACATTATAATCAGGTCTTTTAGCTTTGATACAGTTAACAACTGCTTTTGCAACCCCGCCACTTACAGCAAATCCACGACCATCACCACTAGCTTGAGTGAAAGAATCATTTGGATCAGCTTCTAAAGTAGAAAGATCGATTCCTTTAGCTTCAAACATGGCACCTACTTCTTCAAATGTTAAAACAAAATCTACTTCACTACGTACAGATTTTCTTGAGGCTTCTAATTTTTTAGCAGCACATGGACCTATAAATACAACTCTGCTATTTGGATGTTTTTCTTTGATTAATCTAGCTGTTAATACCATTGGAGTTAACGCCATTGAAATATATGATTTAAATTCAGGAAATTCTTTTTTAGCCATCATTGACCATGATGGACAACATGATGTTGCCATAAATGGTTGTTTTTCAGGAACTTTTTCTAAAAAGTCATTGGCTTCATCAATCGTGCATAAATCTGCTCCAATAGCAACTTCTACAACATCTTTAAATCCTAATTCACGCATTGCTTTTTTTAATACTTCAGGAGTAACTTTAGGTCCAAATTGACCAATAAAAGCAGGAGCAACAGCTGCGATGATTTCATCACCATTTTTGATTGCTTGAATCAATTGGAAAATTTGACTTTTATCAGCAATAGCACCAAATGGACAACTAACTAAACACATTCCACAAGAAACACATTTATCGTAGTTAATATGAGCATTACCGTATTCATCTGATTCAATGGCATTCATTCCACAAGCTTTGGCACATGGTCTTTCTTTTTTTAAGATAGCATCATAGGGACAATTATTTTTACATAACCCACATTTTATACACTTATCTTGGTCAATATAGGCTTTTCCATTTTTAAAACTAATGGCATTTTTAGGACAAATTTCAATACAGGGATGAGCTAGACATGCTTGACAACCATTACTTACTTCATATTTATTTTCCTCACATTTGTTACAGGCAAATTTAATAATATTGATTAATGGTGGTTCATAATATTTATCAGCAATGATACTTTCTTCAATTCCTTTAGAAATTGGGGCTGGTTCATCAATTGGTCGTAAAGATAAGCCCATTGTTAAACGGAGTCTTTCTCCAACGATTGCTCTTTCTAAAAAAATACTATCGCGGTAAGTAGCAACCTCGCCAGGAATTATTTTGTATGGTAAATCTTCGATTCGACTATAGTCATTACCTTCATAAGCAAGTTTTGCCACTTCAACAAATACTTTGCGTCTAATTTTTGTCAGTGACGAATATATTCCTCTCATAATCTTCCTCCAAGTTTATTTATACTTATATTGTACTCCAAATAGATAAAATATGATAGTATGGAGATAAATAAAAAATATTATTAATTAATAAATTTTAAACTACGATTTTATTGCTTTTAATTTAGGTTTTAGTATAATGTATTCGAAGTAGGTGAAAATATGGAAAGATTACAAAAAGTAATTGCTGCAAGTGGTTATACATCTAGAAGAAAAGCAGAAGATTTGATCGTACAAGGAAAAGTAGAAGTAAATGGACAAGTTGTTCGTGAATTAGGAACTAAAGTAAAAAAAGGTGATATTGTTACAGTTGAAGGAAAACCAATCGTTGGTGAAAATAAAGTATATTATGTTTTTTATAAACCAAAAGGTTGTGTTTGTACTTTAGATGATGAGTTTGATCGACCAATTGTTACAGATTATTTTACTGATGTAAAAGAAAGAATTTATCCAGTAGGTCGTTTAGATTTTGATACTACAGGATTGATTATTATGTCTAATGATGGTGAGTTTGCAAATATGATTATGCATCCACGTTCTCATTTAGAAAAGATTTATGAAGTTAGTGTAAAAGGACTTATCAATGGTCAAACTTTAAATAAGTTAGAAAAAGGAATTTATTTAGAAGGAGTTAAAACACTCCCTTGTAAGATCAAAGTAGTTAATAAAGATATTGAACATAAGACAACAATGTTAAAAATTAAACTTGTTGAAGGGAAAAACCGACAAGTTAAAAAAATGTTTGAAAGTGTTGGACATCCTGTTAAAGGATTACATCGTGTAAGTATTGGATGTGTAAATTTAAAAGGATTGACACCAGGTAAATATCGTATTTTAAAACCACAGGAAGTTAAAGATTTAAAGAAATTAGTTAACGGTAAAAAGTAATTTAGCCATCTTTATTTGACAATTATTTTGCTTTTATTGGTGCATACTGTATGATGGGTGATGAAAATGAGAATACAAGTAATAGAACCACAAAATATAAAAGAATGTGGAATATGTAAAGCAAAAGATGAGTGGATTAAAGATGTAAATGTTCGTGGTATTAAAGGTATATATTGTTTAAAGTGTGATACACTAACGATGTTTAATAAGATGCCTTCTAAATATGTTTATCAAGCATTTAAAGAAGAAACAGAAAAAATTAGAAATACATATTTAGTAAAACAAAATGACAAAATTAAATAAATAACTTATTGACTTTAATAAATAAATGAGTAGAATTATAAGAGTAAATATGATGCGATGATTTAGGATATGTCTAGATATTACTTTGATATAGAGAAAAGACGGTTGGTGAAAGTCTTGATGAGGATATTTAGGTACTCCCTAATATGCAACACTCGAAAGAGATTGTCGGTAGCGCGTTATAGCTAAGAGGTTATTTTATAACAAATTAAGGTGGTACCACGATACTCTCGTCCTTTGGATGAGAGTTTTTTATTTAGGGGGAAGGTTTATGAAAAAAGTTAGTACATCCTAAAGAAGAGCATGCAAAAATTCTAAAAAGACAATTGAAAAATGCGGTGGCAAATTTGAAAATGAATATTTTGATGAAAAAACAAAAGAAACGTATTTACGTTTTCGGATAGGAGAAGAAAAATGATTGATTTTAAAGAAGATGAAAAATTAAGTGTATTAAATCATTCTTGTGCTCATGTTATGGCTCAAGCAATTAAACATTTATATCCTCAAGCTAAATTTTGGGTTGGACCAGTAGTTAGTGAAGGATTTTATTATGATGTTGATTTAGGAAATGATGTAATTAAAGATGAAGATATTCCTAAAATTGAAAAAGAAATGAAAAAAATCTGTAAAGATGGTAAACGTATTGTTCGTCAAGAAATTTCTAAAGATGAAGCTTTAGAAATGTTTAAAGATGATGAATATAAAATTGATTTAATTAATAATTTTGAAGATGGAACAAATATTAGTTGTTATAAACAAGGGGATTTTGTTGATTTATGTCGCGGTCCTCACGTAGAAACAGTTAAAGCATGTAAAAACTTCAAGTTAACTAAACACTCTGGAGCTTATTGGAAAGGTGATAAAAACAATAAAGTTCTTCAAAGAATCTATGGAGTATGTTTTGAAACACCTGAAGCATTAGAAGAACATTTAAATTTATTAGAAGAAGCTAAACGTCGTGATCATAAAAAAATCGGTAAAGAATTAGGTTTATTTATGATGAGTGAATATGCTCCTGGAATGCCTATCTTTTTACCTAAAGGAATGATTTTAAGAAATACATTAGAACAATTCTGGTATGAAGAACATACAAAAGAAGGATATGTATTTATTAAAACTCCAATTATGATGTCTCGTGAATTATGGGAAACTAGTGGACATTGGGCTAATTATAAAGACGATATGTATACAAGTATGGTTGATGATCGTGAATTTGCAATTAAGCCAATGAACTGTCCTGGTAGTTTATTAGTTTATAAAAATGGTTTACATTCTTATAAAGATTTACCGCTTAGAATGGGTGAATTAGGACAAGTTCATCGTCATGAAGCAAGTGGTGCTTTAAATGGATTATTTAGAGTTCGTACATTTACTCAAGATGATGCGCATATTTTTATGACACCTGATCAAATTGAAAGTGAAATTATTAAATTAATTAATTTCATTGATCGTGTTTATAAGAGTTTGAATTTAAGTTATGAAATTGAATTATCAACTCGTCCTGAAGAAAAATATATTGGTGATTTAGCTATTTGGGAAAAATCGGAAGCAGCATTAGCTGCTGCATGTAAAGCTGCTGGTAAGGATTATAAAATCAATCCTGGTGATGGAGCTTTTTATGGACCTAAATTAGATTTCCATGTTAAAGATAGTTTAGGTAGAGTATGGCAATGTGGAACTATTCAATTAGATATGAACTTACCTGAAAGATTTGATATAACATATATTGATGACAAAGGTGAAAAAGCTCGTCCAGTAATGTTACATCGTGTTATTTTTGGATCAATTGAAAGATTTATTGGTATTTTAATTGAACATTTTGCAGGAGTGTTCCCATTATGGTTAGCACCAGTTCAAGTAAAAGTTTTACCAGTAAATAATGAATATCATTTAGAATATGCTGAAGAAGTAACTAAATTATTACAAGAAGCAGGATTAAAAGTAGAAATGGATGCTCGTGAAGAAAAATTAGGATATCGTATTCGTGAAGGACAAATGGAAAAAGTTCCATATTTATTAGTATTAGGTAATAATGAACGAGATGAAAAAACTGTTACATATCGTCAACATGGACAACAAAAACAAATTACAGTACCATTTGATGAATTTGTATCAATGTTGAAAAAAGAAATTGAAAATAAAGAATAGAAAAAAAGATGTAATTTTGTAAATGATAAAATTTACTAATTACATCTTTTTAATTAGTCTCTATGGCAGCTATGACGATATTTTTCCATCATTAATTTAAATATATCGCCATTAGTTGGTGGGGTATATGTAATGGCATTAGCACCAGCATCAATAACTTCTTGAATTGTTTCAACTGTTGGACCACCGGTTGCAATAATTGGAAAATTAGGAGAAATCTTACGAAGTTCTCTTACAATTTCGGCCGTTTTTTTACCACCAGAAACATTAATGATCGATGCACCAGTGTGTAACATTCTTTCTTCAAGATTTTCATCTAAAGATACGATTGATAAAACAACAGGAATATCAATATAATCAACTAATTCTTGAATAAATTTTGTTTTAGTTGGCGCATTTAATACAACTGCTGTTGCACCGTGTAATTCTGCATCTAGAGCAATTTCTTTGACTCGAGGACCAGCTGTTGTACCACCGCCAACTCCTGCAAATACTGGTCTTTGAGAAACATCAATAATGGCATTTGTTATTTGCAGAGTTGGTGTAAATGGATATACGGCAATCACTGCATCAGCATTACAGTTAGAAATTACTGCAACATCAGTAGAAAATATTAATGATTTTATTTTGTTACCATTGATTATAATCCCGCTAGCATTACGAATACATTCTGGAACAATAATTGTATGACTGCGTAGTGCGGTATTTATTTTAGGTGCTTGTTTTTTCATTGTTTATTCCCTTTCTTTTAAAATATATTGAATGGTTGTTTGTTTGTCATCTTATTGCATTGATATTATAACATAGTCAAATTTAAATATACATAGTGAAAAATCCAATGAATAAAAATAATAAAAGATGGTAATAATATATTAGGTATCCTAATGGGATACTTAATATATTTCATTATATCTTTAGTTAGTTATAATTAAAATTGTTGGAGGAATCGCCATGGAAATTGATTATGAACTTATTGGTAAAAGAATAAGAGAAGAACGGATTTCTCAAAATTTATCTCAACAAACATTAGCTGAGATATCAAATATTTCTCCAACTAATATATCACATATTGAACGCGGTGCAACTAAGCTAAGTCTACCTACTTTAGTTAGTATAGCTAATGCACTAGCTGTTTCGGCAGATTTTTTACTGTGTGATAGTTTAGTTGAAGCAGATAAGATTTATATTGATGAAATCAATGAACTATTATTAGACTGTAACCCAAATGAATTAAAGATAATCATTGATATAATGAAATCAGTTAAAATAACGTTAAGACGCTATAATAAACTAGATAAAAAATAAACACTTGTTAAAAAGTGTTTTTTTTAATTTGATTTTATTGTACAATAACAACCGAGGTGTAGAAAATGAAACAATACTTAGAGATGTGTAAATATGTTTTAGAAAACGGTGAAGATCGAAGTGACCGTACAGGTACTGGAACAAGAAGTGTTTTTGGATATCAAACACGATATGATTTAAGAGATGGTTTTCCTTTGATGACAACTAAAAAAATGTTTATTAGACCAATTGCTGAAGAATTATTATGGTTTATTAAAGGTGATACGAATATAAAATATTTAGTTGATCGAAATGTTAAAATATGGAATGAATGGCCATATGAAAATTATAAGAAATCAAAAGATTACCAAGGTGAAACAATCGAGGAATTTATTGAAAAAATTAAGAATTTACCAGAAGATGATCCATTTGTATTAAAATATGGAGATTTAGGTCCGGTATATGGGGCACAATGGCGTAATTTCAATTATGAAGGTGTTGATCAATTAGCTAAGTTAGTTGATAGTTTAAAAAACGATCCTTTTTCAAGAAGACATATTATTTGTGCTTGGAATCCGGCTCAAGTAGATAATATGACATTACCGCCATGTCATGCGTTTTTACAGTTTTATGTAAGTGCTGATAAAAAATATTTATCTTGCCAATTATATCAACGTAGTGCCGATATTTTTTTAGGTGTTCCTTTTAATATTGCATCATATGCTTTAATGGTTGAAATGTTAGCACGTACTTGTGGTTATGAGGCAAAAGAATTTGTTCATACGATAGGTGATGCTCATATTTATAAAGATCATTTTGATGTTGTAAAACAACAACTTGAAAGAAAGCCGCTACCTAAGTGTAAATTAGTTTTAAATCCTGAAGTTAAATCTATTTTTGATTATAAAATTGAAGATATTAAAATTGAAGATTATCAAAGTTATGGTAAATTGGTAGGAAAGGTGAGTGTGTAATGATTAGTATTATTGTGGCAACAGATGAAGATTTATTGATTGGAAAAGAGGATTCTAGTAATGGAATGCCTTGGAATGTGCCAGAAGATTCAAAGCATTTTAAAGAAACAACATTAAATAAAACTATTTTAATGGGGCTTACTACTTATAAGGCAATTGGAAGACCATTACCTAATCGTAAGACAATTGTTGTAAGCTTAGAGCCATTTGAAGATGATCGAGTTGAGGTTAGAAATTCGTTAGAAGAAGTAATTTTGGAATATCAAAAAAGTGGTGAAGATTTATTTATTTGTGGAGGAGCATCGATTTATCGTCAATGTTTACCGATTGCTGATCAGTTATTGATTTCAAGAATTCCTGGTAAACATACTGGAGAAACATATTTTCCAAGTTTTGATGAATATGGGTATCAATTGGTTGAAGAAAAACCATTTGAAACATTTAAATTACAAATTTATAAGCGAGGATAAACATGAAAAGGATTGCATTAATTGTTATTAGAGTTATTTTGAGATTGCCTTACTGGTGGGGTTATAAAGTAAATAAGTATAAACATATAGAAAATTATCCTTTAGAAGAAAGATATGGTTTTATTCATGGTGTTGTATCTACGATTAGTAGAAAAGCCCGCGTTGAACTTAAATGTTATGGTTTAGAAAATTTACCTAAACAATCAGGTTATTTATTAGCGCCTAATCATCAAGGGTTATATGATCCACTAGCTATTTTTCAAACTCATGAAGCACCAATTAGAGCAATTGTAAAAAAGGAATTAACATCAGTTATTTTAGTTAAAGATGTTATTAAGATGTTAGAATATGTACCATTAGATCGTAAAAATGTTCGTGACGGTGCTAGAGTAATTAAATATGTTAGTGATGAGGTTGCTAATGGTCAAAATTTCTTTGTTTTTCCTGAGGGAACAAGAAGTAAAGATGGTAATAATATTTTAGAGTTTAAGGGTGGAACTTTTAAAATTGCTACTAAAGCTAAAGCGCCAATTGTACCTGTAGCTTTAATAGATTGTTATAAAGTATTTGATAATAATACGATTAAAAAAACAACAGCTCAAATTCATTATTTACCACCGTTATATTATGATGATTATAAAGATATGCATACAAATGAAATAGCTAAAGTAGTTCATGATAAAATCGAAACATATATTCAAGAATGGACAAAAAATAATGCTTAAAGTTAAAAATAACCACTTTGATGTGGTTATTTTTAGTTATTTATTAAATGTTTTAAAAATATTATTTAATCTGCGTTGTTTTTCTTTGCTAAAAAATGCATTAGGTTCATTTAAATATTGAACAAGTAAATCAGCATCTTTGATTAATTCACTATATTCATCATCAATTCTATCTTTAAAAGAATGGTTTTTGATAGCAGTCGTAATTAAAATAATCTCATCATGATTAAAAAGATTACTATCAGCTAGAATCTCTCTAGCTAACATACTACTTCTATTAGCATGATCAAAACTAGATTTAAATTTATACGTAGCTAAATCATGGCAAATACCAATAATAGCAGCCAATTCTAAATCAAGACTTTTTAATTTAGCTAATAAACAAGCCATATTAGCAACATTAGCAGAATGCTCTAAACCATTATTTTTAATTAAAATATCATTGATAATTTCTTTAATAAAATAATATCTTTTCATCGACGTAGCCCCTTAGGATACAAATTTTTTACTTGATTATTACTTTCTTTATAAAACGATAAAGGATAACCATCAACCAAGATCAAGCCATAGCCTTTTTGATTATTTCCAATCAAAGTTTCACCATGAATATATTTTACAACTTCAATATCATCGTTTTTAAAATTATAATAACGTTTTACATCATCCATATTAAGTGTTAAAGCTAATGAATGGCTTGGTTCAAAACGTCCTTTTTTACATTCTCCTAGATATAAACCATTTCTTAAAACTTTTACTCCTTTTAGTTCGGGAAACTGCGGTAAAATAGCATAGATATGATTATTTGAGTTATATAATAATGACGGTACATTTATTTTTAAATTATCATCATAAAACTTTTTGATTAAATCAAGTTGTTGAGAAGTAACATTTGGTTTTAATAATTTAACTTTCTTTGTTTTATCATCACTGTGTTTTTTTAATAGTGCAATAAATTGACCTTCTCCTTTATTGATATGTGGATACATTCTAACGACTTTATCATTATTATAGCCACTAGACATACCAGGCTGCTTTTTAATTTCTAAAAGCTCCATATTCAATTCATTTACCATATAATCAACTTGTTCTTCATTTTCCTCTAAAGAATATGTACAAGTTGAATAAATTAAAATTCCATCATCTTTAAGCATTTTATATGCTGCATCAATCAGTCTTCTTTGAATTTTAGCACATTCATAAACTTTATCAATCGACCATGTTTCAATTGCTATGTCAAGTTTTCTAAACATTCCTTCGCCAGAACAAGGAGCATCTAGAATAATTTTATCAAAAAAACAATTAAACTGTTTATCCAATTTAACAGGATCACAATTAGTAACAATCGTATTAGTGATTCCAAAACGTTCAATATTTTCTGATAAAATCCCTGCTCTTAATTTATTAATATCATTGGCAATCATTAATCCTTCATCACTTAATCTACTTGCCACGTAACAAGTTTTACCACCAGGAGCTGCACACATATCTAAAATATAATCATCTTTATTAAACTCAACACTACTAGCAACAGCCATGGCACTAGGTTCTTGAATATAATATAAACCACAATTAAAATAGGGATGTTTACCTAGAGGATAACTATCATAGTCATAAAAATATGCGTCATTTATATATGGATGCTTAGTTAAGTATTGATATTCTAGATGTTGGATAACATCCTTTTTTTTAGGATTTAGATAAAATGCTTTTATTGGTTTTTTTAATAGTGCTGTTTTAAAGTTTTGATATTCATCTTTTAAAAGCATTTGCATTCTTTGTTCAAATAATATATCCATGTTTCACCTCAAATTTAATATATAAAGCAAAAGACAAGCAATTGCTTGTCTGTTATTTTGATAGCTCATTAGAAATCTGCGCTAAACGATTTGCTAGTTTACTTAACTCTTGAATTGGTAATTCAAGATATAAGTCGATGTCTATTTTTTTAATAGCATCTTCATATTTTGCATTTTCTTGCAAACCAATTAATGTTTCAGTTGTTGCATCTAAAGAATTTGTTATTTCAATTAATTCGTTTAAAATTTCATTGCCCACCATATAATATACCCCATTTTCTTAATTTTATTTTGTTCTTTTTATTTAGTTTATTTCTACTAAAAAAATACGTCATTTTAATCAATTCGTCAATACTATTTAGTAAATTAACACTAAATTCTTTCTAAAAATTGTTTTTTTTAATAAATTTTATAAATAAATGTACATTTATTGAAAATACTATTGATTTTATACTTTAAATTGTATATAATAATTCTCGGTAGTTGCCCAAGTGGCGAAATTGGTAGACGCAACGGACTCAAAATCCGTCGGTAGCGATACTGTACCGGTTCGAGTCCGGTCTTGGGCACCATTTATTAGTCAATGTGTTCGTTGACTTTTTTATTTTGTTTTCATATTTATCTTATATAAGATGGTTTCTCATGAGATTGAAAAGTTCTATCACTTTTCGATATCATTATGACATGTTTAGATATCTAAATTTGTCGAATTGTGACAGAAATATAAAATTTTTTTAAAAATTTGAAAAATAGATGAAAAATGTACATTTAATTAGAAAAAAATGTACATTTTTTTAGATTATTGTAATTAATTTATATTGTTATAAAATAATTATTGATACAAAGGAGAATGTTTCTAGATGGATGAACAAATAAAAGACAATATTAAACATCTTCAAAGTTTAATAAATCAAGTAAGAGCTATATCATTAATTAAAGGATAAAATGTCTTTTACATCCATCAAAGCATGATAAAGGATGTACACCATGTATCGTAAAAAATCTTAAAGTAAATGAAATACTTAGTTGTTTTTTTAATAAAATAGATAACCGTGAACTTAGAGAAAGCAATTGCTTTAAAGATTTTGCTAAATTGGTATTATAAATTATTTTAATAATAGAAGGTCAATCTATATGATTAATTGTTTTTTTATTATTAGGTAATTGTATATTAAAAAAATGAGCAAATATTACTCATTTATATTATAGTTTTTTAAACATGTTTTTTTGTTTTAGTTTTTCTGTTTCTTCAACTCGTTGACGTATTTCTTTAATAATGGATTGTTGATCACTTGGGCTTAAACGATTAAATAAATTGATTAATTCTTCATTTTTAATATATATTTGAGATTTATATTTAGAAAATTGCTGATCACCAATATATGATAAAAAACCAGAATCATTAAGAATATCATAAAAACTTATTTCTAAAGCGTGAGCAATTTTAACTATTGCAGGAATAGACATATTATAAAAAATGCCTTTATTTCCATGTTCGATATTACTAATTGATGAAGCAGAGATACCAGATATGTATTCAAGTTTGGCTTGAGACCAGCCTTTAGATAACCGAACGTTTTTAATGTAAGTGCCAATTAATGATGTATCTATATTATTCATATTACGTCCCCCATTAATATGATTATATCGTATTTATATTCTAATAACCGCCAGAATTATGTAGACTGATATAGTCTAAAAGTGATTTAGGTAAAAAGTTTTATTAAAAACATTGACAGAATTGTTATTCTTAGATAAAATAGTTGCAACAACATCTGATATAAATACTGTGAAAAGAAATAGTATGTATTTGAAGTAGTATAGAGAACTCTTGGTTGGTGGAAAAGAGTCTACCTATAATATTGAATTCATCTTGGAGTAGAGGACTGAAAGTTTTTAGTAGGTCTCTCCGGTAACACCCGTTAGCGTGTAAGAGTATGTACTAATTTTATTAGCGTACTTGATGAGGTTAATATAGTAATATATTAATAAAATAAGGTGGTATCACGAAGCATAGCTCTCGTCCTTTTTAGGAGGAGAGCTTTTATTTATATACAGAGTTGAGATAATAAATAGAAAAGGGGAATGTTAAAATGATTATTGTAATGAAAACTACAGCAACAGCTAAAGATGTTGAAAAAGTATCAAAAATTATAACTGATAAAGGATTAAAAGTGAGTGTTGTAAATGGTACAGAACAATCTGTAATTGGGGTAATTGGTGACACTACTAAAATTGATCCTCGTGCAATTGAAGTAGATATGGCAGTTGATCATGTAATGAGAGTATCAGAGCCATATAAACTTGCTAACCGTGCATTTCATCCCGATGATACAATCG
>OLNH01001196.1_pt1 | contig 14844 bp, 13 predicted proteins | sample 1643101 | NCBI WGS metagenome assembly OLNH01 (sample SAMEA3136758, study PRJEB25190) | human gut metagenome | biome: human gut; feature: human-associated habitat; material: faeces | place: Austria | collected 2013
TGGCAGATAAAATTATTGAAAACAATCAGGTATCTATGATGGGAAAAATTGCAGCTGGATTCACATTCAGCCACCAGGTATTCGGCGAAGGATTTTACATGACAGAGCTTCTGGTAAAGCGGCTCAGTGAGTCAGAAGACAGAATACCAGTGATGGTATCGGAACGTCTGGTGGATGTGACACAGGATTACATAGGGGAATACGTGGAGATCCACGGACAGTTCCGTTCCTATAACAGACATGAGGAAAAGCATAACCGCCTGGTGCTTTCTGTATTTACCAGGGAACTGAAATTCGTTGAGGAAGAGGATGAAACCATTCCGGTGAACCAGATATTTCTGGACGGATTTATCTGCAAACCGCCGGTATATCGTAAGACACCTCTTGGAAGGGAAATCGCAGATCTGCTTCTGGCAGTAAACAGACCTTATGGAAAATCGGACTACATACCCTGCATCTGCTGGGGAAGAAATGCACGCTATGCTTCCGCTTTCGAAGTGGGTGGGCATGTTTTGATCTGGGGCAGGATTCAGAGCAGGGAATATATAAAAAGAACCGGGGAAAATGAAACAGAGAAAAGGGTCGCTTATGAGGTTTCTGTAAGCAAGCTGGAGTATATGGAATAGTGTAAAACAGAATTGCTTGCATTTCTTTTGAAACTGAGGTAATATAAGCATATTCGAAAAGAAAAAAGAAGGTACAATTTCAGAGGAATTGTTTGTTATGGAAAAAGAATTTACAGAGGTTTACTGTGGAAGTGGAAAGGGTAAAACTACTCTGGCCATCGGTCAGTGCCTGAAAGCTTCGGCAAAGGGTAAAAGCGTTATCATCATTCAGTTTCTGAAAGGAAAAGAGCGCAGAGAGCTGGATTTTCTGGAGGAATTGGACAATCTGGACATTAAGATCTTCCGTTTCGAGAAAATGGAACAATGCTATGAAGAGCTCAATGACCAGGAGAAGGCTGAGGAGAAGACGAATATTTTGAATGCGCTGAATTTCGCGCGTAAAGTGATCGCTACACAGGAATGTGACTTCCTGCTGCTGGATGAGATCCTCGGGCTTCTGGATTATGGAATTACTACGGAAGAGGCTATCGGTGAGATCCTGAAGATGAAGGATGAGAGTATGCACATTCTGCTCACAGGAAGGACTCTGCCTGACAGTCTGCGTAAATATGCAGACAGTATTACCACACTGACGACAGAATTAATTGCTGATCAGAAAGTTACAGAAGAATAAAGGAGGAGAGCAAATGGCAATTTTTAAAGGTGCGGGCGTTGCGATCGTAACCCCTATGTATGAGGATGGAAAGGTAAACTATGATAAGCTCGAAGAGCTTTTGGAGTATCAGATCGCAAACAGTACAGATGCGATCATCATTTGCGGAACAACAGGAGAATCATCTACAATGACACACGGAGAACACCTTAAGACGATCAAATTCGCCATTGATAAGGTAAACAAACGTGTCCCGGTTATCGCAGGTACAGGTTCCAATTGTACAGAAACTGCGATCATGATGTCAAAGGAGGCAGCTTCCTATGGTGCAGATGCCCTTCTGATCGTTACTCCTTACTATAATAAGGCAACACAGAAAGGCCTGATCGCTCATTATACAGCTATCGCAGAGGCAGTTCCGGAAACTCCGATCATCATGTACAATGTACCAAGCCGTACGGGATGTAATATCCTGCCTGCAACTGCAGTAGCACTTGCAAAGAATGTAAAGAATATCGTAGGTATCAAAGCTGCAAGCGGTGACCTGTCTCAGATCGCAACCATGATGTCCATGGCTGACGGATGCATTGAGCTGTATTCCGGAAACGATGACCAGGTATTGCCAATCCTTTCACTTGGCGGACTTGGAGTAATTTCCGTACTTTCCAACGTAGCTCCGAAGGAGACTCATGATATGGTTATGAAGTTCCTGGAGGGAGATACCAGGGGCGCAGCTGAGATCCAGTTAAAAGCAATTCCGCTGATCCATGCATTATTCAGCGAAGTAAACCCGATCCCTGTAAAAGCAGCCCTGAACCTGATGGGTAAGGAAGTAGGACCGCTTCGTATGCCTCTGACAGAGATGGATGATGCAAATAAAGCAGTTCTGGCACAGGCTATGAAAGACTTCGGCATTAAACTGGCATAAGGAACAGGATAACGGAATTCGAGAGGAAATTACAAATGGTAAAGATTATTATGCATGGCTGTAATGGCCATATGGGTCAGGTGATCTCCGGACTTGTAGCTCAGGATCCGGATGCAGAGATCGTAGCTGGCATTGACGTAGCAGACCAGGGTAAAAACAGCTATCCGGTTTACACAGATATGAAGGAATGTCAGGTAGAAGCAGATGCTCTGATTGATTTCTCTTCTGCGAAAGCGACAGATGCACTTCTGGATTACTGTGCAGAACGTAAGCTTCCTGTAGTTTTATGTACTACCGGATTAAGCGAGGAGCAGCTTGCGAAGGTTGAAGAGACAGCGAAGAAAGTAGCTGTTCTGAAATCAGCCAATATGTCCCTGGGTATCAATACTCTCCTGAAACTGATCCAGGACGCAGCGAAGGTTCTGGCCACAGCAGGTTTCGATATGGAGATCGTAGAGAAACATCATCGTCTGAAACTGGATGCACCAAGCGGAACAGCTCTGGCACTGGCAGACAGCTTGAATGAGGCTATGGATAACCAGTATCATTATACTTATGACCGCAGCCAGAGACGCCAGATGCGTGATGATAAGGAAATTGGTATTTCTGCTGTACGCGGCGGCACCATCGTGGGAGAACATGAAGTGATCTTCGCAGGCCCGGATGAAGTGATCGAGTTCAAACATACTGCGTATTCCAAGGCAGTATTCGGCAAGGGCGCAGTAGAAGCAGCGAAATTCCTGGCAGGTAAACCGGCAGGACGTTACGATATGAGTGACGTGATCAGTGCGAAATAGAACATCGAAATAAAAGAATATAAAATTAATATAAAAAGAATTCTGTCTGAAAATGGCAGGATTCTTTTTTTACACTTTTTTCCAGAATAGTATTATTTTTTATGCACATATTAATAATACAATATAAATCCCGGAGAAACAGATGAGCTGAATATCTGAAGCAGATCCGGAGAAAAGGAGACAAATATGAGAAAAAATGCAAAAAGATTTTTCATGAGTGCTGCCCTGGTTGTTACATTATGCATGTTCACTGCCTGTGGAAATAATAACAATAACGCAGCAGACGAAGTGGAAACAGAAGATAATACTATGACGGACGAAAATGAACCAGACAACGATACAACAGAGGATCAGACGACCAAAGATAAAAAGACAGACAGCACAAATAATAACGCCACAAACAATGAAGCGGTAACAGACGACGGAACTATGACTGATGATGAAGTTGTAGACGATAATGCTGCTGACAACAATGCTGTGGACGACACAGGAATCGACGAAAACAACAACGGCGACGGCACGGTATCCGGAGAACTGGGAAACAGTGTTCGGGATCTGGGTGACGGAGTCGGCAATGCAGTAGAAGATGTGGGCGATGCTGTGGGGAATGCAGCAGAAGGAAGATAGGAAAACAGGTGCGGACAGCTGTGGCTTTCGCACCTGTTTTTGGCCTGTTTTTGCAGGAAAATGCTAATGACAGCAAAAGATATCCTATGATAAAATAGAATCAATAGTAACTGTTAGTTGTGGAAGCTGACCTGTATGTTTCAGGATAGCAGAATGCTGAATAGTTACAAAAATATACATATTCAGGAGGAAACGGCATGAAAAAGAATTTGAAAATACCAGGAGTAATGGCCGGCTTGGTAATGGCCGCAGTAATCGCCACAGTCCCTGCACATGCAGGAGAATTCTCAGACGGTAATGAATTTGCAGCTGGAGAGGAATTTACGGATGCAATACAGGGGAATGTGGATGAAGAGAAGGAAATAATTTCCGACAATGAGAATGTACCGGATGTTCAGAATGAAAATGGAGAAGAAGCTGTCGGTGCTGCGAATCTGGAAGATTTTGTTATAAACAATGGAGTTCTGGTGGAATATAATGGAACAGCATCAGAGGTTACAATTCCCCAGAATGTTACGAAGATAAATTATTATGTGTTTAAAAATCATACAGAATTACAAAAGTAGTCCTGGATGGATGTACAGTGGAAATTGAAAGTGAAGCCTTTCGAGATTGCTCCGGACTGAAAACAATAGAAGGAACAGGAAATATTACAAGCATTGAAAGTCAGGCATTTGAAGGCTGCAGTGCATTGGAAAGTATAGAAGGAACAGAAACGATCAGGTACATAGGGTATGCTGCTTTTTCTGGATGTACTGCTTTTAAAGGGTTTGTTTTTACAGAGAATCTTCTGACTTTAAGGGATGACGCATTTGCTGGTTGTAAGAGTCTTGAAAATATTGTATTTCCCGAATCACTTCAGGAAATTGGAACTGTTGTATTTGAAGATGCGGCAGTTCAGAAACTGACTTTTCTCTGTGAATATAAGAAAGGAATGTTTGAAGGGGGAACTACGAAGGAACTTATTGTGACCAAAGGTGATTTTGGTGAAATCAAAGAAGGATATTCTATGATCGGAAGTGATTTCGTGGAAATGAAAGAGCTGGAAAAAGTTACGATTGGTCCGGAGGTAACACTGATCGGACAGGAAGTTTTTGATGGCTGTGAAAATCTTTCTGAGGTGAATATAGAAGAGGGAAAGGTGGAACGTATTGGAGAGGCTGCCTTCAGAGGATGTAAAGCTTTAAAAGAAATAGTGCTTCCAGCGAAAATTACTTCTATTGGTGCAGGAATCTTCGCTAATTCAGGGATAGCTAAAGTTACGATGGATGGAGTTACAGAAATTCCTAGTGCAGCACTTGCAGGATGTAAAAATTTAACGTCATTTTCTTTTGATAACATAAAATCAATCGGCAGAGGAAGTTTCAGAGACTGCGAAAACCTGAAAGAGGTGATCATTCCGGAAACCGTTGAAGAGATTCAGTATGAATATGAGGACAGTCCTTTCGAAAACTGCGGTGCTGAGAGAGTTGTTATAAAAAATGAACTGATGAGTACAGAATGCTTCGATGGGGAAGTAAAATTAAAAGAAATCGTGGCGGAGGCCGGAGTTGTGGAAGGATCATTTCCCAATTTGGAAACACTGGTGATCGGTGAGAAGGTCAGTGTTATTGGAAGGATTGAGGCTGAAAATCTGAAAAGTCTGCAACTTGGTGGAAATAAAGATACAAATATGGAATGGGCAGGTTTCAGTGATATAAAATCTCTGGAAAAGGTTGTTATTTCAGGATCTGTAGAGATTACGGAGGCGATGTTTGAAAACTGCGAGAACCTTACTTCTGTAACCATAACTGGAGAAGTGTCTAGGATTGGTGCATGGGCATTTGCGCGTACCGGTTTAACAGAACTGGAGATTCCGGAGAGTGTAACAGAACTGGGAGACTCGTTTATTTTCGGAACAAAACCTGAGAAACTTGTTCTGGGGGCAGATGTCACATATGATTCCATGACATTTAATGGAGTGGATTTTACAGATCTGCAGGAACTTCAGATTCTTTCAGGGGAAATTTCAGAAAGTCTGTTTGAATGTGAAAGATTTGAGAAAGATCTGAAATTAAAAATAGGACCCAATGTAACCTCAATCGGAAGAAGAGCATTTTTTGAATGCAAACAACTGGTATCTGTAGAATTCGAAGAAGGAAAACTTGAAACAATTGGTGACGGCGCATTTGTGCATTGCACATCTTTGACAAAAGTGGATATTCCCGCATGCGTAAAAGAAATCGGTGAAATGGCTTTCTCTGATACAGGAATAAAGAGTGTTTCCTTTAAAGAAGGCTTAAAAAGAATTGGAAAGGCTGCATTTGCTACCTGTCCGTATCTAAGGGAAGCAAGTATCCCGAAAAGTGTAGAAAGTATCGGGGACTATGCGTTTGGAATCAGAGCATATACTGCGCAGGTGGGAAACGAAAAACCTTACACTGCATACGAACCATATAAGGAAGGTTTCACCATCATCGGCTACGGCGATACAGAGGCAGAACGTTATGCAGAAGATACTCCTGGAATTACATTTGTAGATCTGGATGGAAACAGCAAAAAATCTCTGAAAACAGCAACTGTGTCCGGACTGTCTGCGAAATATTATACAGGAAAGAGCCTGAAACCGTCAGTAACAGTAACTCTGAAGGGAAAGAAACTGGTTCTTAACAAAGACTATAAAGTAACTTACAAAAATAATACCAATATAGGCCAGGCAATAGTTACCATTACCGGAATAGGAAAATACACAGGAAGTATTTCCAGAAATTTCACAATACGGATAAAAAATAACAGCACCTATACAGCAGGAAAACTGAAATACACCATCACTAATGCAGATACAACAGGAAAAGGCACTGTAACACTTACAGCAGCAACAAACAAAACAACAGTCACAAGCCTTACCGTACCATCTACAGTAAAGATCGGTGGCAAATCATTCAAAGTAACAGCCATTGGAAAGAAAGCATTCAGCGGAGCAAAGAAACTGAAAAAGGTGGTAATCGGAAAATATGTTACCTACATTGGTCAGGAAGCATTTTCCGGAAATACAGCACTGACCACAGTGAGCTGCAACTGTACTTCATTGAATTACATCGGAAAGAAGGCATTCTACGGGGATAAGAAATTATCTTCTGTAACTTTAAAAACAACTAAGCTTACCAGTTCAAAAACAGGAAGTGATGCGTTCAAAAATATAAAGAGCACATGTAAATTCAAAGTTCCGGCATCAAAAGTGAAAACATATCAGAAATTATTGATATCCAGAGGAGCAGGAAGTAAAATCAAAGTGACGAAATAGAAGACAGAATACGGAGGTTTAAACATATGAGATTTCGCCCATGCATTGATATACATAATGGAAAAGTAAAACAGATCGTCGGCGGCAGCCTGACAGATGTACAGGATCAGGCGAAGGAGAACTTCGTGTCTGAGCAGGATGCTGCCTTTTATGCAGAACTGTATAAAAAGGCCGGGATTGTTGGCGGTCATGTAATCTTGCTGAACAGTCAGGATTCTCCTAATTATGAGGCAACGAAGCAGCAGGCACTGCTGGCGCTTCGCACCTATCCGGGAGGACTGCAGATCGGTGGAGGTGTGAATCCCGGGAATGCCCAGGAATATCTGGAAGCAGGGGCGAGCCATGTGATCGTTACATCCTATGTATTTAAAGATGGAAAAATTTCCTGGGAGAAGCTGGAAGAGATGGAACAGGCAGCTGGAAAAGAGCATCTGGTGCTGGATCTCAGCTGCAGAAAAAAGGATGACCAGTATTTCATTGTCACAGACAGATGGCAGAAATTCACGGATGTTCCAGTGACACTGGAGATCATGGAGAAACTTGGGGAGTACTGCGATGAATTTCTGGTTCATGCTGTAGATGTAGAAGGGAAAGCGCACGGCGTAGAAACAGAACTGGCAGAACTTCTCAGTGGCTATACCGGACGTCCGGTTACTTACGCAGGAGGGGTAGGTTCCATGAAAGATATCGAAGATCTCAGAACCTATGGCGGAAACCGCCTGGATGTAACGGTAGGAAGCGCTTTGGATCTCTTTGGCGGAAGTATTCCCTTTACAGAACTTGTCAGATTAAAGTGATTTTGCAGGAACTTACACTATACTTTTAAAGAAAACAGAAAAAATGTGAAATTTTAATAAAATAGTGTTAAAATTCAAAAAGGTGTGTTATAATAGATTCATCAAACAGCAAAGGGGATGGAAGCATGAAATTTATCATCAGCGGAAAGAATATTACAGTTACAGAAGGTCTTAAGACAGCGGTCCAGGACAAGCTCAGTAAACTGGAAAGGTATTTCACTCCTGACACCGAAGTTGTAGTAACTTTAAGTGTTGAAAAAGAAAGACAGAAAATCGAAGTAACAATCCCTGTAAAAGGAAACATTATCCGTTCCGAACAGGTAAGCAATGACATGTATGTATCAATCGATCTGGTTGAAGAAGTCATTGAACGTCAGCTTCGCAAGTACAAAAATAAAATTGTAGACAAACAGCAGGCAGCTGCAAACTTCCAGAAAGCATATCTGGATAAAGATTATGATGAAGATGAAGATGTTAAGATCATCCGTACCAAGAAATTCGGGATTAAACCAATGTATCCGGAAGATGCATGCGTACAGATGGAACTTCTTGGACATAACTTCTTTGTATTCTATAATGCAGAGACCGAGCAGGTAAACGTAGTCTACAAACGTAAAGGTAATACTTACGGTTTAATTGAACCAGAATTCTAATACGACAACCGAATTCGGACAAAATATACCGCAAAGTGGGGTGTGCAGATTGTGGGAATGATTTTTCAAATACGCTCTAGAACACGCTCTAAACCTTATCAGAACATAAAAGGCCATAAGAAAAGTTTTCATAACAACAACAAAAGAACTTCCGTGCGGAATAAAAAAACTTCTGCACGGAAGTTTTTTTATGTCAAAAAATAAATTGAGAGCAGATTAAAATTCTTTTTACGTTATAAAAAACTTGCCAAAATCTGAATATTATGTATAATAAAGAAGAAAAGAGTAATGAACAACAAAATAATGAACAACAGGGAGCTTGCGTATCAAGCAGGCTGAGAGTGGGATGAATGCCCAGACCTGCAAACCTGATTTGGATAATGCCAACGTAGGGAATGGATACGTAAGTATAAATACAAACGTGAATTTGAGCAGATATATCAAACAGGTATATCTGTTTTTTTATGCCGTTTTTCCGAAGTCTTTCAGGTGTCATTAAAAACGACGAAAAGGAGATAAGAATTATGCTGGGTACATGTTTACAGAATGTCAGAGAAAGAGAACCTCTTGTCCACAATATCACTAATTATGTCACAGTAAATGATGTGGCAAATGTAATCCTTGCGAGCGGGGCAAGCCCGATCATGTCAGATGAGCCGCAGGATGTAGAGGAAATTACAGCAATCTGCGGAGGGCTGAATATCAATATCGGAACTCTGAATGTGAGAACAATCGAAGGAATGCTGAAAGCAGGGCATAAGGCTAATGAACTGCGGCACATGGTACTTTTAGACCCGGTAGGAGCAGGTGCAAGTTCCCTTCGAACAAATACAGCAGTGAAGCTGATGCAGGAGTTAAAGGTGGATGTGATCCGTGGAAATATTTCAGAAGTTAAGACACTGGCAGCAGGAAGTGGTACAACCAAGGGCGTTGATGCAGATGTAGCTGATGCAGTGTCAGAAGAGAATTTGGATGAAGCAGTTGCATTTGCAAAGAAATTTGCAGAGAAATCAGGAAGTATTGTTGCCATAACAGGAGCAATCGACCTTGTCAGTGATGGAGAGAAATGCTATGTGATCCGTAATGGCCGTCCGGAAATGGGAAGGATCACAGGAACAGGATGCCAGTTATCCGGTCTTATGACAGCATATCTTGTCGCAAACCCAGAACAGAAGTTAGAAGCAGCAGCTGCAGCAGTCGGCGCGATGGGACTTGCAGGAGAAATCGGATGGAGTTATATGCAGAAAGGTGACGGCAATTCTACTTACAGAAACAGGATCATTGATGCAATTTATAATATGACAAAAGAACAGTTAGATGAGGGTGCGAAATATGAAGTGCGATAAGAAAGATTTACTGCTTTATGCAGTGACAGACAGAAGTTGGTTAAATGGTGAAACTCTTTACAGTCAGGTTGAGAAAGCACTGGAGGGTGGAGCAACATTTGTACAGCTTCGTGAGAAACATCTGGATCATGAGACTTTTCTTAAAGAGGCAAAGGAACTGAAAGAACTTTGTGCGAAATATCAGGTTCCGTTTGTGCTGGATGATGATGTGGAACTTGCACTGGAAGTTGGTGCAGACGGTGTTCATGTAGGACAGAGTGATATGGAAGCCGGAGATGTCCGTGCAAAACTTGGAAAAGATAAGATTGTCGGAGTATCTGCCCAGACTGTAGAACAGGCACTTCTCGCTCAGGAACGTGGTGCAGATTATCTGGGGGTAGGTGCAGTATTTCCAACCAGTTCCAAGGATGATGCAGTGGAAGTAGATCACGAAACAGTGAAAGCTATCTGTGAAGCAGTGGATATTCCGGTCATTGCGATCGGTGGTATTTCAAAAGATAACGTACAGGAATTGGCAGGATGTGGACTTTGTGGAATTGCAGTTATCAGTGCTATCTTTGCGAAGCCGGACATAAAAAAAGCAGCAGAAGAGCTGAAAGAAGCTACCGCGAAAATGGTGGAAGCACGTTAGCATAAATTTTCTACGTACAGTGGATGGGATGAAAACAGTAATGCTATTTGTAGAGAGATGAAAAGAGGAGTAAACAGAAAATGAAAACAGCAGTAACGATTGCAGGAAGTGATTCCAGCGGTGGAGCAGGGATCCAGGCAGATATTAAGACAATGCTTGCAAACGGCGTTTATGCCATGAGTGCGATTACGGCACTGACAGCACAGAATACCACAGGGGTGACGGCGATCATGGAAGTGACACCGGAATTTCTGGGGGAAGAACTGGATAATATTTTTACAGACATTTATCCGGATGCAGTGAAGATCGGAATGGTATCTTCTGGTGCTTTGATCGAGAAGATTGCAGATAAACTGGAGGAATATAAAGCAAAGAATATTGTAGTTGACCCGGTTATGGTGGCAACAAGCGGAGCAAAGCTGATCGGTGATGAAGCTATCGGGACTTTAAAACAGCGGTTACTTCCTATTGCAAGTGTGTTGACTCCGAATATTCCGGAGGCAGAGGTTCTGGCAGAAATGGAAATCCATACAGCAGAGGATATGATAGAGGCAGCAAAGAAAATCAGTGACAGATACCATTGCGCAGTTCTCTGTAAAGGAGGACATAAGTTAAATGATGCCAATGATCTCCTCTACAGAAATGGTTCCTATCGCTGGTTTGAGGGAAAACGCATTGATAATCCAAATACCCATGGAACTGGCTGTACTCTTTCCAGCGCTATTGCATCTAATCTTGCGAAAGGATTTGATATGGATAGAGCTGTAGAACGTGCGAAAGACTACATTTCAGGTGCGCTGGCAGCAATGCTGGATCTGGGAAAAGGCAGCGGCCCGATGGATCATGGATTTGCGATCACAGGAGAATATAAGAAAGAAGCCGGGGAGGTATAAGTCTCATGGAAACGAAAAGAACCGGCTTATTTGAAAACGGACTGATCTGGTTTGGAGCGGGAGTTTCTATAGCAGAAATCCTGACAGGAACTTACCTGGCACCGCTTGGCATGGGAAAAGGTCTGGCAGCAATTATTGTGGGACATATCATCGGCTGCCTGATGCTGTTTCTGGCAGGTGTGATCGGCGGTAAAGTCAGAAAGAGCGCCATGGAAACTGTAAAAATGAGCTTTGGACAGAAAGGAAGTATTCTGTTTGCTGTTTTGAATGTGCTTCAGCTTGTTGGCTGGACTGCCATTATGATTTATGACGGTGCACTGGCAGCAGACGGGGTGGTAAATACAGGACGCTGGATCTGGTGTCTGGTCATCGGAGCACTGATCATCCTCTGGATCGTCATTGGAATTACAAATCTTGGAAAGATCAATACGGTTGCCATGGCAGCTTTGTTTATCCTGACATTGATCCTCTGTAAGGTGATTTTTACCGGAGGCGGTGCAGGTGTAGCTACTGATGACAGTATGACATTCGGAGCAGCAGTAGAACTTGGCGTTGCCATGCCGTTATCCTGGCTTCCGCTGATCAGTGACTACACAAGAGAAGCGGAAAAGCCTGTGAAAGCAACAGCAGTCAGTGCAGTGACATACGGGCTTGTGAGCTGCTGGATGTATGTGATTGGAATGGGCGCTGCGATTATTACCGGAGAGTATGATATTGCGCAGATTATGTTAAAAGCAGGCCTGGGAATTGCAGGACTTTTGATCATTGTGTTCTCAACAGTGACAACTACATTTCTGGATGCTTATTCTGCAGGTATTTCCAGTGAGACCATCGTAAGTAAATGGAATGGAAAACATGTGGCGATTGTAGTAACCGTTATTGGAACCATTGCAGCAATCGTATATCCGATGGATAATATTACAGATTTTCTGTATCTGATTGGTTCTGTATTTGCACCAATGATCGCTATTCAGATTGCAGATTTCTTTATTCTGGACTTGGATAAAAGCAGCCGGGCAGTACATATTCCGAATATGATCATCTGGGTGATCGGATTTGTTGTGTATCGTATTCTTATGAATATTGATATGCCGGTAGGAAATACACTGCCGGATATGGTGATCACGGTTATTCTTTGTCTGATCGCAGCGAAAATAGTGCCGGAGAAGAAGTAATATATAGAAACAAAATTTCAGCCAGATGTGAAACATGAAAAACAGTAGTGTTTCACATCTGGCTGTTTTATATTGCTTTTTCCTGCTTGAATTTTGACGTACTACCTGAAATATGGTAGAATATTAGAAAATCTGTAACTGTTCAGCAGTCTACTGAACAGTTACGAAAGTCTTGAAGAAAGAAGGAACAGAATGCTATGAGAAAAGCCGGAGTATTAATGCCAGTTTCCGCACTTCCGTCCAGAGTAGGTGCCGGAGAACTTGGAGAGTCAGCATTTCACTTTATAGAATTATTAAAGAAGAACCATGTCAAAATATGGCAGATCCTTCCGCTGAACCCGGTAGGATATGGAAATTCACCATACCAGCCATATTCCTCCTGCGCAGGAGATGAATTATATATCAGCCTGGATAAGCTTGCAGAGGATGGGCTTTTGAAAGAAGCACCGGAAGCATTTTTACAGAATGCAAAGAGGGTTGATTATGATGCTGTCCGCCAGTACAGAGAACCGTATCTGAGAGAAGCATTTGCAGCATTTCAGGAGAAGAACGGACAGGAAGAGCCTGCATATAAGGAATTTGTTTCACAGGACTGGGTGTATGAATACGGAGTATTCCGTGCTCTGAAGAAAGCAAACAATGGAGACTGTTGGAATGACTGGGCAGAAGAAGACAGAAACTGGCCGGAGAACAGGCATGAATTACTGGCAGAGACAGAGGCAGAAGCACAGTATCAGATGTTCCTTCAGTATATTTTCTATACACAGTGGATGAATGTGAAGAAAGCTGCAAATGAAGCAGGAATTGAGATCATGGGAGATGTTCCGTTCTATGTAGGTCAGGATTCTGTAGATGTATGGGGCGGAAAAGATAATTTCTTATTGGATACAGATGGACGTCCGATCTTCATCGCAGGAGTACCGCCGGATTATTTCAGCGCAACAGGACAGAGATGGGGAAATCCGATTTATGACTGGGATCATATGAAAAAACAGAATTATCAGTTCTGGGTAAACAGAATTGGTTACAGCAATAAGTTGTTTGACATCATCCGAATCGATCATTTTCGGGCATTTGATACATACTGGAAAATTCCTGCAACATGCCCGACAGCCATTGACGGCGAATGGATCGAAGCGCCGGGATATGAAGTAATTGACACATTAAAGAAAGAGATTCCGGGACTGAATCTGGTGGCAGAGGATCTGGGACTGCTTCGTCCGGAAGTTCTGGTACTGAAAGATCATTACCATCTGAAAGGTATGAAAATCCTTATCTTCTCTGTGGATACAAGTGGAAAATATGCCCGTGATACCTTCCATGATGTGGAAAATATGATCTTTTATACAGGAACTCACGACAATGACACCATTATGCAGTGGTACAATGGCATGAGTACTGCAGCCAGAAGAAAAGTCCGCCGTATGCTGAAGAAAGCAGGCGCATCTTATGGATCCATGAAAGAAAGATTCCTGAAGTATACCCTGCAGAATCAGGCAGAATATGCAATTATCCCGCTTGCAGATATTCTTGGACTTGGAAAAGAAGGCCATATCAATACACCGGGAACCATCGGATCTCCGAACTGGGAGTGGCACTTACCGAATTTCACACAGGCAGAAAAAGAACTGCATAAATTTGGAAAACTGATCATTGAGACAAAGCGTGTATAATAAAAACTATACAAAAAGTTTATAAATGCCAACAAATTTCTTTCTTTGTTCAAGAAAAATTCATTGTTTTCCATATAGGAAAGTGTTAGAATAGATAAGTATTGTGCAGTTACTGAGAACAAAGTGAACAGTAACATTGTGTATAAAGAAAATGTTTATACTGGTAACAGATAATATAAAGAGATAACAGGAGTTAAACCTAATATGAATGTGTTTTCAAAAGTATTCGGGAGCCGCAGCCAGCGAGAGGTTAAGCGTATCGTGCCTCTGGTTGAGAAAATCGAGAGCCTGCGCCCGGACATGCAGAAATTAAGTGACGAGGAACTTAGAGGAAAAACAAGAGAATTTAAGAAACGTCTTGAAGAGGGAGAGACACTGGATGATCTGCTTCCTGAGGCATTTGCGGTTGTACGTGAAGCAGGCAAGCGTGTTCTTGGAATGGAACATTTCCGTGTGCAGCTTATCGGTGGTATCATTCTCCATCAGGGACGTATCGCAGAGATGAGAACAGGTGAAGGTAAAACACTTGTCGCCACACTTCCGTCATATTTAAATGCACTGGAAGGCAAAGGTGTGCATGTCGTAACAGTCAACGATTACCTGGCTAAACGAGATGCGGAAGAAATGGGAAAGATTCATGAGTTTCTTGGCCTGACAGTCGGTGTTGTTTTAAATGATATGAAGCAGGATGAGCGTCGTGCTGCATACAACTGTGATGTTACCTATGTTACGAACAACGAACTCGGTTTCGATTATCTGCGTGACAACATGGTCATCTATAAAGAACAGCTGGTACAGAGAGATCTGCACTACTGTATCATCG
>OLNH01001197.1_pt1 | contig 14826 bp, 8 predicted proteins | sample 1643101 | NCBI WGS metagenome assembly OLNH01 (sample SAMEA3136758, study PRJEB25190) | human gut metagenome | biome: human gut; feature: human-associated habitat; material: faeces | place: Austria | collected 2013
GTTTTGCGCCAGATAATACCCAGTAGGATATGACGCACAGCATCATATCACTGGGCAAGGCGTTCCCCCTTGACTCCCTTCAACGGGCCATTTTGGCCCGTTGATTTTGGCAAGCTGGCGGTCAAAGATTTGCGAATCCCTGTCCACCAACTTGTCCGGCTTTTTCAGTTGGCCAAAATGACCAACTGATTCTGTTACGGGTAAAATCAAGTGCCGGGTGGCGGCACCTGATTTTCAACAGACCTTGAGACGGTACGAAAAACGATGTGCTCATTTTGAGTACTTGCAGCATCTGTAACACGTTTTCGATAGACTTTTTGTCGGCAGGAGTTGCTGCAATAGCGGGCATCTGCACGTTTGGGCGTGAATTTTTCACCGCAGCACTGGCAGACCAAATCCTGACGGCGCATTTGGCGGTATTCCCGCTGCCGCAGATTGTTGGCCTGATTGCCGCACCAGTAGCTGTGACAGTATTTCTTGGTGTAGATGGTGGTGTAGAACACCCGACCGCAGCCGCCGCAGATAAGTTTGTGGACGGCGTATCCTCCGGCGGTAAAGCCCGTTTCCTCATACGATTCTTTCAAATAATCCTGATTGTTCTGCTCCCATTCTTCGTTTGTCATATACATGGAGATGACCCTCCTTTCACTGGCGTTACAGAAAAACAATGTGGTCAATTTGACCACATTGTTTTCTGGTAACTGAGGAATCAACGTTTAGCCGTTCTCCCTGCATGGATTTCCTGCCCCCTTCCGGCGGCGTTTTCCGGCTCGCTTTTGCGAGGTCATCGCCGGGTATCCCATGCAGACGGTCATGCGGTTTTCAAGGTTCGGCGCTGGATTTGGCAATAAAAAATCGCCACACAACAACCTGAACCTGACCATCCCTTCCGGGATGGCCTTGGTTCGGGTTCGTTATGTAGCGATAAGAAAGTCAAAAACTTGCTCCGGCTCCTTCGGGAGTCGAGCTGGAATTCTAAGTAAATATGTTATATTAAATTGTTGGGATAGACTCCCACAAAAATCGAGCCGTGTCAACAAAAAGTTTTGAAAACACGACACTTTCGGCAGCTTGTCAGAAAAAGCAAGGGAAACTTTGGTAAAAAGAGCGAACAGGACAACTTGTTCTGTTTGTAATGGAATACCAACTCGGAACTTTTTTGAGCAGAAAAACAACCGTCCACTTCAAGTTGAGCTTGAAAACGGACGATCATTCTTGCAAAGTGATTTTCAAATTTGGGAGGCGTTTTGAGAGGCCTCATAGCGCTAGCAAGAGGTTATACAAAGACCATTTTTGCGTTGCCAAACACTTGTTGGGAAAGTCAAACCCTTGAACTGCATCCGGTGGATGCAGACTGTGCGATTGCATCGCTGATTCGTTCAAACTCATCGCAGCCCTATATTATCGCTCACACTCCCGATCAGGATGTCAAATGCAGAAGCGGCCATCTGCATCTACGCAAACAGCCGCTTCATGATTCATTTTGTACTGGTCACTGCAGTACCTTATTCATCAGCTCTTGATAGCTGTCCACATGGTCGTATGTCACAAGACCATCTGACAATTTTGCGAAGAGCTTCTTGGCGCAGTCGATCTTGGACTTCTCGATTGGGCGCAAGTTCAGGCTTTCCATCGTGCCTTTGGTTTCTGCTACAAAATAGATGTGTTTCACCTTGCCCTCATGGAACACGATTGCCCAGTCCGGGGAGTAGTGTCCAACCGGGGTCGGAATATAGAAGCCTTTCGGCAGTTTTGCATAGATAAAGACTTCCTCTGCACCATCCAGATTTTCCGCAAACTTCCGTTCCACGCTCTTTTCCGCTGTGCCATCGGTGAAAACGTAATCCTGAATCGCCTTTTGTGCCTTGTAAGCCTTATCCATCGTCAGAGCGTGTTTCTCTGCCGTAAAGATGCTGCTGTCGTAGCTGCCCTCAATGGTATCATAGGTGATATGCTCCACGATCATGGTAGCTTTCTGCTCCTTGACCAGCCGGATCACCTTTGCGATAAATTCTTCTGGGTTGTTCTGGTACATCGCAAAGGTTGTCGGCTTGATGCCCTGCAAAATCCGTGCAACGGTATGCCGGGTCAGCGTTGTGCCCTCTGCAATTTTGCCGATCAGGTCATACGCAACCTGACCTGCGTAGTCATGTTCTAATTTTTTTGTTCTGCTCTTGGCATCTCTGAAGCTGCTGCCTTCCCGCACCATATCGGCACTCAGAACATCTTTCTGACCAGCATAGGTGACGGTATATTGCAACCGGCTGACGTACAACTCGCTGTCGATGTGTACGATTGCTTTCTGAATCAATTCCTCAGAATCAAAATCCACCGTATAGGCGTATTTGTGGTTGATCGTCTGCCAGAGCTTCTGGAACTCTGCCTTTTCAAACCGGTCGTTCAGCGGATTTTCCAGCACTTTCGGCTTGTTGCCATCCTCAAACATAGACTTGAGCATACTGTCATCATAAATTGCCTGCACAAGCGTGTGCACGCCCTCTTCAATGGGCTTCAGCGTTTCCGGCACCGGTGCAAGTGTTCCGGTCTGCACATCGTCCCGGTAGTCCTGCGTGACATTATCCTGCTCATCCACATAGTTATTGCGGACAAGATACTGATAAATTGCCCGTGCCTGACGGTCATCCACCTTGACAATTTTGCCATCCAACCTGATGGTCTTGCCGGTGAAATATGCAATGTCTGCCTTGCGGGGGCGATCATACAGCACTGCTTCGGTCTGCTTTTGCAGTCCGTCTACAAATCCTGCATAGCTCTCGCTGGCAATAACGGTCAGGACGTTGATATCCTGCACCTTATCTCCCAGCACTTCCGCATCCATGCGGTTTCCGTCCTTATTCACGCACAGACGCAGACCACGGCCTACTTCCTGCCGCTTCTGCGTGGTGCTGTCGCTGTGCTTCAGGGTGCAGATTTGGAACACATTCGGGTTATCCCAGCCTTCCCGCAGGGCAGAGTGGGAGAAGATGAACCGGGTCGGCTCTTCAAAGGACAGCAGACGTTCCTTATTTTTCAGGATCAGGTCATAGGCAGAAATGTCATCCGACATATCTGAGCCACGCTTGACCGAACTGTTGACGCTGTGACCTTTCTTGTCGATGCTGAAATAGCCCTTGTGGACATCATGCACATCGGTTGAATCCAGATAGGCTGTATAAGCAGGGTCGAACAGGGTGCGATGCTCATTCAGAACCGAAAGATACTCCTGCTCAAAAATCTTGCCGTACTCGCCCAGCAGCTCGTTTCCGTCTTCATCGTACTGGCGGTATTTTGCCACTTCGTCGATGAAAAACAGCGAAAGTGTCTTGATGCCAAGTTTGAAAAGTTCCTGCTCTTTTTCAAAGTGCGAAAGGATCGTTTCATGGATCTGCACCCGGCGCATATCATTTTCGGAAACGTCGCCGGTAACATCGCCTTTGCGGATGGTATCGCCGTTCGTAAAAGTCACAACACCCGTGATCGGGTCGATTTCCGACACTACGAAGCCCTTGTACTGCTCCATTTCCCCGGATTTATAATAGAGATTATCGCCCACATCCAGCATATGGAACTCTCGCTTCGTGCCGTTCTGGTGGCTGACCTCCATCTCCACTTTTGCCCGTGGCGGATTCTTCGGGGAGATGATGATGCTTTCCAGATACAGATACTTGTCCGTACCACGCAGATTTTTGACCTCAAAGCCTTTGACTTCGATTTTCTTGACCAGTCGCTTATTGTAAGCGTCCAGCGCATCCAGAACGTAAATCAGATTATGCTGCTTGGCGTGGGTAGCAGAGTAATTCAGTGTGAAAAGTGGATTGAACTTTTTCAGGGCTTTCTGAGTGGCAGAGTCCTCTTTGCCCATCTTCTGCGGTTCGTCCAGAATCAGGATCGGGCGGTTGGCGGCAATCACATCAATCGGGCGGCGGGAGCCGAACTCATCCCGCTTGGTGTAGATAATTCTCGCAGCGGCATCGCCCTTGCGACCTTCCACGTTCTTGTCCTCGTTCATGGATGCCGCAAACGCCTGCGTGTTGATGATCATGACATTGATGCCGGAATTGCTGGAAAAGGAATCCAACTGATTCAGGTTGCTGCTGTTGTAGATAAAGAACCGTGCCTTTTTGCCGTAGCACTCCATAAAGTGATCGGCAGTGATCTCAAAGGACTTCTTTACGCCTTCACGGATGGCGATACTCGGCACAACAACGATAAATTTGCTCCAACCATACCGTTTGTTCAGCTCAAACATGGTCTTGATGTAAACGTATGTCTTTCCCGTTCCGGTTTCCATCTCGATATCCAGCGAGCATCTTCCCAGCGGTGCTACCAACTTGTCCGACTGATGGATGTTTGCTTCTGCCTGCAATGTGCGGATGTTCTGAAGCAACTCCTGATCGGTCAATTGGAGTGCTTCGTTCTTAAAGCCGGAATCGTTGATTAAATCCTGCAGTTCCACCTGTGTTGCATCGTCCCCGTTGGAAACAAGGCTCAGCTGCTGCGGCTGTGCGGACAGGTTTCCCATATCCCGCAGGTACGACACGCCTGCATTGTAGGGCTGGCCCTGAAAGACACGTGCCACCGCATCCACAGCATCCGTCTGGTACTGCTGAATCTTAAAACTAAACTTCATCTTTGTGGTTTACCTCCTGCTCCAGCATCAGGAACCGGTCAAAATCGCTTTCATACAGGCGATCCTGAATGACACGATACTTTTCGTATTCGGTTTCCGCATGAAGTTTTGCCTGCTCTGCGCTGATTTTACCGGGACCTGCCAGCAGCTCGTTGCCGTTGAACTCCAGAAAACCATCCAGCCGCTTTGCCCAGTCCTCCATGCTCATGGGGATCTTGCGCTCGGCCTGTAGCTCGGCATAATCCAGATAGAGCGACACGATGCGTTCCAGATAGTTCATTTCCTCTTTGCTCAGGTAGTTTTTGGCTACTGTCACATCCGCTTTCAGGATTTTCCCATCCGGCGCATTTTCCCATGTGGTAAGCCCCATGTGCTCCTTGTTGGCATCGGCACGCTCCACAATCAGTTCTGCCGCCGTGTGGCGATGCACAGCATAGTGCATCTTATTCTGAACCGTCTGGAAGAACCGCCGGGTCGTTTTTGCATCCTTGTCGTAATCAAACGCTGTTGCGTACAGATCCGTTACTTTCTGATAGAACTTGCGCTCCGACAGACGAATTTCCCGAATCTGCTGCAACTGCCGCTCGAAATATTCATCCGTAAACATGTGACCTTTTTTCAGGCGGTCAACATCCATTGTCCAGCCCTGAATCGTATGGTCTTTCACGATCTGACCCGCCCATTTGCGGAACTGCACAGCACGCTGATTATTCACCTTAAAGCCGACTGCAATAATCATTTGAAGATTGTAATGATCCTGCTTGCGGCTGATCTGCCGGTCACCTTCGGTTTGAACTGTCAAGTATTTCTTGACAGTTGCCTCCGGAGCGAGTTCCCCATCCGCATAAATGCGCTTGATGTGCTGTGAGATCGTCTGTTTGGACACATCATATAAGGTTGCCATCATCTTTTGCGTCAGCCAGATGTTTTCATCCTCATAGCGCATTTCATAGCTGGTATCACTGTCTCCGGTAGAAGCCACGAAGGTCAAATATTCTGCCGCAGAGCTGTGAATTGCCTGTTCTTTATTCTTTTTTTCGGGCATTGTAGTCTGCCTTTCTTATCGTATTTTGATGCTCGACTGTTTAACGATATCCGGAGACATATTTTTAGATTTCAAGAGTTCCTGAAGTCCAATCTTGGTAAGTTCAGATGTAACAAACGGGCTGATCGTAATTTCTTCTATAACATCCGCAACGGGGAATTTTTTCAGTTCAAGCTGTGGGCGAATTGTATTTCCGACCAGCGTAAACTCTTTGGTGGCTTTTTCGCCCAAGTACTGATCTTCAAATGGAATGCCAAAGCGATATTCATGCTCAAAAGAAAAGTCCGGAGATTTAATGCTCAAGCAATATTGCAGGACATCATCATAAATCATTGGTTCGTTATGGTGTTCCAGCCAACTCTTTACAACTGCATCCATACTTTGCCCGGCATTATAGTTGACAGAGCCCTTTATTAAATTTGTAAAACCGTTTTTTAAATTATCACCACGGAGTGAATATAAAAACTCGTTCAATTTTTGACTATTAAATTTTATAGAGCAACCATCTTTGGCATACATCCGCCACATAGCAAGGTCGTCGTAGTTTTGCGACAGGGAAAGAATATAGTAATTCAAGTCGCACATATTCCATTGCAGATACGGCAGATCTTCGCCAATCCCTTTGAGCCGTTCAACTTTTCCTTGCTCAATGTTTTCGATTGCAGTCAAAAGCTTTTGCACAAACTCATTTTCAGCCATGGGTTGAAGGAGTGCTTTCAACCAGTGTGTCGCATAAGAAAGCTCCTGCGTATCATTCAAAAATCGATAGTCTGTCAAACGAATTGTTTCATTCTGCAAAATAGCGAAAAGTGACGCCAGTGATGTATAGTGATAAAGGTCAATGTCCTCGTATTGAATTTTTGCTGTCATCTCACAACACCTTCCTTACCGTTTCCGGGCTATACGTTTCAAAAATCTGGTCAAAGTTTGTTGCAACGCTGTCGTTTGCCATGGAGCTGTCACGGAACACGGCATAGTAGGGCTTCATCTGGGCAATGGCCTTGACAGTCTCCTCCGTCACATCATGGTCGAAGCAGGCCAGCAAGAAGCCGTCTGCCACGTTGAACACCTTTTTGCCCGCAATCTCTTTCACCTCAATGGGGCTGGACAGCAGCACACCCAGATCCAGCATCACCTGGAACAGCAAATCTTCCGGGGTTCGGTCAGATTTTACGTTATCCACCAGCGAGAACATATCCTGCTGGCTGATTTCTTCCGGCGTGTAGTACACAGGCTTCATGTTGCTTTCGTCCAGACGCAGGCAGCGGAAGCCGATGTCCAAATCAGCCGGAGCCGTCAAACCGGCATCCTCTTTGATTTTCCGGCCCGCACGGCGGATACGCTCCTTGCCGATTTCGCAGATGTTCTTGTAGCCTGCCTTGTAGGCTTCGCTCTTCTCGTCCGTCTTTTCGGGCAGCTGCACCATAATAAATTTACGGTGTCCCCCGTCCTCGGCGTTCAGTTTCATTACAGCATGGGCGGTAGTGGCAGAACCGGAGAAAAAATCAAGAATAATGGAATCTTTTCCAGCATCGCCATTGACTATAAGTGAAATAACTCTCATAACCAATTCTTTAGGCTTTGGAAAATCAAAAATCTTTCTGCCCAGAAGATTTTCAAGTTCTTTGCTTGCCTGATCTGTTGTTCCAGTATCATCTTGACGCCACAAATCAACAGGAACCATTCCACCATCCATTTCTGACAAAAATTTCTTTAAACGAGGATATGTGTTCTCTCCGGACTTTCCCCAGTATAATCGATTTTCTTTAACATGCTTTTCATACGTAGCCTTTTCATATTTCCACGCATTAGTAGGGTGCTCAACGATTGTACCAGTAAAGGGATTATAAAGCGGGTATGCAAGATTCGGTCTCTGATCTTTTGTTGCTGGATTAACATAGGAAACACTTGTCCACACTCCACGAGGATCATTGTCGGGATTAGAATAAATGGAATCTGCTTTTTCGTTTCGTTTTTCTTTGATGTCAGTGATAACTGTAACATTTTTAGCATAGCAAAGCAGGGGCTCTGTTAGCGTTGTAAATCGTTTGGCATTATTGCTTCGAGTATATCGCTTCTCCCAAACAATTTGCGAAACAAAATTTTGACCTCCAAAGATTTCGTCGCATATTTTTCTTAGATTGTGAGATTCATGTTCATCAATTGATATGAAAATAAGACCATCTTCTGAAAGAAGGCTTTTTGCAACCTTTAACCTTCCATAAATCATATTGAGCCAATCCGTATGAAAGCGGCCATTGCTTTCGGTGTTGGTCACCATGCGATTGCCTTCTTCGTCATACTGGCCGCTGTTTCCCATGTAATCCTCGGTGCTCTGTGCAAAATCATCCTCATAGACAAAGTCATTGCCTGTATTATAGGGAGGGTCAATGTAGATCATCTTGACCTTGCCCAGATAGGTTTCCTGCAAGAGCTTCAGCACTTCCAGATTATCGCCCTCGATGTAGAGGTTCTCGCTGTCAAAGCCGCCGGGTGTGCCATCCTTGCCCACGCTATCAGCTACAACCGGGCGCAGCGTTGCCGTAATGGGCGCATTGGCCGCCAACATTGCCTTTTTCTTGTCCGGCCATGTAAACTGGTAACGCTCTTCCCGACCCTCCACGATGGAACCGGAAAGCTCCTGCCGCAGAACGTCAAAATCAATGGCGTGTTCTACTTTGCCGTCACGTTTTACCTCGGTAATTGCATTGGGGAACAGCTTGCCGATCAGCTCAATGTTGCGCTGTACACCGTCAAGGCTGTGCATTTTAAGAGTTTCCATTTTATTCTCCTAATCTCATAAACACACAAATATTCGTATTATTTCCACTGTATTCTCTCAATAGATGCTCCTAATTCGTATTGCATCTTCAATCCAATCTTCGAGATTATTACGAATATCGTTATAAGCATTCCACGGATTCGGATCATAACATGGAACAATATCAGCAAAATTCTTTCCATTAAGCTCGAATTGAGCAAACGGATTAGCCCCCTTCCTACAAATACCCGTACGTGGATCTCGGATGTTATGTATATAAATTCCAAGTAGGCCCTTTCCATCTACCCATGCTTTTTTTATCTCATATTGAACCCACGTTCTGGAAGCTGTTTCCGTTCCAATCAAAACAACGACGCAAGAGCGATATTTCATATTATCATCTATCCATTTTTCGATTTCTCTGTCACCAGAACGTTTGATCTTCTCCCATTCGTTTGGCGAGACTGGAGAATTGTCCTCAAGCATACCAATATTTCTGATTTGTTGAACTCGCATCACATCGTTCGCATAATGGAAGCTATAAAAAATCTGCCGTTTCGCCATATCAAATCACTCCTGCAAATTTTAACGATACTATTACCACTCCAATGGCAATAATGGGAGCATAGAACATCCAGATGCTTGGAGACTGCAAGCATTTAAGCCATGTTGCATTTGCATCATAAAGCTCCGTATTTGAACATCTCGAATCCAAAGAAAAATCTGGAACGATTTTTTCATTTCGTACCTTTTCGTACAAAATCCGATACTGCTTTTCTAATTTGAGATAGTATGTATCCATCACCAGAAAGCAGATTACTGGAAGGAACGCAATCAACAATATCCATGCGCTCACCTCTGTAAAAGAAATCGCTGCTATCCCTGTCACAATAGTTGCTGCAAATCCTTTGTAAATTGCTGCTGATGTTGACATACGATCAATGACACCCTGTATCATCTGAAGATGTACGACCTTGTCTTCATGCCTTGTTTTTTCATTTACTTCCAGATCAGTTTCAGTATCCATTATTTCATTCCTCAATCAACCTTCAGCCAATTTTCGAGTGGAATAATATTATGAACTCCTTTTTCATCATCGGTTACAACATAATATCCTCTATTTACATATCCACCAGTTGTATAAGTTTCATTTCCCTCATAAAATGAAATATATGGATATATCTGCATATATTCATTTCCCTTATAGGAAGAATCACTATATCCTTTCCGTTTTAACGGTAATATGGCGATATCTTTACTACTAAACTTCTGAGAATCTCCATATCCAAGTTCCCAATTGCACCATTTTGATTCCACTGCTCCATCCGTTGCAAGAAGAATAAATTTATCGCATTGACGAATGCGCTCTTTTATTTTTGATGCCGTCACACCAGAAGTCACACTTGGCATAGAAGAATCTTTGCTGTCAATGTAAGCTTTGACATTGTAGTTCTTCTCCAAAAAACCAATGAGACCACTTAAGTCCTCAAGATCATCGTGTTTATGGGAAATAAATACTGTCGTTTTTCCAAAATATGATTTGTAAAGGTTCGCAACCTCCATAGATGCAGAATCCAGACTTACCCCCTCTCTATAATTTGAGAATTGACCACTTTCCAAAATTCGCTTCATTTTTATTTCTTCCTTTCCTGTTCACCTTTCATGCCATTCAGCTTTTGCACCATCTCAAATTTCTTCCTCGGCTGCTTTTCCTTACGGATTTTAGCTTCCAGTACTGCAATCTGCTTTTCCAGCTGCTCACGCTGCTTCTGCTGTTCAATGCTCTCTTTCAGCGTTGTACCATTTTCGTCAGTTAGAGCCCCACCTGCAATCTGCCGCACAAAATTCTCATACACGGCATCCAGCGAAAGCCCATCCAGATGCACCGGCAAGTCGTCCTCGTCCAGCCAGTCCGTAGAATAATAGCGATCAACCTTAAAGGCGGTCTTGCCCGCCGCAGCCTCCTTGTAGCCGATGACCGCCTGATACCTGCCCTCATATTCCAGCAAAAAGAGGATGTGATACGGAATTTCCCGGTCGATCTGGCGCAGCACACTCTCGTCCAGCTCCGGGGCAGACAGCCGCACCTCGAACACCTCGATCTCCGTCACCTGCCCGCCAGCAGCCAGATTCAGGGTGGTAGTCGCAATCTTATTGCGCCAGTAGATGATCTTGATCTGCTCGACAAAGGCTCTCTTCATAGCCGGGGTAACGGCAATGTTCTCATAGAACTTCTGCCTCGGGATGCGTTTATTGAACTCGGTAGATACAGGCAAGCCCAGCACGTTTTTTCACCTCTGTGCGTTCATTTTACAACAAGAAAGCAAATCAATTCAAAATCATCCAGTCCGGACACCTGACTGAGCAATGCCGTTGTTCCGCCCGCAGAGAATAGGCTGTCGATGTCGCTTTCTTCTTTGACATCAATGATCGAGTCAATGGCTTCACTCAGCAATTCGGACATTTCTGCCATGTCCTTTCCATCATCTGTTTCCCGATTGAAGCGTTCGTACACCTCCTTAATTGGCTCAGACTTTCCACGGCACAACAGCCGGATATCGTCCAACATCTTTTTGGGGTTCAGGTAGTCGCAGATGATCTGCCCATCCATGCCGATGTAAACCATGTAGAACGGATGGATGCGGTTCCGATTGTCCACATTGACGCTGTTATTGATGTTTTTCAGCACGAAGATCACGCCCTCCGGCAATTCATCCGTAGCTGGAACCACCGCATGAAGTCCACGGGGCTTCTTGTCCAGATCGCCGTTGTGCTTGATGTAATCCAGCAGGTCGAGCCGGAACTCGTTCAGTCCCAGATCCATGATGGAGATGCCGTCCGACATATCCTCGATGTCAACGACCTCTTCCTGCAAGCGTTTCAGCTGTGCCTTGCGATACTCCAAATCACCCTTTTCTTCGGGGTTGATAAGGTCATCATCTCCGGTAGAGGTCATAACTGTGATTTTCATGCGGGTCTCCACACGGGATTTCAGGTTGATGTAATCGTCCAGCGTCAGATCAGGCCAGAAATTCACAAGCTGGATGTACTGGTTTCTGCTGCCGATACGGTCGATTCGTCCAAAACGCTGGATGATGCGTACCGGGTTCCAGTGAATGTCATAGTTGATCAGATAATCGCAGTCCTGCAAGTTCTGACCTTCAGAAATGCAGTCTGTCGCAATCAGCACATCAATTTCCGTGGCACTACCGGGCATCAGAACATCCCGGTCTTTGGAAATGGGAGAGAAGCAGGTCAGCACGTTGTTGAGTGTTGCCTTGAAGCCTTTGATCGTGGTACGTCCGTCAATCGAGCCGGTAATTACAGCGGTATTCAGCCCATATTTCTGCTTTACAAACGCACTCACATTGTCAAAGAGGTACTCTGCCGTATCCGAAAATGCAGAGAAAATCAGCACTTTTCTGTTGCCGGCATTGATCGGGTGCTCAATTTTTTCAGACAGCAGCTGGAACAGTTCTTGCAGCTTTGTGTCATGCTGCGGCGTGATATCTGCCACCATAAAGGTCAACAGCTCCAGAATTTCTGCATCTTTCCGAAGCTCCGTACGCCAGCTCTTCCAGTCCATATCCGCAAGGTCGATTTTGACTTTTTTGCCGACGGTGAAAAAATCAGTGTTTTCATCGTCCATGTCAAAATCGTCTCCGGCCATGTCGTATATATCCAGATCAGCGTGGCCGGAGCGTTCAAACTGGTCAATGGACTGAATCGTACCATCAATCAGTTTCTTGATGCGCATCAGGGTCAGCTGGAACGAATGTACAGAGCTTTCCAGCCGTTTCAGCAGGTTGATACTCATCAACCGACAAATACCCTGCTCACGGCCTCTCTGGGTCAGATTCTCTCCCTTATTGTGCGTCAGCTCCTGATATTTCTGGATCTTACTTGCGAAGATGTAGTTGGAGGGCATATAGACGCACAAGCTCAGCTGAATCAGCTGCTCATAAATTTCGTTGTAGTTGATGGCATTATTCAGGTCTGTCAGACATGGCCGAACAGAGATCGGCTTCAACCGCTCTGGGAACTTTCCGATAGCATTGGTGTTGTAGTACTTCTCGATATGCTTCCGAGAACGTGCGATGGTAACACTGTCCAGCAGCTCGAAGAAGTCGAAATCCAATGTCCGCAGCAGCGCATCCGTGGTTCTCTCTTCTGGTTTCAGTTTGCTCCATGCGTTAAAGGCTTTCTGCGCCTGCTTAAAGATGTCTTCAATGCTCTTTGAGGTGTTCAGCCTTTCATCCAGATATTCGGAGTTCCCCTCATAGGCAAGGGCCAACTGATTTTTCAAGTCAACAAAGCGGTTGTTGACAGGCGTTGCCGAAAGCATCAGCACCTTGGTCTTGACTCCGGCACGGATTACCTTATCCATCAGCCGCTGGTAACGATTGTCCTGCGTCTTGCTATGAGTTCCGATTCCATTACGGAAATTGTGCGATTCATCAATGACGACCAGATCATAGTTGCCCCAGTTCAGGCGATCCAGGTCGAGGCCATTCGACTTTCCGCCGCTTCTGGACAGGTCTGTATGGAACAGAACATCATAATTCAGCCGATCCGATGCAATCGGGTTGTTCACATAGTTATCCTTATAGGTATTCCAGTTTTCCGCCAGCTTTTTGGGACACAGCACCAGAACCGACTTGTTTCGATTCTCATAATACTTTACGACTGCCAGTGCGGTAAAGGTCTTGCCAAGGCCAACACTGTCCGCAAGGATGCAGCCGTTGTACTTTTCCAGCTTATTGATGATGGCAAGCACCGCATCCTTCTGGAACTCGTACAGCAGGCTCCAGATTTTGCTCTGCTTAAAGCCGGTTGCCTCATTCGGCAGTTCATCTTCTGAGATGTCGTCCAAAAACTCGCTGAACACATGATACAGCGTCATAAAGTAGATGAACTCCGGGGAATTTTCTGCATAAGCCGTGCTGATATTTTCCAGAACCACATCTGTGACATCCTGCATTTTGTCCCGGTCGTTCCAAAGAGAATCGAACAACTTCATGTACTGCTGTGCGAACGGAGCCTCCATACAGTTGACCATGTTGTAGCTGTTATTTCCGCGTTCACAGCCAATATCGACCGTTGTAAAGCCGCCAATCGGCATATAAGCGGTCTGTGCTGCGCCGGAATCCACAGTCATAAAGCCAGCCATATTTTCACCGGTGGTGTTCGATTTGAACGTAGCCTTCCTTCTGATCCAGTCTGCACACTCCTTTGCGATGGCTCTCTGGGTCATCTCATTGCGCAGTTTGATTTCAAACTCTGTACCGTAAAGGCTTGTTTCACGGGAAATGCGGGGAATGTAGAACTCCCGCTTCTGCTTTTCAGCCTTTTCTTTCACAAACGTGGGGGATGTAAAGATAAATTCAAACTCGTCTATGGTTTCCAGCTGCTTCTTTAGCTCTTTGTAGGCATACATCGAAAAGCAGGCTGCCGCAATAGACACCCTGCTGCCTTTTTTGATTTCGACCCGCAAATCATCTCGAACGGTATTGGTGATGTTATCCAGAATTTTCATATCATCCACCGGCTTTATGCTTATCCGTATTTTTTATAGCCTTGACTATGAAAGCACTCTTACAAAACTCTATTTCTATTATACCACCCACTTTTTCCCCTGTAAACGAAAAAGCTGACGGTGTGTAGCGTGCAGCATCCATCAGCTTTTCGTGACACAAAAATCGGCACCCGCTTTTCAGCGAGTGCCGATTTTGTTACCCTATAGTGCGCTTGATTTTTTGGCGTAAGTGGCGTAAGTTTGGCGTAAATCCGCTTTTGCGCGCTCCAAAAATCAAGGATTCATGCGGTTTTTAGGCAGTTATTAGTACATGCCGCCCATACCGCCCATGTCACCGCCAGCGGCAGCAGGAGCAGCCGGAGGTTCGGGCAGGTCGGCCACGAGGCTCTCGGTGGTCAGAACCATCTCAGCGACGGATGCTGCGTTCTCCAGAGCGGAGCGGGTGACCTTGGTCGGGTCAACGATGCCGGCGGCGATCATATCCTCGACGTAGACTTCATTCTGAGCGTCAAAGCCGTAGTTGGGCTTGTTGGCAGAGATGATCTTGTCGATGATGACGCTGCCCTCGAGGCCGGCGTTCTTGGCGATCTGGCGCAGAGGAGCTTCCAGAGCCTTCAGGACGATCTTAGCGCCGGTGCGCTCGTCGCCTTCCAGCGTATCGCACAGCTCACGGACAGCAGGGATGGCGTTGATGGGAGCAGTGCCGCCGCCAGCAACGACGCCTTCCTGAACAGCAGCCTTGGTTGCGTTCAGAGCATCCTCGATGCGGAGCTTCTTGTCCTTCATCTCGACCTCAGTAGCAGCGCCGACCTTGATGACAGCCACGCCGCCAGCCAGCTTGGCCAGACGCTCCT
>OLNH01001202.1_pt1 | contig 14779 bp, 12 predicted proteins | sample 1643101 | NCBI WGS metagenome assembly OLNH01 (sample SAMEA3136758, study PRJEB25190) | human gut metagenome | biome: human gut; feature: human-associated habitat; material: faeces | place: Austria | collected 2013
TGCTCCGGAGACCATTGATATTGAAGAAACAAGAATTGAACAGTTTTATGAATATTGGCATTTAATAACAATGGTTTTATTAATTGCAAATATGCCGTTATCGGCACAAATGTATTGAAAATAATTTTAAATTTATTGATTTTGTTCCTGTGATGTGGTATAATATAAATAGATGTTAGGAGTGATTTTATGAACTATTTATCTGTATCGCAAATGGCGAAAAAATGGAATATGTCCGAGCGTGGTGTTAGAAAATACTGTGCCGAGGATAAAATACCCGGTGCATTCCTAACGGGTAAGACTTGGAATATTCCCGAAAACGCAGAAAAACCCGAAAGAAAAAATAAAAAAAGCAATGAGCCTCAAACATTGCTTGAACGATTGAAATCAGAGAAAGCATCTTATATTTCCGGCGGAATATATCATAAAATACAGATTGAACTTACCTATAATTCAAATCACATTGAGGGAAGCAAACTTACCCACGACCAAACGAGATATATTTTTGAAACCAATACAATCGGAATGGAAAATGATGCACTTAATGTTGATGACATTATTGAAACGGCAAATCATTTCAAATGTATCGATATGATAATTGATAATGCAAAATATAAGCTCACAGAAAAGTTTATAAAACAGTTACATTATACTTTAAAATCCGGTACATCTGATTCAAGAAAAGATTGGTTTAATGTGGGCGAGTATAAAAAGCTCCCCAATGAAGTCGGCGGAAAAGAAACCGCAAAACCAGAAGATGTTGCAACTAAGATTAAAGCACTTTTAAAAGACTATAATCAAAAAGAAGAACACACGCTTGAAGAAATCATAGACTTTCATTATACTTTTGAAACAATACATCCGTTTCAAGACGGCAACGGCAGAGTAGGAAGACTTATTATGTTTAAAGAATGCCTGAAAAATAATATTGTTCCGTTTATAATTGATGAAGATTTGAAGATGTTCTATTACAGAGGTCTGTCCGAATGGAACAATGAAAAAGGTTATTTGACCGATACCTGCTTTACGGCACAGGATAAGTTCAAAAAGTATTTGGATTATTTTAAGGTACCGTATATGCATAATCCATCAAATCCGTAATACAACAAAATATGTGTCATACAAGGATATTAAAGCACTTATGGCAGATTTAAAGCGTGTTTATGCAGCGATTGATGAGGATACAGCACTACAAGAATTAGACCGATTTGATGAAATATGGGGAGGAAAATACCCTAAAATTGCCGATAACTGGCGAGATAAATGGGTTCATTTATCCACATATTTCAAGTATCCTCAAGCAGTACGTACACTTATCTACACAACTAATACGATAGAAGGATTCAATCGCCAGCTCCGAAAAGTGACTAAAAACAAGGGGATTTTTCCTACAGATGATAGCCTGTTTAAGATGCTGTACCTTGCAATGATGGACATCACGAAAAAATGGACCGGTCGCCGTCGTGATTTGGGGTGAGATTCATTCTCAGTTGGAGGTATTCTTCGCTGATAGAATCAGCTATTGACAATTGCTGATTTTTTTGATAATGTAAAAGCGGACGGAATTTAATTCCGTCCACTTAAATAAATTTTTCTACACTATTTTGTATTTACACAAAACTTGAAGAATACTATTATCAGCATAAAATAGTCCAAGAATATGTCCGCACCCCCGACTCAAATCTTGAATTTTCACAATGGACACAGCTTTTTGAAAACGAAATGCTGCTTGCTGCACTCATCATAGTCATTTACTCCCACATATTTTATATCTTTTGTTATTTCCATCTTAATATACTCAATCCTTTTTTTATTGATTTATAATCGCATTTATTGTAGGCGCATTTTTTTCATCCCAAAGCATTATCTTTGATGATTCACCGTCTTTAAGTATCAAAGGTGCAAATATGAATACGCTGTTTCCACCTACCATGTTAGGTTTCATTTCCTCCAATGTTCCAAGTAGTTTATTGCCCTTGTATATTGCACGATAAAGTTTTAATTCAGGCATTGTAACATTTTCTTTTGCCATGACTGTAACTGTTGTATTGCCTTGTTCATCAATAAGTTTTGTGACATCTACCTTATTTTTGAACGCGTCCAAAACCTCAAGGTTTTCTACAATACTTTCTTTACGCCACTTAGCATAGAAAACTTTATCTCCTATTGCTCTATTCGAAATTTCAGTGAGAGCTGTACCTGTAAATTCAGCATTATCATACCAACCTTCAAACTTATAGCCATTCTTTGTCGGCACCGGTAATGTTGCGGTTGTTCCATATATGTAACTTGAAATAGGTGTTTCTACAAATGCTCCACCATCTGTATTAAATGTAATGGTATGTTGCTCTGCTACCCATTTTGCATAGTATGTTTTATCTCCTGTTGCCGCCGCAGAAATTTCAGTAACTGTAACACCTGTAAATTCAGCGTTATCATACCAACCTTCAAATTTATATCCGTTCTTCGTCGGCACTGGTAATGTTACAGCAGTTCCATATGTGTAGTCTGTTACATTTTCTCCGATAGTACCGTCATTCACATTAAGTGTTACTCGATATACTCTTGAAGTCGAGGTATATGTCGCTTTATATGTTGCCGGACCTGTTACACTTGTCAATTCCGGAACCCATTTATCAAACACATATGTGTACCTGTCGTCTTGTTCCTTTGTCGGAGTTGCTCCTGCATACACTGGCATTGTATCCTTTTCCACGTCTCCACTTTGCAATACTGTTCCGTCTGCATTTTCAAATGTAACCATATACTTATCCGGCTCATTTTTAGTCCATTTCGCATAGAATATCATGCTATTGCCTGTTTCAGGAACTTCTTTTATAGTAATTTCTGTTATTGGCGTTCCTGTAAATTCAGCATTATCATACCAACCATTAAAATGATAATCTGCCTTCGTTATATCTTCACTAGTTGGGAGCTTGACAGTAGTTCCATATTCATAACTTGTTATATTTTTATCATCTGCAATGGTTCCACCTTGTGTATTCAATGTCACTTTGTATGTATCCGCTATCCACTTTGCATAATATGTCTTAGCACCGATTTCATTAGTTCGTATTGTTTTCACTGATTCACCGCTAAAATCAGATTTTTCATACCAACCGCCAAATTTGTAGTGAGCTTTTGTTGGTGTTGGTAGTGTAGCACCAACTCCATATGTGTAGCTAGTCACATTTTCTCCATCTGCAATAATTCCATCATTAAGCTCATAACTGATTGCATATGTTTCAGCTATCCATTTCGCATAATATACCTTATCACCTTCTGAATCAGCCGTAATCATTGTAACTTTATTGCCGGTAAAATCTTCATTTTCATACCAGCCTTCAAATTTATAACCCACTTTAGTTGGTGTTGGAAGTGTTACGACTGTTCCATGTGTATAATTAGTTATATTATCACTCTCGTTTGCCAAAACGCCTCCATTTGTATTTAATGTCACATTATATACAGCATCTAATATTGTGATTTCACCACTTGCATCCATATATCCGTTATGTTTTACTGTTACCTTTATTTTGTCCCCTGATACCTTATTAGCAAAATTTTCGTGTTTTACTGTAAGTATCAGTTTATTTTCAACCTTCTCGATTTTATATTTATCTGTTGCCAATGCCGTCGAACTGTCATCAATATAAACACTAAATCCAGTATAATCTTCTCCTGTAAAACTTGTAGGTGTAACCACAAATGTAGCATCCGCTATTTCGTTAGCTTTTATGATATTATTCTTTCCAGTCAATGTCATTGTCTTGTCTTCTTCTTTGACCATATAATTGAATGTTGCCGCTTTTTCTGCGCCTGTCGCACCTGATTTTGCAATAAAAGATCCTTGTCCTACTGACTTTCTCGGTCTGAACTTGAATGTTGCAGTATTATCTTCACCTATTGCTTTTTGTGCGACATATTGCACCGTCGCATTACTAATATCTTTATTATTTGAATTAGATAAAAACGAAGCATATACCGATTCCATTTCGTCGCCCTTTACCGAAACTGTTACTTGTAGCATTTGTTCAGGAGTAAGCTGTATATTTCCGTCTGTCGGCTCAAAAGTTGCAACAACCTTATCATTTTCCAATACAGATATTCCCTTAATCTCTACGTTATTCGCCGCCAAAACATTGAATGAACTGCTCAACATTGAACAAATTATCATTCCTGTCAATAATTTTTTAACACTCTTTTTCATAAAATTACACATCTTCCTTATGGCACATATATTGATATTTCATTTTCCAATGCATTAGTTGATACGTTTGGATAAAGTTCTTGAACTAAAGATAGTGGTATATATATTCTGCCATTCATTTCAATGGCATGCTCCTTTCCATTCCACAATGCTGAATTTATATATATTTTATCACCTTTAATAGAAACTTTAAGATTTTTGTTTTCACCATAAGCACAAGCAGTGGCTTTTTCTGCATTCCACTCTACCTTCATGTTTGTCGCCTCTGCAAAGTATCTCATCGGTAACATCCACATTCCATCAACAACAAATGGTACAGCATCAGTTGATATAACTTCACCATTCACCTGAACATCTGACTTCCTGAGCGAAAATACCATACTCTTATTGACTGATACCTGTTCCAACACAGGAGGTTTATTATATGCTCCAACTTTACCATCTATCCCCTCAATATTATAACACGGTTCTGTTGTTTCGTTGTATGTATTTACAAAAATAGAATCTTCCACAAATCGTATTGGATAATAGTCAAATGAATTCCATAACGCATTAACATTGTTTGCAATTAGTATAAATCGACATAAAGTACCATCATATTTAATTAAATCTTTATCATCGTTGTAACTTATATGTATTACACCATTTTCAACTGTTGCATGAATTTTAGAACTGTCCTTGATTAATGTATTTTCATCAGTAATTATAACAACCTCTCCGTTATTGTTAGTAAGCACATTAAATACATTATCATCATATTCAAAATCAAAATTCAATCCACATATACTACCTTTATCTTGTGGAATTGCTAAATCAACATTTTTTAAGTTTATGCCTGTTAATACATCTCCTGTTATGTCGTCCATAATAGCCGGTTGAAAAAACAGTTGTAATTTGTATTCTGATGTTTTTGCAAGAGCAACTGTTGAAAGCAACAACAAACTCACTACAATACTTAATATGATTCTTTTTATTTTCATTATATCTCCTTATCATAGATTTATTTTTCAAAAGTTATATTTTGCTACTCAATTCCATTTCTGCACTGCACCGGTCATTGCATCAAGCTCTACATCATATTCAAAGCCATCAACATAGATTTCAACACCAATAACTGTTTTGCCTCTTTCATAATCGTAACTTGCTTTTTTCGCTAAAATCTTGTTTGTATCTATATTTTTTTCAGCAACAACAATTTCTATTGCCTTGTCTAAAGAAATTACTCCGTTTAAATTAATATATGAATTTACTCTTTCATTCTTCGAATTCCATTCAAGCACATTTCCACTCACTGCATCTATTTTTGCATCATATTCTGTGCTTTTTGTATCTATTTCCACTTCAACTATATATTGTCCATGATCATAATTTGCATTTTTTGAATACAAGTCGTTTTCCGAAACTCCAGCTTTGTTTACCACAATTTCTATTGCTTTATCAAGTGTTATTTTCGTGCTATTTGTAATGTCATATCCTCCTTGTGACGGTTGTGATGTCTGTCTTGGTACCGGTGTTTGTTTACTAATATCACCATTTACGATTTTATCAGCATCTGTTACTGTAGAATTTGTTTTATCCACAATATCTATAGTTTTTGTGTCTTCATACCATACAACTTCTTTGTTGTTCAATTCAGCAATAGCTCTAACCGGAAGATATGTTGTTCCTTCATAAAGCATAGGATATACAGTTTCACCATCTACACTTTTTAATGTTTGAATCTGTCCATTTGTCTTTATTACAAAATCACCTCTAATTTCCGATTGTACTTTTTGTACAATCCCATTTGCCGATACTCCTATGGCAATACCTAGTGTAATTGCCCCTAATGTAGTTAATAAAGTTACCTTCTTAATCATAATAATACATCTCCATTTCTATTAATCTCTATCAATTTCCCATTTGTAGAATACACCTGTTCGAGCATCTATTTCTGCCTCATATTCTACATTGTCTTGGATAAACTCAATTTCATATTTCCATCTTCCATCTTCAAAATCCAACTTTGCTTCTTTAAAATATACTTGCTCAGATACACCTGCCTTCTGTAACGCTACATCTTTTACCTGTTCAAGTGTTATATTCAATTCTTTATTTTCATCAGTTTGTTTTTGTTGAATATGGTCTTAACTATTCTGCGTCGAATCTTGTTTTCCAGGTTCTCCTATCGTATTTGTAACTGTCGGAATATTTATGCGATGAAATATCATATTGCCACCTTTCTTTTTTCTACCATTCTATCTCTGAACACTCAGGAGATATATTCTCAAAATTATCCCATAGAAATGCTTTATAGCGTATATTTTCTATCCTTATCCATCCTGATGGCAATGTCACTATTTTTTCTTTATTCTCATCAAAATTTATAGATTCAACATAAAAATCTTTTAATTCTTCATTTTCGGACATGGTGATAATTAACTGCTTTATACCACTATTTCCTCTTACCTTAACTTGTCCTTCATCCATAAACTCAATAGAATTCTGATTTTTTTCATCGTTTTTGGTAAATACCTTTATTCTCACTGCCTGTGATGGTGTCCAACCTCCGCGGTATACATAAGATTCCCCCTCATTTTCACTTAGCGTTATGTACGCGTTATTGACTTTAACAACAACTGCAAATGTACTGCCTTTTTTTACTTCTACAGGTTTATCAAGTTCAATGCAATTAAATCCACCATATTCAAGATAAACTGTCTTTGTTGTTTCAAGCTTTGCATTTTGAGGATTAAAACTTCCGTCTTGTACATCGCTATAAACTTCAACCGTACAATCAGTATTTTCTCCAACAATACCTACACTTACTGCCTTAATCCATTCATTTTCAGTATCTCCTTTGACTTTAAATACATTGGCTGCCTGTTTAATTTTCAAAAGACTTCCTATGCCACTATCAGTTGCTGACGCATCATAAAAATAGTTATTATCATACTTATCATTCATTACATAATCAAAAGCATATATCTGTTCACAGGTTACTTCATAAGACAGATAAAAGTAAGGCAACGAAGAATAGCTGTTCTTGACCAACCATCCTCCGTCAGTTGTTGTTTTGCTCGGATAAAAATTTTCTGCTGGAATGGTATCATCCCATCCGATTATAGTACAAGCATGCGGTGAACTTCCGCTTTCTTCGCTTGGATTATAATAATATGCTTCTCTCACATTATTATACGAAAATGTAACTGCACCATATTTGACTATAGCTCGTTTCATTTTTTCTCTTGCCGCCGCATCCTTATTAAGATTCTTACCATCAACAGATATTGCACTTTCCAACTTATAGGCGGCATTACTCCAACCATTCACATTATACGCCTTATCGGATTTAACAGGCCCACACCATGTAGAAAGCAAAGCCGCGGCATATTTAGTTCCTCCACCTGCATAGCTCCAATTTCCTGAACTGCTTGTTATTTCACCAGTTGTATTATTAAGAGGGTCACTTCCTCGATTATGTCTTGCATATCCAATCTGTTGCGGGGAAAGTGATAGAGAACTCTTATCTACACTTTTATCAATACCACTTCTAAGTATTGATATCTCTGATGCACTTGCTGTAGAATACGCCCAGCAAAGCGAAGTATCCCCTTGATCTCTAACCGGAGTAACAATGCCATAATCCCTCGAGTCAAATTTTGATTGTTTCACTAGTTTTGATATGTCACTATTTCGCAAATCCTCCGCTGTTTGTGTTGCATCAGCAGCTGTTGATGACATTAAAAACAAGGAAATGCTTATGGCACAGGTTAAAATATTTTTTATTTTTAACATCACTATTTCCTTCTTTCTATTTCATAATGTTAAATCTCTTCTGGCTTGCATAATAGCTTTACATTTTCTAAATTTTCAAATATAAATGCTTTTATCCTAACTCCATTTGATACTTTATTTTCAGAAACTGAAATACTCTCTGTTTCTTTTACTGTGTAATTTTCATTTGTTATTACATTTGCGCTGTATATTCTTATCTTCTTCAACTCATCACCATTGTATTTTGCAATCATAACAGTTGATTTATTTGTTTTGGTTGGAATCACTACTTTAGCCGAAAAACTACCGGCATTTATCGTTGTTACAGAATTTCCGGTACTATCCGTTATAGCAATTAACGAACCGTTTCCTTCTTCAGAATTTTCATTAGAATTAGGAGCTGTTATATATGTATGCCCTGCTTGTGCAATTCCAGACTCGCCTCCGAATCCTCCTGCTGTTTCAAATGCAGTTGTTCCTGTCACACTTCCTGTAATAGTCAACATATCAGAATTTGAAATTACGATTGTTCCGCCACCATTAAAATCAGATACGACAGGTCTATATATATTTTTCAAATTTAGCTTAGCACCATTATGAACATTTAGCTTGAATCCGTTTTTCGCAGCTGTAAGTGATTGTAATTCTATTGTTCCACTTTCAACTGTCAGTTCAGAAATATTACTTAGTTATTCAACTTCCCGAAACTGCTCTTTTCCGACTGCACATAATGGGCAAACCCAATCTTCCGGCAAATCTTCCCACGCTGTACCTGGTGCAATGCCACCATCAGGATCACCCAGTTCCGGGTCATATACGTATGCACATACTTCACATTCATACTTTTTCATCAATCTACACCCATTTCTTTATTTATTATGTTATATATTGAAAAATCATATATCGTATTAAGTATTTAACAACTATATCTACTGCAATTCCAACATATTATCGAAAGATATGAGTCATTTCTTCCACATCTTTCGAATATAAATGAAAAGCAAATTAGCAAAATTATCGTTGGGTACGATATAGCATTGCTACAATTTGAGCACGATTGCAGTCCATATCCGGCTCGAATTTTCCATTGCCTGTACCGACTGTGATACCGTTCTTCATCGCCCATGATACAGCCTTAAAGTAATAATCATTACTATTTACATCATTGAAAACGTCTTCTCCGGTTTCAAACGGTGATCCTGCCTCACGATATAGGAACGCAACCGTCTGTCCTCGAGTTACATTTTCATTTGGTGAGAATGTTGTATCGCTTGTACCGACTGTGACACCTTTTTCAACAGCCCAAAGAACTGCTTTATAATAATATGCACTGTTATCCACATCTCTGAAATCACACTTCGTAATCTTTGGTTCCGGACTACCTGCTACTCGCCATAGGAAAGTCACCATCTGTGTGCGTGTGCAAATCACATCAGGACTGAAAGTATCTTTTCCACTACCTTCTGTTATGTTATTCTTAACTGCCCACTGAACGGCATCAAAGTACCAGTCACCCTTCTTTACATCTTTAAACTCGATTGATTTTTCAATTTCTGTTACAACATCTTTCGCTATCTCAGTGTCAAACTTAGCCGAAACCGTTACATTGCTAGATGGCATAATGAAAGTATAAGTGCCATCAGACTGCTTTGTAACTGCAAATTCCTTATCATTACTATCTTTGACTATTACAGAATTCAATACATAACCATTGTTAGGTTTTACAATGACTGACACTTTCTTACCATTTGAAGCACGGCTTGGATTGACTGAAAGAGAACCATTTGTAATCTCTGGTGACACTTTGATATTATATGTAGAACTACCAGAGCTCCCCGAACCGCCTGAACTTGGCTTTCTGGTTACTACAGGTATGGCATTCTCTGTAAATGTCCATACACCGGTAAACTTTACCGTTGTTCCTTCTACTGTTGCAGTCCAACCGCTAAATGTCCACGTACCGTCTTTGTCATTCTTCTTAACTGTAGAAGTTGAGTTCTCATCATACTTCTGATTTTTTACCGCCTCTTTGGCTTTTTCTATGTTTTCGTACTTTGTATCATCTTTAGGCACTGTTACATCTGTTGGATAATCGCTTCCCCAATCATAAACTACGGTGTATTTGACAGATTCCTTAACATTGATAATTGCCATAGAGCTTGTGACACTGGCAGTTTTTTCACCTGTTGCATCTGCCTTGGTGTTAGTAGCAATTACATAATAGTAATAGGTTCCCTCTTTGCTCGTATCCGGCACAAATGTCTCGCTGTTTTGTCCGGTAATAGCTGTTCCATTGAAATTGCCTACAGCGTCAGATTTATACCACTGATAAGATAGCACACCATTATCGCTGACCGTAGTCTTTCCGTTCAACGCGTTAGCTTTATAACCAATCTTATATTCGTCACTCACCAATTTAATGTTGGTCGGAGTATCCGCATCTACCACCGGTGCATCCGGAGTAAACGTCCACATACCATTAAACTTAACTGTTGTTCCTTCTACTGTTGCAGTCCAACCGCTAAATGTCCACGTACCGTCTTTGTCATTCTTCTTAACTGTAGACGTTGAGTTCTCATCATACTTCTGATTCTTTACCGCTTCTTTTGCATTTTCGATACTGTCGTATTTTGTATTATCTGTAGGCAATGTCGTGTCTGTCGGAAAATCTGTTCCCCAGTCATACTCCACTTTATATTCAACAGGTAGTTTGACAGATGGATCCTCATAATAGCAAATAATGTTCAGACCATCATCACCAACAATCTTTCCCAAACCTTCTGCCTTAACAAATTTGTATCCATACAGCTCCTCAGGCGGTTCAATATCCATCTTTGTACCAATCGGAACAGGGATTACAGCAGTCTGTGTATTTGGAACTGCGTTGCTATCCTCAAGCTGATAGCTAATTGTAACATTTGCATAATTCTGTGTCTCTGTGTTATCATCAGCCAAAGTTTTACCCATTTTGTCTATTACTGAAAACTTAATAGTGTCCCCATCCTTCAAGTCTGCATTTTCCGGAATCTTATATATAAGAGAGCAATTCATAAGACCTGAATCAAATTCCGTACCACTATAGTTTCTCATCCCCTTGATGTAGAAGTTTTCCTTTTCATCCCAGACAGGAACGGTAAAAGTTTGCTCCTTTAAAATTTCCTCACCATTTTCTGTGACGGCTCTTGTCCCATCCTCATGTTCCACCCACAGTTGTAGTGTAATCTCTTGTTCTTCAATACCCGAGAGATTCTGAGCGATTGTCCTTAGTTCAACCTCCTGACCTTTCATATCTTTGGTAAACTTATTTTTGCTTGTTCCACTCAAAAGACGTTGTGCCCGATCGCTCGCATAGGCCAAATATCCATAATATTCAGCTTCAGTATAAGCTGAATAATCCTCAAAAGGATTTTTGTAATTGCCGGTATACAACTTAACCTCCGGGATTGCTATATAGATGTCATCCGTATCTTTAATCAACTGGCTCATGACTTTAAATCCCTGCAACTGGCACACATCACACAGTTCCTGATTTTGCGTCCTCATCATACACTGCCAGCTAGAATTAACCATGTTACTTGAGTTCGAAGTATTACTATCGCGGCAGGTATATGTTTTTCGAAAGCCTAGCATATCTTTCCATTTTATTGTTATAGGACTTTCCCTTAGCCCTGCTATATTTAACGACTGTTTATCTTGCTGTTCTGGCATTGTATATGCTCCACCATATGCATTATACTCATCGCCAAGATGTAGCAGACCATGGCCCAATTCGTGAGCCAAAGTATATTCAGATTGTATATTATCTACCGTTGCAGTAACATAATGTAGACCAACATCAAGATTATTCATTGATGCTCCTCCATATTGTCCACTGTTTACCAGTACAACGAACTGACTGATGTATTCATTGACATAATAATAAGGAGCATATTCGTCGCCTATTGTTATTTCATTAGGATTTGTTTTTTCTTTGATATGTGCATCGTGAATTTTTTCAATAAATGCAGGTCCAATACAACGTGTGAGAATCTGGTTTTTCAGCACACTCTTATAAAGTGATATCATTGGGCTTCTACTAGTTGTTGACATTGTTATATCAAAGAATGTGTTTTCACTGGCAAACCCACTGGTCTTTGATGCCGTGCAGAGAGCATAAACATTGAATCTATCTGCCATACTACGGTAAGGCTCATGTTTCAAAACACCTGCCCATATTCGCTTAACATCATTTATAAACTTCTGCTGCTGATCTTTAGTGTAGCCCTCACCACAAATGACGATAACCATGTTTTCCAAATCGCTACGTGTCTTTTGAATCACTTGCACTGGTATGGTCGAGTTTGCATACTCGCCATCTGACGAGTACCATGGGCCAAGATTTAGTTGAATACTCTGATCTGTATCAATATCCCAGTCTCCATCTCCACCTTCCTCATCAGGTCCTGAAATACTAATGTCATCTCCGGGTTTATCTGCAGCATCACCGACATAGGGTGAATTCACTTCGCCATTTCCTTCCGAAACGATATAATAATCTGTATCGAGATAGAATGCAGGACGAACACCGATATGTCCAAAGTACGGTGCAACACGATAAATATTTCCATCAGTTTCCACATACCTCATATCATGATTACAATTCGTAATCGGAGTACGTAGCCAATATGTCCAACTGATCCCATCCTTATTCTTCGCAAGATAGTAATTTCCTAGTATGTTACTGTTATTATAAATTGTGTTTAGTTGTTTAACATCAGGCAAAAACACCTTGTCTATAATATTTTCATAATACGCCTTCTCAAAGCCATATGCTACTGACGCAATATCTGTATTATACGGAAGATCAGATCCCGGTCCTGCTATATAACCAGCACTATACTCCGGATGAGACACAATAGAACGCTGTGTCACAGTTTTGATAGCGGCTATTTCAGCTTTACTGAAACCATTCAAAAATCCGGCTTTTTCGTCATATTCACTTCCATATCCAACGTAATCACTCTTCGGTGGATTGCCACAAAGCCAATCTACCTGGCCTGCATCAGCATCTGAGTTAAGCCACGAACGCATATTGCTATCCCTCCAGTGGTTGGAACCGTAACTACTTCTAAAACTATTACGGCTATGGGATCTTGTTGCACTGTTCTCGCTGGTTTTGGCATCATATGGCATACTTCCCAACACCTTATCCATAAGCATTAGCGGACCGTTGTCATCTATGTCCACACAACGCCACAAAATTGGTTCATTCTCATATGTACCTAGTTTAATATAATCTCCAATTTTGATATTCGGTTTTGTTCCCTCCGCCTTAGCAATTAAAGGACATAAGCTCAATACCATAACAACAGAAAGTAGCAAAGACAGAGTTTTGTTAATTTGTTTATTTTTCATTTTTACGCCTTCTTTCGTATAATATATTTGTAATAAAATCATATAAAATCCTTGTTGTATAATAAATCATTTATATTTCAGCCGCTTTGCAAAGTGGTGAAATATCCTCTAAGTTATTCCATAAAAGTGCTTGAATTTTATTTGATCCGATATTCAGTGTTGACACTGTATTCCATTTATTATTTGAATATTTTTTCAGTTCGCATTTTCCTTTGAAATCGACAAGAGTACATATACTTCATTGTTAAATATCACTATTGCTCCATTTCCGGCAGACGTTGAACACTTACCAAGATTCGTCCACTTATCTCCACTATACTTTACTACAGTTGATGATGAAAAGTCCTGCGCAAGTACATACATGTTATTTTTATCCGCTGTTGTTTTTACTTCCGATGCCATAATGTTTGACAATAGATTACTTCCGTCTGAATTTGAAACTGATTGCCATATATCCATATTGTCATAATCCGGGAATTCAATACTAAATTTAATTGAATCCGCCGTCTGCTCTGTTACTTTAATATGTATACCGGAATTTCGACCGTCTGAATAACAGATAGCATTATCTGTTATTGTTTTATCCAAATCAAGACTTCCTATTTCTTGCCTTGTTGCAAGATATTGCGACAATCCTACCTGTGCATTTCTAATTTAACCTGCTGATGCTGTAATACTTGTATCATTTGGACGATTCATGTGCCGCTGTATGAATATTAAATCCATAATAACCTGATGTATCACTAAATGTTGTTTCTATCAAATTATATGGTCCTATTCCTTTTCCTGCGAGTTTCGTATCATTTCCTGCATTTGTCGCATGTGATACAAAATGTCCATAAGACTGTACCGATGCTATAATCATAAGATTATCTACAACACCGTCATTATCTTTATCTATCATCTTTCCGTCAAGATTCGGATACTTTGTGTTCAACTGATTTGCAATTTCTTTAATAAGCTGTATTTCCTGTACAGAACCTTTGTATTCATCAACCGTTTTATCCATAGTTAAATAATACACTGTACCATCATTACTATTTGTCTGAGGAAATACAGACTCTACCATATGTTGTCCACCGGACATATCTCTCAAATATTATTTAAATGAACCCCCAGCAAATGTGTCATTTACACCGTTAAACTTACGTATTAAACTTTCCCAATATGTTCTCGGTGCATTTGTTATGGTGCTATTATACGTTTTATTAAACCCAGTGCCGTTATCACCTTGTGTATCACCATTAAACCTTACTAATACTACTACATTTGCAAATTCACCAATAGCACTTGCAGCATGCATTGGTCCTGTAATAAATGAACTACCTATAATTCCTACGGTGGTTGCAGTACATATTTTTCGATACCATGAATATATACTGGCACGGCTGTAACCAATATCTCTTGATACATATTCTA
>OLNH01001203.1_pt1 | contig 14772 bp, 13 predicted proteins | sample 1643101 | NCBI WGS metagenome assembly OLNH01 (sample SAMEA3136758, study PRJEB25190) | human gut metagenome | biome: human gut; feature: human-associated habitat; material: faeces | place: Austria | collected 2013
GGGACATTATCAATCTTGATATATTAAGACATTATCATATTTGGATCAGAAAAATCTTTATTACCTCCTTATCAATTATTGTTGATTTTAATAAAAAAAGATATAATTAAGATAATAAGATGTGCAGGAGGAAATTTATATGACTGAACTTAATTTTCAAGAAATCATGAATTTTTATCCAACTAATATTGATGTTTTTAATAATATGAAGCGTGACTATAAACAATTAATTCCTTTTGTAGGAGCAGGTTTATCAGCTCCTTGGTATACAGGATGGCCTAATGCTTTAAAGAAAATAGCAGAAAAAGTTTATGATCATAACGTTAAACAAAATATTATTAATATATTAGAAAATGATTCAACAAAATTATTAGAAGTAGCTCAAGATCTAGAAGAAAATTTTGGACAAAACGGTCTTGCAGATCATTTATTATCAATATTTTCATCATCTCATATACAAAACAATTCATCACAAATATCAAAGCAAAGTGTTTGGTTATTACCTTTTTTATTTCCTGACTCACCAGTAGTGACTACAAATTTTGATCGAGTTTTAGAATTGGTTTATGAAAAACAAAATAAACAATTTGATACTATTATTTTACCAGGACGACAAGAATTACATAATCAGTTGATTCAAGGTAATCGTCATGGGCTTTTTAAAATTCATGGTGATATCGGTAATAGTATGATTGAATATTCATCAATTATTTTTACCGAAAGACAATATAATGAAAATTATCAAATAGGTAGTCAATTAGTTGAGAGTCTACAAAGATGGTTTTTAGGAAAAATGTTATTGTTTTTAGGATGTAGTTTAAATATCGATCGTACAATGGAACTATTACAACGTATTATTAAATTAAATAGTGGTGTAACCCATTATGCTATTATTGAATATGACGGCAAAAAAGATATTGCCAAACGTGTTAAGGAATTACGTGAACAAATGGGAATTCGAGTAATTGTTTATCCAAAAGGAAAATACGAAGCAGTTCGAATAATTTTAGAAAAGTTATTGGAAGAAACAAATCCTATTAGCTATCAAACTTTGTCTTATCACTTTAGCAGTTTACCAAAAAATAATGAATCATCTTTTTCATATAAAGCAAATATTACTGATTTTTTTGGTCGTAATAATGAGTTAATTGAATTAACAAATTTTTGCAATGATAACCATGCTTTTTTATGGTGGGCAGTTACCGGTAGTGGAGGTTGTGGTAAAAGTCGATTAGTCTATGAATTTACTAAAAAACTAGAAAATGATAGTTGGCAAGTTTATTGGCCTCAAACATTAAATGATAATGATTTAAATAATTTAAATATTACTAATAGTAAAACAATAATCGTAATTGATTATGTTCAAGCATATGCACATATAATTGGGAAATGGATGGAAAATATTGCAGGAAAAGAACGTGTTTTTCCTTTACGTATTTTACTAATAGAACGTGATGGTTCAAATCTTAACGATTGTTCATGGGGAAATATTTTACAAAAAGAAATGTGTCGTCCAAATTATGTCATGGAGTTTTGTTGGAAAAACAATTTTTTACAATTAGTACCTCTAAGTGATGAAGATTTATTAAATATTATTAAACAATATGCTAATTGGAAAAATAAAAAATTAAATCCACCAGACAATAAAAAACTGTTGAACACATTAAAAATAATTGATCCTGATTTATATCGTCCGTTATATGCATTATTTATTAGTGATGCCTGGTCTAATGGTGATAAACCAGAATACTGGGATCGTAAACAAATCTTGCAATATGTATTAAATAAAGAAAATGAATATTTCCAAGAAAAGCTTTATCAAATAACAAAAAGAAAACCTCGATTATTCAATATTCTTCAAGAAATACGCGTTATTGCTACCATCAAAGGAAATCTTACTTTAGAATCACTTAAACAAGATCACATAGATATTTGGAATGATTTAGAAAAACATATTAATCAAATAAATGATCTAGAATCTATAGATGATTTATTTTATCAATTAGGTATATACGATTATCATACAATCTTTGCATTACGTCCAGATTTAGTAGGGGAATATTTTGTATTAATGTATCTTAAAAATAATAAAAAATATAATTTACTTTTCATTAATGACTGGACAAGTAATTATGAAATATTAGAATTTATAAATAGATTAATACGTGACTATTTTATTGATTTAGAAAAATTAGATAACTTTTGGGAACTATTTTTTGATTTTAATTCAAATAAGCAATTAATGTCGACAATCTATTGTATAATATTAGTAAACATTACTTTTTTTAATTCAATTTATTGTAAACAAGCTTTAGAAACACTAAGAATAACATATCATAACACTAGCATATTTGAAATCGCATTTACATATGCAAGAGGATTAGTCAATCTTTCTTCACATTTTCCTGGTGAAAGCAAAAACTGCACTAATGAATTGAAACTCCTCGCTGACAGATACCCTGATCAAATCAAAATTGCAATTGAATATACAAAAGGATTAGTTAATCTTTCTTGTGATTTTCCTGATAAAAGCAGAAACTGCATCGATGAATTAAAACTTCTCGCTGACAAACACCCTGATCAAATCGAAATTGCAATTGCATATGCAAAAGGATTATTCAATCTTTCTTCACATTTTCCTGATGAAAGCAGAAACTGTATCGATGAATTGAAACTCCTCGTTGACAGATTTCCTGATCAAATCGAAATTGCAATTGCATACGCAAAAGAATTATTCAATCTTTCTTTGCATTTTCCTGATGAAAGCAAAAACTGCATCGATGAATTGAAACTTCTCGCTAACAGATATCCCGATCAATTTGAAATTGCAATTAAATATGCAAAAGGATTATTCAATCTTTCTTTGCATTTTCCTGGTGAATTCAGAAATTGCATTGATGAATTGAAATATCTTGTTGATAAATACCCAAATAATCAAGAGATTCTTAATTTGTATACAGATATAAAAAATCTTGATTAAAAAACCCCAATAAAAAAGCCTGATTATAAGTGATTATATGTAAATTTATATAATTACTTATCTTCAGGCTTTTTATTAAATAATATTTTTTATTTAAATTTAATCATTGAAACAATCATCAGTAACATAAAAATTAAAAATACGATACCCCACACATTCTTAAAAAAATCAAATATATGATAATTTAATTGTAAATTAGGACGTTTTTTAAATTCTTTAATTAATAAAATTAATCCAATTAATGCAACACCTAATATAAATACTGACATTATATACTGCCAAACTTCATTATTATATTCACTTATTTGAGCAATAAAATTATTTAACATATGAATAATAATAGCTGGTATAAGCGAGTCACTTTTAAAAGTTACCAAACATAATACCAATGAAATAAAGAAAGCTCCTATAGCTTGAGGAATATTACCATGTCCTAATGCAAATAATAATGAAACAATTATAGTTCCATACCACCAGCCATAATTTTGCAGCTTTTTAAAAATCAAACCTCGATATAATAACTCTTCCATTATTGGTCCAATTAAAACAACAAAAATAAAAATTACAAAATTATCAATTGTTGTATATTTAGCAGTAAAATCCGGCGTTTCAAAAATTACAATATTTTCTAATGCACTCATCATTAACGAAACCAGAATACTCATTAAAAAAGAAATTCCTAAACCTAATAAAATATATTTAATGAGATCTTTTTTTTCAAAACTTTCATTGATTCGCCAATTTATTTTAATATCCCACTTTTTTTGATATCTTTTAACAAAATATAAAGTTGTAGTTGCTATTGAAACAATACTACTTAAATAATCTACTAAAATTACATTTAAATTCAATGCTTTAAAAATTGCTTCTGCAACTACATATAACAATGATGTTACTACTAAGTAAAATAGTAACATCCGACAAATTTTACTTCCATTACTCTGTAATTCATTTTCTCCCATATAATACCTCCATCTTTACAACTATGTAATTATTATATCATATAATTATAAAGAAAATTTAAATTTTTATTAAAGAAAAAAAAACAAAAATATATTTATTATACTAACAATGTTTATTCTAGTGTAATATGTCTTTTTTTATTTTCATTAGGATGGATATTTTTTCTTCTTTTTCCTGTCATATCTAGAACTTTTAATCTCAATACAGTTGTTGCTTTCATCATATTTGTATTGAATTTAAATTCTTCTGAATGATAATGTCTCATAATAATTTTTAACGCTTCTAATTTATCCTCATCGTCTACAAATTCAATTTTACCATGACCAATTACACTTGCATATCCCATTGTACAAGACATTCTTTCTTCATAAAGAATAATATTATGTTCACAATCCATTTCAAAAGTGACATTATTATTTTGTAAAATTAGATCTAATTTCTTTCCCTTTTTAGCACAATGAAAATATAAATATAATTGTTCATCCCTGATATCTACACCAAAATTTAGTGGTACGATATAAGGAAATTCCTTATCAAATAAAGCTAAGCGACAAGTATCACATTTATTTATAATATTCATAATTTCATCAAAATCTGTTATTTCTCTATCTTTCCTTCTCATTTTTTACTCCTCTATAACCAAAATACATTATTTAAAAGTCCATATTTATTATAAATATTATATCATATATCTTTATAATTCACTTATATTAAAAACATTCCTTCTTAATAAAACACCCTGTCACATAGCATAAGGGAATAAACGATTCTTTCTTAATTCCTATTTATTAGGTTAACCTCATTTCCTTTTACATATTCATTTTTTGTAAGAATCAATATAATAAAAAAGATTACCATTAAAATTACTTTTACAAAAAATGACAACATTGTTATAAAAATTCAAATAAGATTATCCTAATTGTTACAAATAAGTGGTTACACTTTGTATCAATTAGGATGATCTTTTTTAATATAATTTTCCTTAATAAATAAACAAATTAAATGAATACTGCAATAATCAAAATAAATATTTAAATCTGGTTCTAATGTTAAGTAAATATATAAAGAAAAAAATTTAAGAGAAGTTGTAAATGATGTTGGCATTAATGAAATCACTATCAGAAAAGGGATAATCAAGTATAATAATCTTGAGACACTTAAAAATTATGAGTCTAAGTTAACTATTTATATTAACGAATTTTTTGTAAAAAAAGAATCAGTTTATAAACTGATTCCATCTTACTTTGAATTTTGTATTTGATTTTAAAAATCTATAATCTGAAATAATAATCATTTCATCACCAATCATATATCCAAAATGTCGAATATTTTTATCATTTACCTTTTTAATAACATTATTCATCATTTGAACAACTTCACTAACAGAATATCCTTGACTACCATTCATCTTATCTTCTTCCACTGACAGAAGTTCTTCTCGAAGTTTCAACATTTTTCTCTGCGATAAAATGTTTCAATATCCATATCTATTAGATTTCCATTTCCTTTTTCTGTAAAGAAAACAAGTTCTTTTATTTTTTATACATTTTTAAAATTTCATTATAATTTTGACGAATTGTTGCAGATGCTCTAGTACGTTCCTATATCAATATTATGCATAGAATCAATATAAACATCAATTTTACATTCTAGATTTATCATATAAAAATATATCTTTTTAAAATAACTGTTTAACATAATCCTGCAGATGATGCAGTACTCGTACAATCAAAATAACATCTTTAGTAATTTGATAAAATAAAATATAGTTTTCATATCTTAAAAAACGAAAACCACTGTCAATATTGTTTTCTAAATACCACACTGGTCCAAGTTGAGGATATTCCTTAAGTTCATTAATTTTATTGAGAATTCCTTTTACTGTTCTTTTGGCTGCAACTGGATTATTTAAATCATCGTGGATATAATCAAAAATATTATCTAAATCTTTTCTTGATTTTGGTGAATAGAGAATTTTAGTCATTGTTAAATCTCTTTTCAAAATGTTTTAGCATTTCATCTTCATCGATCCAGCCCTCTTCATTGGCAGAAACGACACTTTCATTTAACATACTCATAAGCTCAACTTCAGCAACAAGTTTATCATACTTCTTCGCTTTTTCATACATTTCTTCCTGTTCATTAATATCCATAATCGTATAACAACCATGACCATTTTTTGTCAGATAGACAGGTGAACCAACAGATACTTTTTCTAGCACTTGATTATAATTTCTTAAATCTGAAATAGGTTTAATAATTGGCATAACAACCACTCCTTACACCATTATTATATACAAATATTAAGAATTATTCAACATAATATTTTTAGAAAAATTATACTAACAATTGTTGTTTAATCCTCTTTTTGTATTCTTCGATAGCTTTATCCAATTTCTCTTTGCTGTTCACTTGCTACTTCTAAAATATATGATTTGATTCTTGTTTTAGATAAATATTTTCTAGTACTAGCATCCAAATAATAAAATATAAATAGAAAAATTAAACAAGCAATTCAACTTTAAATGTATAAAGAAAAAATGAAGCTGTCTCATTGACAACTTCATCAACAATATTTTTAATTATTCAACACCTACAATAAATGAATATACTGGTTGTTTTCCATTAACAATTTCAAGTTCTACATCAAAATTATCTTCCACGAAACTTTCAATTTCTTCAACATCCTCATCATTTACATCTTCACCATAAATAAGTGTTACTAATTCAGCATCCTCATCAATTAAATTTTCTAATACAACTTTTAATGCTGAAAGTTTATTACTAACACATGCAACAATATTTTTTTCAACTAAAGCCATATAATCATTTGCTTTAATTTCAACACCATCAATATTAGTATCCTTAATTGCAAATGTTACTTGTCCTGTTTTTACATTACCAACTGCTTCATTCATTTCAGCAACATTATCATCTAATGTAGCATCAGGATTAAACATAATACATGCTGATAATCCTTGAGGAATAGTTTTAGTTGGAATTACAATAACATTTACCTCATCTTCTAAAATTGTTGCTGTTTGTTGGGCAGTCATAATAATATTTGAATTATTAGGTAAAATAATTACATTTTTCGCATTTACATCCCTTACAGCCTGAACCATATCTTCTGTCGAAGGATTCATTGTTTGTCCACCACTAACAACATAATCGCAGTGTAATTCTAAAAATGCATCTTTCAATCCATCACCAGCGCATACAGAAATAACTGCTGTTTCTTTTGGTTCACTTTTAGATTTAGTACCTTTATCATCCACTCCAACAATTGAACCACCATTATTTTGGATTGTATCTGCTTGCTCTTGCATATTTTCAATTTTTAATTTAACAAATTCACCAAATCTTTGTGCAATATTTAAAGCATTCCCAGGTTTTAAAGTATGAACATGAACTTTTACAATTTCTTCATCCTGCACTACAACAATACTTTCTCCAGGAATTCTTGCTAATTCTTTTTTTAACTGATCTTCTTTAAATTTATCAACTAACGATGGCTCTAAACGAAGGATAAATTCTGTACAATATCCATAACCCTCTTCACCATTTTCAATTTCACTAACAGCTTCCATAGATGCCACAGAAGACTTAATTTCAACATAATCAACCTTTTCACCAGCAATTGCAGCCATAAAACCAGTAAGCACTAATAACAAACCTGCTCCACCACTATCTACAACTCCAACTTCTTTTAACACCGGTAATAATTCTGGTGTTCGTTCAAGTGAATTTTCTGCTTTCTTTACAAAATAAGAAAACATGTCTTCAACATTCATATCAGCTTTTGTATATTTAACTACTGCTTCACTAGCTTCTCTAATTACAGTTAAAATAGTTCCTTCAACTGGACGCATTACTGCTTTATAAGCAACCTTAGCACCATTTTCTAAAGCTTGTGCAAAAAGTAGGGCATCAGCTTCTTCATGACCTTGTAAGGTCATTGAAATACCTCTAAAAATCTGTGATAGAATAACTCCAGAATTTCCTCGTGCTCCCATTAAAAGTCCTTTAGAAAGTTTTTTAGAAATTTCACCAATATTATTAGAATCTAAATTTTCAACTTCTTTAGCACCAGCTAAAAAAGTTAATGACATATTTGTCCCTGTATCACCATCTGGCACTGGAAAAACATTCAATGCATCAATTTCAGGATAATTATTATGCAAAGTATTTGCTCCACATAATACCATTTCCTTAAATAATTTACCCGTTATAACTTTCATCATCTTTCTCCTCTACTCTATTCCTTGTACACCTTGAACATAGACATTTACAGCTTCTACATTAACGTCTAAAGTAGATTCAACTACATATTTAACTTTCTTTTGTACTTCATGTAAAATCTCAGTCATTTTAATTCCATATCCTAACAATACATATAAATCTAAAATAAGCCCAGTTTCACCATTACGAGCAACTATTCCTTTAGAATAATTTTCTTTACGTAACAAATCATAATAACCATCTTTTAACCTTTTTTTACTTGCCATTCCTACTACACCATAACACTCTGTTGCAGCACCACCAGCAATTGTAGCTACGACATCTAATGAAATATTAATCGTACCCATATTATTATTCTTTTCAATCATTTATATACCTCCTTGTATATAATATATTTTTACCTGTCATTAAATAATTATATCTTAAAAAGAATATCTTTACAATTATTACCACTTGATTTTATTCAAATCTTCATCATATTTCAAGAAAAAGTTATCTTTTTAGAAAAAAAGATTGATTTTAACCAAAAACAATGCTAGAATATCACAGTACGTTAAAACACTGCTAATGAAGAGGAGGAGAACCAATGTCAAGAAAATGTCAAATTAGTGGAAAAGGACCTATGTCTGGAAACACACGTTCTCATGCATTAAACTCAAGTAGAAGAAAATGGAATGTTAACTTACAAAAAGCTACTATTTTAGTAGATGGTAAACCTACAACTGTAAAAATTTCTGCTAGAGAATTAAGAACTTTGAGAAAATCTGCTTAAAAATATAAATAGTATTTCGATACTATTTTTATTTTACTTAAATTAATATTAAAAAAGAGCGTTAGCTCTTTTTTTTATTTACTATTAATCAAATTTAGCTTTATATTCTTTAGGAGTTAATCCGGTTACCTTTTTAAACACTTTAGAAAAATAATTATGACTGCCAAATCCTAAACTAGATGCAATTTCTTTAATTTGATAATTTTCTTTTAATAATTCCTTAGCTTTTTCAATTCGACATTCGGTAACTAAATCTGTAAAATTCTTAGATGTATAACTACTTAACAAATTACTAATATATCCTGGGGTTACTTCTAAATATGCTGCAACATTATTTAAAGTAATTGCTTTATTATAATTAATTGAAATATAATTTAATGCTTTTTTAACTAAAACATTAGAAGTTTTAGTATCAATATTTTTAATCGTTTTAATTAAAATATCAATTAAATCATTAATTCTATCTAATAACTCATGATACGGATCATCCACATCTAATTTAATTACATAAGCCTTATCACACATACTTATTTTAAAGCCAAATTCTTGATTAAATAAATTTATTAAAATTTCATTAAAATTCCAAATTAACTTGAGTAATGCTTCTTTATCAAGATATAAAATTTCTAAATAAAATAAATTAATTTTTCTTTTAATTCCCAAAGTATTCATACTTAAAAAATCATTAATTAAACCAGAACACAATTTTTCAAGATCATAATTAAGCTTCATTCGATTACTATAATTATTTTTTTGTAATTCTATTGTACCACCAATATTTTCAATTGCACTAGCATATGAATTATAAAATTCATCAAACCCTTCACAAATAGTACCAACACCCATTTGTTTCAAATCATTAAAATATTTTTTAATCAATGATTCAAATATCAAAATATCTTGTTTCGATAAACTAGCTAAACTAAATACAAATAATACATGCACTTCATAATAACTATCCATCATACAACAACATCCTAAATCTTCAATTTCTATGATAAACTGATGGATTTTATATGGTTCAAAGCTATCATCTTGAAAAACTAAACAAAAACCTGATTTTGGGGCAATATTAAGTAATGAAAAATATTTTTCAATTTCACTAGATTTAGAATTTTGAACAATACTATGAATACAATCACTTTCAACAATTGGCTTTATTTCCTCAATCTTCATTACCAAACGTGTTGTTTGGTTTTTTTGACTTTCTCTACTATCAATCTTATTAATTACTTGATATATAGCATTAAACATCTTTTCATTAGACACCGGTTTTAAAATAAAATCTTCAACTCCTAATTTAATTGCCTCTTTAGCATATTCAAAATAATTATATGATGTTAAAACTAAACTTACGATATCTTTATTTATCTTTTTTGCACTTGCAATCGTTTCTAAGCCATTTATCCCTGGTAAATTAATATCACATATTAAAATATGGATTTCAATTTTTTTTAATATTTCTAGAGCCTCTAATCCATTTGTAGCACTATAGACAATTAATGTCTCAAAAAAATGTTCTTCCAACAAATCAACTAGCGCTTTGCGTTCTATTTCTTCATCTTCAACAATTAATATTTTATACATATCCCTTACCTACCCTAATTTCAATAATAACTTCAAATCCACATTCAGGATAACTATTAAATGAAATACTAGCATTTTTACCATAAAACATTTTAATTCTTTGAATAACATTATATAATCCTAAATTACTTTTTTCATTATCTGTTTGAAAATCATTCAAAACACTTTTTTCCAATACATCTGTTTCTAATCCAACCCCATTATCACTTACACTAATTACAACACTTTCATCAATTTTTTGAATATTAACAACAACTTCACCATCTTCAATAACATTTTTCAATCCATGTTTAACAGCATTTTCAATTAATGGTTGAATTAATAACCCAGGTACTTGAATATTAGGTAAATTATCTTCTACATTTAAAACAAAATTAATTCTTTGATGAAAACGTTTTTCTTGAATATAAATATAATTTTCAACAGACTCTATTTCACTATATAAATCACTCGTTTTATTTGCTTTATCTAAAGCATAACGTAATAACATTGCTGTTTTATCAACCATAGCTCCTGTATCTGTTGCATTTTCACGATAAGCTGTCTTATAAATCATGTTTAAAGTATTAAATAAAAAATGAGGATTTATTTGATTTTGGAGCATTTTTAACTCACTTAAAGCTAATAATTCATCTTTTTTCAAGTTTTCATTTTCTTTTTCTAATAATTGATGCTTTAATGCTGCTTTTTCTTTTTCATTTTCAATATTTTTTTGTACGTGCTGTGCCATATCATCTAAAGCTATACATAAATTTTCCATTTCTATTGAAGTATTAGAAATATCTGATAAGTCATATTCACCACGTTTTATTAATTTTATGTTATTTAGAATTTGATATAATGGCTTTGTAAATGATTTTATTGTAATAATTGAAAATAAAATCAGCCAAACTATTCCTAAAATCATTATCATTGCTAACATTATAAATAACTTCTTTTCATAATCATGAATTTCTTCTTGTTGAGTTTTTATATCATCAGTTAAATATTCATAATATGTGATACTTGTTTTTTCTAATAAAGAATATTGCTTTAAAAATTCATTATATTTAATTTGATAATCAGTTGGACTAGCATTTTTAGTATCTGTTGCAGCATTTTGATAGCTTTCAACCATGTTATTAAGTAAATCAATTCGCCATTGATATTCTTCATCGATTCCATCTTTTACAATATTTAATTTATTTCGGGCTCTTTTTATCGATTGTTTATATTTTTCAATATCATCAACATTTTCAGTATATAAATAACTTTTAAAACTAAAATTAGCTTTTTCAATATAATCATAAAACCCACTAATATCACTGTATAGTTGAATGGCATTATTATATTTTTTAGAAGCATTACTACTCAACATAAAATACAAACCAATAAAAACTGCAATTACTACAATTAAACAAATATCTATTTGAATAATACTTCTTTTAAAACTGATCTTTGATTTATTTTTCATTTCAATTCCTCTTGATAACTAGATACATTTTCATTAGTCACTAAAATTAGTTTAACACTATTAACTGTTTGTGTTAGCTCTTTTCCATTTACAAGATAATCATACAACCAATTTGTTGCTTCATAACCATAATTGTAAAACGATGTAACAACACTTCCATCGATTTGACCATCTTTGATAAGCTCGATCGTTTCTGGCATATCATCAACTCCATATATAAGCATTGAATCTCTAACATTCAATTGATTAGCTACTTCATTACAAGAAACTGCCGATTCACCTGCAAAGTTAATAGCAACATTGATCTTTGTTGTCGACAATATATTATGCCACTCTTTTTTAGCACGGATAGAATCCGATTTAGATTCACTAACTACTTTTATTTCATATCCCCCCGGATGCGTTTTAAATACATTTTCTATTTCTTTTATTTGATCTGTTGCAATATCAAAATTCTTTTCAGCAACTTGAATACCAATTTCTAAAAATGTATCTTTACCTAAATGTTTTTCAATATCATTTAAAAATAACTTAGCTTGTTCATTAAAATTTTTTCCCAAATATGCAAATCTTTCACTTTCCTCAACATCAGAATCAACTAACAAGATAGGTATCCCTTTTTCTTTGGCCTTGTTAATTAGCGAACTATCAATTACTCCTTGAGTAATTATCGCATCTGCTTTTTGAGAAATTGCTGTTTCAATTACTTCTTCCATTTTTTGCGTATCAATTGCTATCGGCCCAATCCAATCTCCATGTATTTTCTTTTCCTTACAGGCATCATCAAAACCCTCTTTTGCCTTTAACCATACTTCATGTTCTTTTAATGGGGTTGCAAAAACAAAATACAGTCTTTCATCATAAGAACTTTTTTTAGTAGGATCACTATTACATCCCATTAATGTTAATGCAATTATTAATATCCACACTATTTTTTTCATAGCGCTTTCACTCCTTATTCCTATTTATTATACAATATTTATTCAAAAAAATAAAAAAAGATCCAGATTTTTACAAAAATCTAGATCTATAATATTATTTTTTAAACTTACGTTTAAATATATCAAATGGTGATTCTTTTTTCTTAGATAATTTAGAAAGTTTAGTATACAATTCACGTTCTTCCATTGATAACTTAGTTGGAATTTTAACTTCAATTCTAACCATTTCATCACCATAAGTAGAACCTCTTAAATCCTTGACACCTTTTCCTTTTAATCGTAAAATTGCCCCTGATTGGGTTCCCGCAGGAATCTTAACAGTAACATCACCATGAACAGTCGGTACATCAACTTCACAACCTAAAGTTGCATCAACATTTGAAACTGGAACCGTAATATGAATATTTCTACCTTCACGTTGGAAATGTTCGTGTGGTTTTACTTGAATTTCTACATATAAATCGCCATTAGGCCCACCGTTGCTACCACGACCACCTTTACCAGATACTCGTAAACGTTGGTTAGAATTAATACCAGCAGGAATATCTAATTCTACAGTAACTGTTTTTGTTTCATGGCCTTTACCATGACAATGTGGACATTTATTACGCACAACTTTACCAGTTCCATTACAATCTGGACATGTAGTTTCACTTACAAATGTTCCAAATGGAGAACGTTGCTGTTGTTGTATTGTTCCACGACCACCACAACGAGAACATGTTTGAACATCATTAGGATCTTTAGCCCCTGTTCCGTTACAATGACTACATGGTGCATCATAAGTTACCTTAATATCTTTTTTAACACCATGAACAGCTTCCATAAATTCGATGTTCAAGCCCATCAAATGATCATCACCACGTCTTGGACCATTATTTCTTTGACGGCTTCTACCTCCACCACCAAAGAATGAACCGAATATATCACCTAAATCAACATCTTCAAAACCAAAGCCACCAAATCCTCCAGCTCCACCATTTCCAGCACCTTGTTCAAATGCAGCATGACCAAAACGATCATATGTGGCTTTTTTATTTGGATCTGATAAAACTTCATAAGCTTCTTGAACTTCTTTAAACTTTTCTTCAGCCCCAGGCTCTTTATTAATATCAGGATGATATTGTTTTGCTTTTTTACGATAAGCTCGTTTTATTTCATCAGGTGAAGCTTGTTTCGACACCCCTAAAACTTCATAGTAATCTCTTTTATCAGCCATCTTTCCACCCTCTTTACACTATATAAAACCAAGGCAAAGCCTTGGCTTTAATAAATTAGTTCTTTTCTTCAAAATCCGCATCAACAACATTGTCATCTTGAGCTGTATTTGTGCTATTAGCATTTGTATTTGCCCCTTGTTGTTGATATGCATATGAAGCCATTTGTTGTGCCATTTGTTCTAATTCACTCATTTTAGCTTCTAATGTAGCCATATCGTTATTATCTAAAGCTGTTTTTAATTCATCTCTTAATTTTTGTGCAGATTCTTTTTGTGTTGCATCAATTTTATCACCTTGTTCTGCTAATGCTTTATCAATTTCATTGATCATTTGTTCAGCTTTATTTCTTGTTTCGATATCTTTACGTTTCTTTTCATCTTCAGCTTTATTAGCTTCAGCTTCTTTAACCATTCTATCGATTTCTTCATCACTTAATCCAGTTGAGTTTTGGATAACGATAGATTGTTCTTTTTGAGTTTTTAAATCTTTAGCTTTAACATTTACGATACCATTTACGTCAATGCTGAAAGTTACTTCGATTTGAGGCACACCACGTGGTGCTGGTTCAATACCATCTAATTTAAATAAACCTAATTGTTTATTATCTCTAGCCA
>OLNH01001204.1_pt1 | contig 14737 bp, 7 predicted proteins | sample 1643101 | NCBI WGS metagenome assembly OLNH01 (sample SAMEA3136758, study PRJEB25190) | human gut metagenome | biome: human gut; feature: human-associated habitat; material: faeces | place: Austria | collected 2013
AAAATCCGTGCCATCGAGGAGCAGATTGCCACCCTTGCCCTCGCGGACGCGGCCGCTTCCGGCGCTGCCGCACAGGGCACTGCCTTCCCCCAGTTTGAGGGCAGCGATTTAGAGGGCAACCCGGTGGACAACAGTCTGTTTGCGGGCAACGCCTTTACGGTGGTGAACTTCTGGTTCAACGGCTGCAAGCCCTGCGTAGAGGAACTGGACGACCTGAACGCCCTGAACGAGAAGGTCAAGGCACAGGGCGGCGAGGTTGTCGGCATCAACACCGAGACGCTAGACGGCAACCAGCAGGGCATTGATGCCGCCAAAAAACTGCTGGCTGCAACGGGTGCAAGCTACCGCAACATCTACTTTGCCTCCGGCAGCGACGCCGGCAAGTTTGCGCTGAACATCATGGCCTTCCCCACCACCTACGTTTTTGACCGGGACGGCAACGTTGTGGGCCAGCCCCTGCTGGGCGGCATCGACAAGGAAGAAAACCTTGCCGCCCTGCAAAAAAATATTGACGCTGCCCTTGCCAAGGACAACGCCAAATAAGCTATTCTCCCCTGCCACGGAAATCAACTTTCAGAGTTCGTCCCAGAGCAGCCGGATGAGGGGCAATTTCCCGTAAGCTGCTGCTCGTTTGCGCCCTCATCAGTCACCTGCGGTGACAGCTTCCCCCCAACCGGGGGAAGCCTTTAGAGAAAATTTGATTTCTGTAATTCCCTGCCGCCTACGGGCGGCTTTTTTTGTTTGCACCGGGCATTGTCATGCACGCCCGGGCGCCGGACGGAATACGCTGGGGCAAAAGCATACTTTTACCAGCAAAGGAGCGTATCTCCATGAAGAACACCGGAATTCTGCGCATTCAGGCCTTTGCGGCCCGTCAGTCCAGCCCTGTCGAGGGTGTGATCGTCACCGTCAGCGGCAACGGCTTCACCGCCACCCGCCTGACCGACGCCGAAGGCAACGCCGACGACGTCACCCTTACCACCCCCGCCTGTGCTCTCTCGCTGGACGAGAACAACACCACGCAGCCCCCCTACGCGGTCTGTGACCTCGTGGCCTCCAAGACCGGCTACCGCACCGTCCGCATCCAGGGCGTGCAGGTCTTTCCCGGGCAGGTGACGCTGGCCCAGCCCGAGATGATACCCGACACCGAGGAGATGCGGGACACGCCCAACGTCCCCATCGTCATCCCACCCCACAGCCTCTTCACCGGCGACGGCGGCAGCGGCCCGACCCCGTCCCTCGCCTGTGTGCCGCGGGTGCTGGACCGGGTCATCATCCCGAAGAACATCACCGTCCATCTCGGCAGGCCCGCTGCCTCGGCCCGGAACGTCACCGTCTCGTTCCGTAGCTATATCGCCAACGTGGCGTCCAGTGAGGTGTATCCGACCTGGGCTGACGAAAATAGCCCAGCGGGGCAGTCGAACTGTCTGCCGACTCAGAAATTCCATTCGATCGTTATTTTTTGTTCTCCGGTAAGCGTATCTTTTGGGCTGACAATAACACGATGGACCAACAGCACAACAAGTTCGCGGGTCAGGTACGAAACCTGTGCCAGTTCACGGACACGCTGCATCTGTGTCTGGACTCCACCGGTTTCTTCCTGCTGTTGTTCCAGTTCCGTTTCCAATGTATCGATCCGGGTCTCTGCCTTTTTCACTTCTTCCAGAAAGGTCTGGTTCATTTCAGAAAACTGAACGGCATCAATTAAACCTGACGCCTTATCCAGATACAACTCCTGCATGGCCTTGCGCCGCCGGGCTGCTTCGCTCTTCAACCGTTTCAGCTCGTCACGCCTGGCCTGCTCTCGCTGCCGGATGGGGTCATCCTGTTCTGGAAGGGTAACTTTTTCAGGGTCAAAATAGTCTGCCGCATACGCCCGGATACGTTCCAGTACAGCATTCTCCAACGCGTCCATATCGGTACAGGTCTTGTTGCCGCACACTTCCGGTGCGCGCTGGTGCATCCGGCAGCGAACATAGCGTCTTTGTGTTCCATCCGCTCTCGGCTGACGGCCAGTTTGCTCCATGCAGCTGCCACAGCATCCACAAACCACTTTTTTTGCCAGCGGATGGATCGTTCCCTTCTCGCCGCTCCGGGTGCGCTCCTGCATCATCCTCTGGACCGTTTCAAACATTTCTCGCTCAATAATCGCTTCATGCGTATTTTCTACAACGATCCACTGCGATTTTGGAAGCCAAATCGTCTTTTCAGACTTGTAACTTATCTTTTTATGCTTTCCCTGCACCATATTTCCGATATAAAGCTGATCATGTAATATTTGATATACGGTGGGACTGCTCCAAAGAGCCGCATTTGTATTCTTTAATGCACTGCGGTAATGGATGCCATGCAGCTGCTTATAGGCTGTTGGGCTTGGAATTTTTTCGTCATTCAGGATGCGTGCGATCTTGTGTGCGCCGATCCCGTTAAGAGCCATGGAAAAGATCCGCCTTACCACGTCGGCTGCTTCCGGGTCGATGACGAGTTTTCCTTTTGCATTTGGGTCTTTGCAGTATCCATACCGTGCAAAAGAGCCGATGAACAGTCCCTCTTTCCGCTTGTGGTCAAGCACCGAGCGGACATTGGTGGACAGATCTTCCAGATACCACTCGTTGATCAGGCCGTTGATCTGGCGGGATTTTTTGTTCGCCGTATCGTTGGTATCCACATGGTCTACCACCGCAATGAAGCGGATGCCCCACTCCATGAACTTTCCGTGCAGATACTTTTCCACGAGTTCCATGTCACGGGTGAAACGGGATTGCGTTTTGGCCAGTACCACATCAAACTGATGTTCGCTTGCGGCGTGCAGCATCGAATTGAACGCCGGGCGGTTCCGGTCGATGCCGGAATAGTCCTCATCCGAATAGATCTGGTAAATATCAAGCCCTTTCTCCATGGCGTACTGGAGCAGCATCGACTTTTGATTCTGAATGCTCTCCGATTCACCAATTTTATCTTCATCTTCTTTGCTCAGGCGGCAATAAATGGCTGCTTTCATGATCTGCCCCCCCTCTTTTTGTACACGAGCATCCATGCGCAGCATAACGCATCCCTCCTTCAAATTCAGGGATGCCACATCAGGCACAGGATCTTGAAGGAACAGCATTGAGCAATCCATCGATGATATATCGCTCAAATTCCTTTTGAAACCGTTCTTTGCGCTGTTCGTTGTTGTCCGAACGAAATTTTTCGTGCAGAATAAAAGGAGTTTTTTTCATCGAATCCCCCTTTTCGGTTCATCTGGTCGTGATATGTGTCACTTCAGTCTATTTCCAGTCAGCGAAATTCAGAACTTTCCATATTTTTCATGCAAAATATTGCAAGACGTTCAAAATCAACTTGAAACGCCTTTGCCGCAATGGTACAATTATATTGTCATTTTATGGAAACTCGGCGCAAAGCCCCGTGCGGACAGGCCGCAAGCGTCGGAGTTCCTGTGGGATGTGTAAGAATAGCTAAGGCAGCACTGCGCTACTGCACTTGCGTAGTATTGCTTTCCGAAAATGTGAGAAAGTATATTTATATGATGAAAAAGATCTCCCGCCGCTCGTTTTTACAGGTCTGCGGCATTACTGCGGCAACGGCAGCATTGACCGCCTGCGGCGGTAAGACCGAAACAGCTAAAAAAGACGCTGCTCACGAAGCCATCACCTTTATGGCACCTTATAAGGAGATAGAAGCCTTTATTGAGCAGGTACACAGCGTTTACCCGGAAGTGAACATCGAGGTCGTGCCCTACAGCGGCGATAACACCACCACCTGTTTGCAGAATATGTTTGCGGCGGGCGACCTGCCGGACGTCTGCACCTTGACCTACTACGACCCCCGGATCGATCTGGTCTCCAACAAACTGCTGGACCTTTCCGGCTACGATTTTACGGATAACTATGTGGAGTCCCGTCTGCAGGACGTGTTCGACAACGGTGCCATCTACCTGCTGCCCTCGACCTACAACTGCTACGGCATCACCTACAACAAGACCCTGCTGAAGAAATACGGCTGGGAGCTGCCCAATTCTTTCGCTGAGCTGGAAGAGCTGGCTGCAAAGGCAAAGGAAGCCGGGGTCGATCTCTGTCTGCCGCAGATCCAGTATCCGGGCTACGGTTTCCAGTACCTGTGCAACATTGCAGACGCCGATTTCCTCGGCACACTGGACGGCAGGCTGTGGCAGCGGGATTATCTGTCCGGTAAGGCGAACGTCAGCAATACCCCCGGCATGATGCAGGCCATGGCCTATGTCCAGAAGTGGAAGGACATCGGGATGCTGAACGGCTCCGGCGACGCTCTTGACGACAATGTGACCCGGCAGAGGATGGCCGAGGGGAACACCCTGTTTTTGATCGGAAACACCAACGGCATTGTGGAGGCAGACGGCAACGCCGATAAATTCGGCCTGATGCCGTATCTTTCCGAGGACGGCACCCAGAACGTTTTTGTGTTGAATGTGAACCGCTTCTACGGTCTGAATAAAAAGCTGGAGCAGGATCCCCAGAAGCTGGAAGATGCGCTCAAGGTGATGCGTGTGCTTTCCACCGTTGCAGGCACCAGCGCTCTGCAGCCCGCAACGGTGCTGAAAAGCAGCCTCCTGCCCTTCAAGGACGCAAAAGCGGACGGCACCTACTATGCCGACATCGCCGATGCCCTGAACGCAGGCAACACCGCGCCCTTTATCTATTCCGGCTGGGAAAACACCATCGTGACCACCGGCCTTAAAATGCTGGACTTTATCAAGGGCGATGCTACCATGGAGGATGTGATCCGTCAGATGGACGAGGATCAGGATAGCGTGGTGAACAACACCCCGGATGTCATCACTACCGTTACGGAGGAGCTTTCGCAGGAGGATTGCGCCATGCTGGTGGGTCGCTGCTTTGCACAGGCCACCGGCAGCGACCTTGCGCTGGTCTCGCTGAGCACATGGATCCCCGGCAACCCCGCCGATCAGAACCATCACGGCGTAGCGGCCAAACTGTACGCCAAGGATATTACGGATTACGACCTTTCGGTCATTCTGCCCACCGGCTGGAACCGCACCATCCAGACCGTTTCCCTGACCGGGCAGCAGATCAGCGACCTGCTGGCCACGGGTTACGATGCCTACGGCAACGGCAAGGGCTACCCCTATGTGCTGGTAAGCCCGGTGCAGCCGGAGGCGGGCAAAACCTATCAGGTTGCAATCTGCGGTGTGAGCGACCAGTTGGCTGCGGAGACCACGGTCACAGACAGCGGTGTGGTGGGCATGGATGCCGCAAAAGCCTTCTTTGGCGCATACACCACCATCAGCCGGGCAGATACCGCATGGAGCTAGGGTGCACCTGAAACAAAACGGACAGGAGATACTGGATGTGAACAACAAAATCTATAAAAAGCTGTTTGGTGGCTTCGGCTTTGTCATCATCGTGTCGCTCCTGACCCTTTTTGTCATGAGCCAGACCTACATCCAGAACCTTGTCTACCATGAGCGGCTGAGCCAGATGGAAGAGGTCACCCACCAGATGTTCCGCAATCTGGAGGATGTCATCGACACCCACTGGGACGAGGTGGATGTGCAGTGCAATTATTTGTACTACACCCCGCTAAAGACCGATACCGATCTCTACCGCTATCTGAAAAAGCTGCCCGAGCTTTCCAATTACCATGAAAAACAGGTCGAATTGATTGCCGTGGATACTGCCGGATATTATTATACCGAGTATGGCCGCATGGGGCTGCTGCGGGGAATGAACTATCTGGAAAGCGCACCGGAGCGGGTCAGCTATATTTCCAACTCGCTGACCAAGGACGACTCCTGGATGGTGTTTCTGGAACAGCTCTCCACCCCCATCACACTGCAAAGCGGAGAAAAAGAGATCACCCTGCGCTACTTTGGCATCTCCCAGAGCATGACCCAGCTGAACGATTATTTTCGCTGTGACGCCTACGAAAACAGCAACAGTGTCTATGTGCTGGACAACAACGGCTTTAAGCTGTTCAACGCCAATGACACCGAGCTGCTGAAGGGACACAACGTATACACCGTCCTCTCCCGGATGTCCTATCTGCACGGCTCTTCCTTTGCGGAGGCAAAGGAGCGGCTTACCCGCACAGGCTCCTGCTATTCCAACGCCGTGCTGGATGGGACTGAGTATTTCTACGCCCTGAAGCAGATGGAAAACGCCCAGTGGACACTGGCGTTCCTTGTTCCGGCAGAATATGTGGCCGTGAATACGCAGAAGCTGGTCAACATCGTCATGGTCATCATCATCGTCATTGCGATGATGTTCTCGGTCATAACAGTTTTTGTCGGCTGGTTTCTCCTGCGGCAAAAGCAGCAGCAGGAGCTGCGGACTGAAAAAGAAGCGAACCTCCGTCTGGAACAATACAACATCCATCTGACGCAGGTAAATGATGAGCTGCGGCAGGCGCAGGTCGTTGCAGCAGAGGCTTTGCAATCCGCAGAGCGCGCCAGCAAGGCCAAGACGGACTTCCTCTCCAACATGAGCCACGACATCCGTACCCCCATGAACGCCATCATCGGCATTACCACCCTGATGAAAAACGAGCTGCACCAGCCGGAAAAGCTGGCCGAACATCTGGGCAAGCTGGAAACTTCCGGTCAGCTGCTGCTGGGCATCATCAACAATATTCTGGATATGAGCCGCATCGAGAGCGGCAAGACCACCCTGAATGTGGAAAAAATGAACCTGTCCCAGCAGGTCAGCCAGCTGGACAGCATCATCCGTCAGCAGGCAGGCCAGCGCCGCCAGACCTTTACGGTAAACACCCATCTGCAGCACGAAAACGTACTGGCAGACCCCAACCGCCTGAATCAGGTGCTGATGAACATCCTCTCCAACGCGGTCAAATATACGCCCAAGGGCGGGCATATCCGGTTGGAGGTGGAAGAGCTGCCCCGGAACGAGCACTTCGCCCGGTACCGCTTTGTGGTGCAGGATGACGGCATCGGCATGAGCGAGGAGTTTCAAAAGACCCTTTTTGAACCCTTTACCCGCGAAGAAAAATCCGGCACCAATAAGGTACAGGGCACCGGCCTTGGCATGGCCATCACCAAGAGCATCGTAGACCTGATGGGCGGCACCATCCACGTGGAGAGCACCACCGGCAAGGGCACCCGCTTTGAGGTCGTGCTGGAATTTCCCATTGATGCCGAAGCCGATACGGTGCAAGAGGCACAGGTGCTCCCGGAGGAAGAAGAGACCGCTTCTCCTCTGTCCGGCATGAAGTTCCTCTGCGCCGAGGATAATGCCATCAACGCCGAGATCCTGGAGCTGCTGCTGGAATCCAAGGGCGCACACTGCAAAATTTACCCCAACGGTCAGGAGATCGTGGATGCCTTTGCCAGCGTCAAGCCCGGCGAGTATGACATGATCCTGATGGATGTGCAGATGCCGGTAATGGACGGCCTGGAGGCCACCCGCCGCATTCGCAATGGCGAAAATCCACTGGGCAGGATCATCCCCATCCTTGCCATGACCGCCAACGCCTTCCTTGAGGATATGCAAAAGAGCAAGGAAGCCGGGATGGATGTACATCTCTCCAAACCCGTGGACATTGCAGCGCTGGAACAGACCGTAAAACGCTTCCGCGTTACCCCCCCCCATTAAAAAATAGCGGAAACGCGCGTTTCCGCAGATGAAACACACAAATGATGTAAATAATATAGAAGAAGGTCAGAACGTGAATACACTTTCCGAGATTGAGGAATATTACAAAGCGCGTGAGCAGCAGCTGTTGAAAAAACTTCATCGACAGGAAGCTGCTCTTGCCGCAGCGGAGCAAACGCTGAAGCGATTGACCGAAAATCAGAAAGCACCGATGGACGAAACCACCGAGCAGCGTACTGCACAGGAGCAGGCATTCAAAGAAAAACTCTATCGGGATCCGCTGACAGGAATTTACAACCGCCGCTATTACGAAGAAGTTGTCCGTAAATCCATCGGCCCGGCAGGGATCGCGCTGATGGATGTGGACGATTTCAAGATCTGCAACGATACCTATGGGCATTACGCCGGAGATATGGCACTGAAAACGGTGGCAAACACCATCCAGTCCTGCATCCGGGCGTCGGACCTGCTCATCCGCTATGGCGGAGACGAATTTCTGCTGGTGTTATCCGGCATTCCGGGAGACTTTTTGCAGACCAAACTGGAACAGATCCGCACCGCCGCGCAGATGGCATCTGTACCCGGCTATTCGCATTTCCGTATCTCGCTGAGCATTGGCGGAACGATACAGTCCCTCGCCGACCCTATGGAAAACATCGTTCGCCGGGCGGATTGGCTGATGTATCAGGCAAAGTGCCGCAAGAATGCCGTCATGGTGGAGGTTCCGGGGCATAACCTGGCGGCTTTGGAAAAACTTTTGCAGAACAAGTCACAGATCTTACTTGTGGATGACTCCGCAATGAACCGCATGATGCTGACAGAGATCCTGGGAGATAGTTACCACATTCTGGAAGCAGAAAACGGACGGGAATGCATGGAAAAATTGCAGGCAGAAGCCGGAAACATTGCACTGGTGCTGCTGGACATCAATATGCCCGTTATGGACGGCTTTGAAGTGCTGAAAGCCATGAATGCCAACCACACCATCGAGGATATCCCGGTCATTATGATCTCCAGCGAGGACTCCGATGCGACGATCCGGCGTTCCTATGAGCTGGGCGCAAGTGATTATGTCAATCGCCCCTTCGACGCTCGTATCGTGTACCGCCGTGTGACCAACACCATCAAGCTGTACGCCAAGCAGCGGCGGCTGGTACAGATGGTGTCAGAGCAGATCCGCGCCCGTGAAAATAATACGGATATGCTGGTGGGTGTACTGAGTCATATCGTAGAATTCCGCAACGGCGAAAGCGGCGCCCATGTGCGGCACATCCGTATCATCACCGAGCTGCTGCTCCACCGTCTGTTGGAGATCAGCAGCAGATACTCTATCACTGCGGAACAGCAGGATATGATCCCGCTGGCTTCTGCCCTGCACGACATCGGAAAAATCGGCGTTGACGAAAAGATCCTTAATAAGCCCGGCAGGCTGACCCCGGAGGAATTTGAGCAGGTCAAGACCCACAGTATGCGGGGCGCCGAAATGCTGCACGGTCTGGAAGATTTTGCCGAGCAGCCGCTGCTGCAGACCGCCTACGAGATCGCCCGCTGGCACCACGAACGCTGGGATGGGCGCGGCTACCCGGATGGGCTGAAGGGCGATGAGATCCCCATCAGCGCACAACTGGTCTCGCTGGCTGATGTGTACGATGCACTGACCAGCGAACGCTGCTACAAAAAAGCCTTCTCCCACGAAAAAGCCGTGCAGATGATCCTGAACAGCGAGTGCGGAGCGTTCAACCCGCTGCTGCTGCAGTGCCTGACGGATATTCAGGCTGACCTGAAAGAAGAATTACAGCAGCACAACTGAGCAATGGATGCAATAAAACAGGAGAACAAAACGCCCAAATGAAACACAGAATCTCACGCCGTGCATTTCTGCGCGGCTGCACGCTGCTGGCGGCATCTGCTGCCGTCGGCAGTCTGACTTCCTGCGGCGGAACGAACGCGAAGGACAGCGGTCTTCCGCAGATCATTGTGGGAAGCGATACCTATCCACCCTATATTTATCTGAACAATGACGGCGTTCCCGCCGGGATCGACGTGGAGATCGCCACCGAAGCGTTCCGCCGCATGGGGTATGCTGCCCGGTTTGAAACGATCGACTGGGAGCAGAAAACAAATCTTGTGGAAAGCGGCGCCATCGACTGCATCTGGGGCTGCTTTTCCATGCAGGGACGCGAAGAAATGTACCGCTGGGCGGGGCCTTACATGGTGAGCCGTCAGGTGGCTGCGGTGGATGCCGACAGCAGCATCCGATCCCTCAGCGACCTTGCCGACAAGACCGTCGCCGTGCAGAGCACCGGCAAGCCGGAGGAGATCTTTCTCAGCGGCTCCGACCCGCGCATCCCGCAGACGGTGGAGGTGCTCAGCATCGAAAACCGCAGCGTGCAGTACGCGCTGCTGTCCTGCGGCTATGTGGATGCCATCGCCGCCCACGAGACAGGCATTCTGCAATACATGAAGGACAATTCCGTGGAGTTCCGCATTTTGGAGGAACCGCTGCTGGTCACCGGGCTGGGCGCCGCCTTTGCCAAGAACGACACCCGCGGTCTGGACAGCCAGTTGACCGACACCCTTGCGCAGATGCGCGCGGACGGCACGCTGGAGCAGATCGTTGGCAGGTATCTTGAACATGCTTCGCAGTATCTGGAGGTGGACACCATTGGCACGTAAAAACAGAACCACCCCGGATACATGGAGATGGGGGCTCTATCTGGTCATCGGTGTGCTTTTTATGGTCGGCGTCGTTTTTTTCTCGAGTTGGCAGGCACTGCACGCAACGGAGGCTCGTTTCTGTCAGATCCTTGATTTTGTCAAATCCCAGTCCACCAGCTTTGAAAAGCACAACGATACGGTTGTGGCCAAAACGCTCCGCCGCGCGGCGGTATCGGTGCATCAGCTGGCACAGGACCCTGCGCTCGACCTTTCCGACCCGCAGTGCCTGAACAGGCAGGCAAAGCTGCTCTGGCTCACAGGTATTTCAGTTCTGTCTCCGGACGGTACGCTCCTGTGCGAATCCACAACGAACGGCATCGGCTATGCCCGGTTTGGAGAGCAGCTCAAGAATGATGCCGTTCTGGACGTTTTCTCTTACCCGCAAAAGACCTACCTGAAGCGGGTCCTGCTGGAGGATGGGTCTGCCGTGGATGTTGCGGCACACCGGGCAGAAAGCAAAGAGGTCATCCTGCTTGCCTACCGCTATACCCCGGCAGAATTTATAGAGGGAACGGCCTTGTCCATCCAGAGCGTACTGGACGGCTACTCGGTTGAGACCAGCGGCACATTATTCATCGTGCAGAACAATCAGGTCATTGCCTCTAACCGCCCGGAGCTGATTGGGCAGGATGCTGCGGACAGTCCGCTGGTGCGGGAGATCCGCAAAGCCGGGGCTGCCAAAACGCTGACCCATACCCACGATTGGAACGGCTCCGGCTGCTATTTTGGAATGTACTGCCACGGAAGGTCTTTCGATCTCTACGCGTATACGGATGAAAAATCCGTCTTCTGTGAATCGTTTCCGTTGATTTTGATGGCGCTGGCCGGTTACATCCTGCTTGTAATGGTCCTTTGGGTGCTGCGCAGACGCTCCGTGCAGGAGATGGAGCAGCAGAAGAAAGAGCAGGAGAAGAAGTATCAGGCTCAGCTGGAGGAACAGAACCGCAAACTGGAGATCGCACTCCAGCACGAGGGTGCGGCAAACCGTGCCAAGCGGGAGTTCCTGTTCAATATGAGCCACGATATTCGCACCCCCATGAACGCCATCATCGGCTTCACCTCGCTGGCTGCGACCCATATTGATAATAAGGAACAGGTGCTGGACTACCTGAAAAAGATCTCTACCTCCAGCCATCATCTGCTTTCCCTCATCAATGATGTGCTGGATATGAGCCGCATCGAGAGCGGAAAAGTAAAAATTGAAGAAAAAGCGGTGCATCTGCCGGACCTCGTCCACGATGTGCGCTCCATCATCCAACCCGATGTTTCGGCAAAGCGGCTGTCGCTTTTCATCGATACCATGGACGTGGAGAACGAGGACATCATCACCGACCCGATGCGGCTGAACCAGATCTTGCTGAACATTTTGTCCAACGCCATCAAGTTCACTCCCACAGGCGGTACGATCAGCATCCGCATTGCCCAGAAGAACGGTGCGCCCAAGGGCCGTGGCTGCTATGAGTTCCGCATCAAGGACAATGGCATTGGTATGAGCGAAGAGTTCCAGAAGCACATCTTTGAGGCGTTCAGCCGGGAGGAAAGCTCCACCGTCAGCGGCATTCAGGGTACCGGCCTGGGCATGTCCATCACCAAGAACATTGTGGATATGATGGGCGGCACCATTGCGATTGAAAGTGAACCGGGCAAGGGCAGCGAATTCATCGTAGATCTCTGCTTCGCACTCAGCGGACAAAGGGTGGAGCCCAAGCAGCTCCCGCAGTTGGAAGGGCTGCGCGCATTGGTAGCAGACGACGATACCGACACCTGCCTGAGCGTCAGCACCATGCTGTCCAAGATCGGGATGCGGCCGGAGTGGACGATCTCCGGCCGGGAAGCGGTGATCCGCACCCGATACGCCATGGAGCAGGGCGACGAATTCAGCGTCTACATCATCGACTGGCTCATCCCCGATATGAACGGCATCGAGGTCGTGCGGCAGATCCGCAAGATGATCGGGAAAAGCTGCCCTATCATCATTCTGACGGCCTACGATTGGACGGATATTGAAGAGGAAGCCCGCGCTGCCGGAGTGACCGCCTTCTGCGAAAAGCCGCTGTTCCTTTCCGAACTGCGCAGAGTGCTGGCAGAACCGTACGGTGCGGAGCCTGCCTGTAAGCCAGCGCAGCCAGCTGCCGCCGAGCTCAAGAGAAAGAATCTTTTGCTGGTGGAGGACAATCCCTTGAACCGCGAGCTCGCACTGGAGATCCTGAAGGAAGCGGGCTTTGCGGTAGACACTGCTGAGGATGGCGAGATCGCTGGCCAGAAGATGAAGCAGGCGGCCCCCGGGCAGTACGATTTGATCTTAATGGACATCCAGATGCCCAAGATGGACGGTTACGAGGCGACGCGGCAGATCCGTGCCCTGCCGGATGCTGCAAAGGCAGGCATTCCCATCTTTGCAATGACGGCAAATGCCTTTGAAGAAGACCGTCAGAATGCATTGAAGGCCGGTATGGACGGCCACATTGCAAAGCCGCTGGATATTCCGCATCTGCTGCAGGTCCTCGCAGATGTACTGAAATCATAACGGCTGCCAGCCGACAAAAGCAAAAGCACCCGCAGCAGGCTTCGCAGAGGCTCTTGACCTCTGGAAGCGAATGCTGCGGGTGCTTTATTTATTTTTTGTCTGACAGGCGTTTGGCTTACAGGATCTTGTGCAGCTCCTGCACAAGGTCGCCGATCACGATGGGCTTGGACAAAAAGCCATTCATGCCGCTTTCCAGGGCGTTGCGGCGATCCTCGTCGAAGGCGTTGGCGGTCATGGCAAGGATCGGGAGCTTTGCCCGGGCAGGGTCATCCAGTGCGCGGATCTTCCGGGTGGCGGTGTAGCCATCCATCACCGGCATCTGCACATCCATCAGCACCAGATCATAGCTGCCCGGCGCTGCGGTGCTCACCTTTTCCACCGCCACTTCACCGTTTTCCGCCGTATCGACCCGGAAGCCGTACTCGCGCAGGATCTCCTGCGCGATCTCGCGGTTCAGCTCGTTGTCCTCTACCAGCAGGATGTGTCTGTCCTTAAAGTCGGCGTTCTTTTCCGGCAAAAGCTCCTGCGGCGCATCTGTCAGCTTCTGGCCGAGAGCGCTCATCAGAGTCTCGCGCAGGTCAGACAAGAACATGGGCTTGGAGCAGAAGGCGGTCACACCGGCGGCCTTTGCCTCTACCTCAATGTCAGACCAGTCATAGGCCGTCAGGATGATGATGGGGGTATCGTCGTTCAGGCTGCGGATCTGGCGGGTGACCTCGATGCCGTTCATATCCGGCAGCCGCCAGTCGATGATATAGGCGTGGTAGGCATCGCTCATCTCGATGGACTGCCGCGCGCGCAGCACCGCTTCCTTGCCGGAAAGGGTCCACTCCGCGCGCATTCCCACCTTGACCAGCATCTTTGTCACGCTGTCGCAGGTGTTGAAATCGTCGTCCACCACCAGTGCCTTCAGGCCTTCCAGTTCGGTGATCTTTTCCACCGGACGGTGCGCTGCCTGCGCACGCATGGGCACACGAATGATAAACTCGCTGCCCTTGCCCTGCTCTGTCTGCACCTCGATGGTGCCGCCCATCATATCCACGATGTTTTTGGTGATGGCCATGCCAAGGCCGGTGCCTTGGATACGGCTGACCGTGGAGGTGCGCTCCCGCTCAAACGGCTCAAAGATTTTTTTGGCAAATTCCGGGCTCATGCCGATGCCGTTGTCCTTGATGCGGAACTCGTACTGCCCGCAGCCGCGCACCTGCCCGGCAAGCTGGCGCACCCGCACCGAGACCGTGCCGCCCGCCGGGGTGAACTTGATGGCGTTGGACAGCAGGTTCAGCAGGATCTGGTTCAGCCGGGTCTTATCGCAGTAGACATCCTCGTCGGTCACATCCATCGCGTCCATATAAAGTTCCAGCTGTTTTGCGTAGATCTGCCCACTGACAATGGTTTTCAAATCGTGCAGCACATCCGAAAGGTTGACTTCCACCTCTTCCAGATGGATCTTTCCACTTTCGATGCGGCTCATATCCAGCACATCGTTGATGAGCGAGAGCAGATGGTTGCTGGAAGCAAGGGTCTTGGCCAGATAATCCTTCACCCGCTCCTTGTCGTCGATATTGCTGATCGCCAGTGTGGTAAAGCCGATGATGGCGTTCATGGGGGTGCGGATGTCGTGGGACATATTGGAAAGGAAAGTGCTCTTGGCGCGGTTGGCAGTCTCGGCGGCGGCAACGGCATCCGAAAGCGCCTGATTTACCTGTTTGTCGGCGGTGCGGTCGGACATGACAAGGATGTATTTGGTCCTGCCCTCCACCTCGCTGCCTATGGCGATGTTATGGAACCAGCGGCGCTCTTTGGTTTCCAGATGCTCAAACTCGAAATCCCATTCCCGCTGCTGTCCGCTGAGAAGCCCATCCAGAAAGTTTTCGCCGTGCTC